>Ga0247722_10000907_pt1 | contig 17037 bp, 18 predicted proteins | sample MSEWelMarce3H_FC_FD_189094 | JGI IMG/M metagenome (GOLD analysis project Ga0247722, IMG submission 189094) | Subsurface sediment microbial communities from gas well in West Virginia, United States - MSEEL Well Study Marcellus 3H_FC | ecosystem: Environmental > Terrestrial > Deep subsurface >... | reverse complement strand
AAACACCGGACGACGCAATGACTTATCGCCAAAAAGATTCTAATGTTCATGAACTAGTTGGAACAGAAATGGCTCAGTTTTTTGGTTTTGCTCAAGAAGCAGGCCGACGCGATGGAAAAATAAATGGCAAACCTACAATCGTCCTTCCTTTCATCCATAATGCAACAGAGGAAAATGTTGTACTTCAACCGTTTAAGGGAGAAATTAATGCTGACGAAAAACAACTTCTCAGATTGTTTAACTTCGGAATGGGAAGTATAGATAGTCATAAGTTTAATAACTTTGAAACAGAAAATGGTCATGCTAGTCCTGTTGACTTTGGAAGACTAGTAGTGGACCCTTCGGACACTAATTACGATTCTCCAATTAGTCCCCGTGCTTTCCAGCAAGGAGATATTGCTAGAGGAATGAGCAGTTGGCAAGATTCGCAACAAGAGATGGAAGCCTTGGGTCCTGAAGGAAGAAAACGTATTGCAAACCTATTTAGGGAAAAAGTCGCCGCAATAGACTGGGATGCTATGCGTGCTAGACAAAATGATGTATGGTCTGAAAGCGACGCAGCAACAGTTGCCTCAAGAGAATATGCAATAAATTTCATCAATCTTTTAGAAGCAAGAATGAAAGCCGTGGCAACTGGCATGGGTGAAGATGATGCTGGCGGATTCCTTGACTGGTCACAACCGATTCCACGAGATTAGGAAAAAATATGAAACAATCAATGTGGATAGGCACTGCCGAATTAAAACCAATAGCCGCAGCGTATGACGGTAAAAAATTTTATGTTTCATCACTAGATGAAAATGTAAACAAATTCCTAATGTCTAGTTTTGAACAAATAAAAACTATTGATGAAGCAAAAGGAAAAGACTTTGATATTGTTTCTGAAGTTTGCTCACGACTCACTTATTCTGCTGGAAAGTCTCATGACTGGAATTCAGATCGATGGGAAACAACAGAAAAAGTCATCAATATGTTTACGGATAAAAACAAAAAAGCAAAATAAACATGATTAGCGAGACAGTAAACTTCAAAGCAGGTTCATTTACTACCGAATCAAATAAGGCTTCAATGCTTTATGAGGTAAAAAGAACACGTGCCGAATGGGACCCAGGTCTTGCTATACCCGGAACTGAACGCCGTGGTGGTTTTCGTTGCCCACCAGGAACTCGTTATGGTGGTCAAATTACTGACAGATTCGGTAGAAACTGCGGATGGGGTGTTGCTAGAAGACTAGCCAACCAACTAACAGACCTTGGTGAAAGTCTTGAAGAAGCATCTGACAAACGACGCAATAGAAGAAACAGAAGAAACAAACCAGATGTTCCTACCATTGCAGATATTGTTCCTGATGAATCAACTGATGAGACAGAAGCAATCACTCCAGAAGTAGTAACTCCTGATGTTGTTCCACCAACCCCTGATGTTATTCCTCCTCCTCCGCCACGCCCTCCAGTTGCGCCTACTCCAGATGCGGTTCCGCCACCACCGCCACGCCCCCCTACTCCTGATGTTGTTCCCACTCCACCTACTCCACCTACTCCAGATGTTCCAGCAGCGCCAACAAGACGACGCTCACGAAGTGGCAACTGGATAGAACCGACTGAGGATTTTGATCACATAGGTGTTCGTTACAGAGACAAAAGAACTGCTCAAACCAAAGTAGATCGTTTATCTGCGCAAGAACCTGGACAAACATTTCATGTTGTTGCATACAAAGACAATGTTCCTTCTAGCACTTTTGGATATTATGTTCTTGACGATGCACAATTAAGTGACTTGAAGGCTCGTAATCTTCCTGAAGAAAATATTAAGTTTTTTGATGCTCCAGCAGCTCCCGCACCAGAACCCCGCACACCTAAAGTTTCTACGGCTATAGAAAAAGTTCGCCCCTCCACTGCTCGTAAACCAAAACTGTCTTCACTTCCTCCTGAATATCAAGAAGGAAAAAGGACAAACGACCAAGCAGGAACAGAATGGATTGCCGAAGCACAAGCAGCATTGGTAGATGGCGACATTGATACCGCAGCAGCTATTATTTATAACACAATGAACTCACCAGAGTCAGCTCTTCCAAAGTCACGAAGTGAACTAGGCGTATTGCATACATGGTTGAGTGAAACCTCTCTTAGCCCAGATATTGATCCAGCCACGAGAGTTATGCTCAAGCAATATCTTCGCAATGTAGATAATGAAAGAATGCGCCGCAACTTAATTAGAGACGGTGCTGAATTTTCAATTTTAGCAGGCAATGATGAAATGCGTGGATTTGTTGCACAAGGAATAGACGAAGTTCTCGTAGATGTTACCACTCTGGCAAAGAACGGTGATTTTAATTCTGTTCTTGCTCTTCAGGGAATAATGATGAACACTGACCTTTCTGAGCTTGACGCTGAACAGATTGGCGAACTTAGACAGCGGATAGAAACCCTTAAAGGCAGTGTGGCAAGACCATCGTTAGATAATGAACCAGCAAGAATAAGACTTGAACGTTCTTTTGATGAAATGTCTCAACTTTTAGATATTCATCAACGTCGTCTTGATGGCGGAAATAAAAAAGATTTTAATTCTGAACTCAAAGACTTGACAGCAGAATACAGAGTTACAAAAACCGTTGGTACACAATTTGCGTATACCGATCTTGATAAAGCAAAAGCTCTAATAGCGGAAAAAAAGATTGACGGCCGGCCCTTGTCACTTCTTGACAATGGGACATCTTATGTAATTATTGACCCATACAAACTAGATTATGTTCAGACAACATACGCAAGTACAAGTGCTGGAGATGGCATACAGGTATACAAAGTAGGGTCTCTTTATGATCTTGGGCGAAGCGAAGCACTACGAATGGCAGTTGCCAACCGTAAATCTCCCATCTACACGCGTAGTCAAGACAACCCAGATTCCTACACGCGGATAACAAATGACACAATATCTGTAGTTTCCCCAATTGCAGGTCGTCCTGGAAATCACCTTCTTACTGATTCTGATTCCGATATTGCTGCTATCTCTGCAAATGTTAATGACCCCAAAGTGTTCAAAGAATCACAAGAAAAATTAGCCAACCTTGGGCTTACGCCATCATCTCTTGATGAAAGAAAATCAAGAAGAGAATTATTAAAATCAATTGCAAAAGCACGCTTAGATAGTACAAAAAGTCAATTAGACGAAGAAGTTCAAAGTGGAATTCTTACCAATTCACGCCTTGATTCTCATATACAGAATCTGACATCAGAACGAGCAGAAACAGTAAGCAGGCTTAACGACGCTCGTGTCAAGATGCAGCTTGCAGTATCAAGACATGCATATTTTTCTAACGAAGTGCGTCTTGACCAGCCCGGAAATCGGGCTGAATTAGCAAGAGCACGAGTAAAATTAGATGATGCGGTGCGTGAGGTTGATCTTGAAACAGCCAACCTAGTGTCTGAAAATTCACGCTTAGCCCTAACACAAGGATATGCCAACAACATTGTTGAAGATACAAATGTCGGAATATTTAACGGACGATTTACAACCCTCAGTCCACGATTTGAACTAGCCGATGACATTACTGTTGATGCTCTTTCGGGTAATTTAGATGGAGTACAGATAGCAAGTGCTGACGGTTTAACAATGACTATTGATTCTGCCGCTGCACAACAAGCCGCACAGAATATTGAAAACATACATATGTTTGGTGGTAACGCGCCTACAAATATTGATGAAGTTGCCTTGTCCCTAGTAAGACCAATTGGTGAAACAGATCCAACCGAGAGGTTGTCTCGGGCAGGACGAAACATAGAACTCCTGAGAAAAGAAGTTCAAAGAATAAATGAATCTCCAGTATTTTTGGTTAATCCAAACAATCCGGATCCAGAGGTGGCCGCCCTTGCTGTCCTTAATGCGCGTCTTGACAATCTGACAGAACTATATGAAGCCGCTAAAGCCGGAAACGCAATCGTCCCCCATGTTCCTAACCCTCTAGGTAAAGAAGTTGCTGATGGTCGCGCTGGCAGAAGACTTGCGCACGGAAATCTTGATGAAAGACAAGTTGTATTTGATTCACTGATTGATATAGCAAATGGGGGAGTATTGCAAGGTGACGAAATAGTTAATTTTAACAATAAAATACAGATGGCTAACGGCATACATTCTCCTAGCGCAGAACTTATTAAAAGCATGGAAACCGGAGATTGGTTCCCTGAAGCGATACGAGGCGATGAAAAACAAAAAATAGCGTACTTGGAAGCAGATATTGCGAGTCGCAATGCAGCACTAATTGGTCATGCCGATGCCATAGATGCTAAAGTTCTTCAATTAAATAGGCTCAATACTCTCAGCCCTGAAGAAGTAGAGTCACTCACTGCTGATGGAATAGATGTTAAAAAACAAAAAGCAGAGATTCTTACAGACATAATAAACAATTCTGTTTATGTCAGAATGCAGAGAAATAACATTGAGGCATCAGTTCTTGGATTAAACAGATTAAGAGGAGCAAATGATGAGACATTGCATACCTCAACTGAAATTCCTCAAAATCCCATAACTTCATCACCAGCATCAATATCTAGTGATGTTTCTAAGTTGTATGAAGAATACAAAAAACTTTCAGCAGAACGAAACATGTATCAAACTCCAGAAGATGTAGAAAAACTTAAAGTTATTGAAAAAGCCTTGGATGACGAAATTAACAACACTGTTGATACAGCAATAAAGAAGCGTCGCAACACTCTTAAAGAATACCTTAAAGGCCGTTTCGGAACAAAGGATACGCCGTTTGAATCAATGACTGCCGAAAAATTTGAATCATTATCACCTACTGAAAGAAAAAAGTATATTGAATCATGGTGGAAACACGATGAAGTGATTGGTAAGTCTGGAAAGAAATACAAAATAAGTGCTGAACTCACTAGAGGTAGTTATGTCAGTGTGACAATATCGGAAATAAAACCTGATGGAACTTTGAGGCTTGTAGCTAATCCAACCAGAGAAATAAGATTTGATGCAAACGGTAAACTTTCTCATGTTTATAATTCATATTTCGCTCTCCCTCAAGAGTACCAACGTGATGAAATAGCGACCATAATGAACGGTTATGCCTCTATTGGTGCTGGTTCAGCAGGGGCTAAATATTTCAGTACATCACCAGGATTATCTGCTGGTCCATATGTTTGGGGAAGACTCGGTTTTGGCGCTAATGGTCCAGGAATAGGATCTAGTGGGGCATCTAAAATAACTGAACAAATTCAGAAATTTGAAGCTGGAAATATTTCTATTTTCAAAACACAAAAAGAAGCAATGCTCGCTAAGAGACTTGTTCAAAGACAGGTTGCTGGAGAAAAAGTAAGTCACCAGATGCTTATCGCTACATTTGATACAAGCAGCCCGATAGAAGGTGTAGCCCCCGCCCAACAAAAAGCAGCTATGGATGAGCGTCATGAACAACTAAGGTTCTTTATTGTAAGCAATATGCCCATGAGTGGCGAACAGAAACAAATGTTTGCACAACAAGGAATGGGTGTTGACCCACGAAAAGTTCAATTTAGAAGAAGAAGGGCGTAAGATTTATTATGGCTGTTGAACTAAACGATTATCAATGTGACGCAATATTTGACGACCTTTTGTCACTAGACGACAGTGACACTATTGATAAAATATTACTAGTAGCAAACTCTATACATGCTGAAAATGCGATTGAAGAGCCTTCAATGCGCTGGATGGTTATACGTTATTTATTGCGTCCAGAAAACCTAGAAAGATTATCTGACATTTTATCGGACTTTGATTTTGATAATGAATTAGATAACCCACAGCAAAGTAATGAATCGGAAGATTCCCAAGATTATGAATCAGAATAAAACAGCATTCAAATTAAAAAAATTTGAGAACACACGCAACACTTCAACACTCATGTTTGAAGTTAAGGGTGCTCGTGCTTTTTGGGATGATTCCTTGTCAATACCTGGAACTGATCGGCGCGGTGGATTTCGCTGTCCGATAGGAACAGAAAACGGTGGACAGATAACAGACAGGTTTGGTCGTAACTGTGGAGCCGGAATAGTTAGAAGAGTTGGAAAACTGTTTGGTGAACTTGGCGATAGGGCTGGTATTGGCGACGGAACGAGGCGTGAAGAACGTCGTGCTAGACCAAAGCCCCCTGCTGGCTCAACAGGAAGAACAAGAGGTGTTCTTGCTGGAGCAGCATCTCCTGCTCCTGAAACAGATAATCCGTTTGATGTTTCTTCTGTAGCTGCCAGTGCTACAAAACCAGTAGACAAACCGATAACCCCACCAGTGGTAGATAGACAAAAAACCGTTGATGCTTTTGGTGTTCAAGCTGAGTTTTATGCAGAAGGGGGAATACTAAAACACATCATGGAAACGATAGAGGTAGGACAGCGTTCAGATAGATATAGATATTCCGCTACTAAAGAACTTTATCTTGAAGCGGAACAAGCATACAAAGATGTAATGCTTGAGCTTCCTGGAGATTCCCCAGATGATGCAACTAAAAGAGTTGCAAAGCTTCTAGATACCCTGCGATGGGATGGAAGTGCTGCAGCTCCCGGTGCAGATACTGACCGTATTCGTGAAAAAGCCAAAATAATTAGAGATTTACATAATAGTAAAACATTCAGAGAACAAGCAGCTCTATTCGTTTCCGAAGATTACGAACCAAATCCTATTCATTATTTTGAGCGCCAAAATATTGAATTTGAATATGTTGCCGCATTAATGACTGAAGAAACCGTAGTTAGAAAGCTGCAACGCATACAATCATTAAAAGCAGTAGCGATTGAAAATATCACCAATGCAGATAGGGATGCTTGGTCCCTCATTGATGAAAGAACCATGATGTCTACCTTTGAAAAACTAGACATGCTTACATTAATGGAAAGCGATGTATTGTCAAAAAACTCAGATCGTCTTGGTTGGGGAATAATGCTTGATGGTGAAAGTGCCACAGAGTTGGCTCCTGGAATACCAAAATATAAACTAAGTTCTTATGCGCTTGGTGATCTTCAACATGAGATGCGACGATATAGCACGGAAACAACAGAAAGATTAGAAGAAATAAGAAAAGGCATATTGATGGGCCTGTCGCAAGAAACTGATTTAGAAGTTGACACAAGAGGTCAATATGTATTAGGAAGTCCTAAATATAACCAACAACAACTTTACGCAGTCACGCTACTGCTCAAAGAACGTACGGCTCTCAAGGATACTGCTGACGCCAACCCAAATGGTTATCACGCTGATGGTGTTCCAGTTTTCTCAAAAGAAGAACTTACAAGCAATCCAGGCTTTGAATCAGCCATAAGCGATGAGTGGGAATTTCTTGCAACAGCCTTAACATCAATAGAAGAACTTCCTTCAGATGCTTCCCCAGAAGAAATTCGCAATCGTAACAACGACATAGCTAGTAATAAAGAAGTTCTGCGTAAAAGATTAGCTTCTTTCGCATTTGACATGAACCGTAACGAAGTTGATTCTTGGCAATATAACGATTCACGATTGCGCTACCACGCAGCTTTGATGGCCTACGACGGGGTTTTGGCTCCTCCCGTAATTGATATTCCCGATGTTTTACCAGAAGAAATTGATGGCCGATTAAAAGAAATTGCTTTGCAAGAATTTGACAAACGACAAGAATATCTAGGTGAATGGATGAAAACTCATTATCCAGCTGGCGAAACACCGTGGACAAAAATAAGCACTAGAGATTTGGCTGACGCAGTTGCTAACGACGACAACGACACTATCGCAACATGGCTCACTGGTGCTTATGAAATAGAAATGACCGGTCTAGATGGTCGTGAATACAGAACCAGACTTAATGAATTTAACTGGGGTGACAATGTTGACGAAGAGCACTTTGGCACTGGTGGCGAAATATTCGCATATATAGACATTGAAGTTTTAGATGAAGACACGGGCGACTGGCAGAAAATCGGATATTCAACGAGAATAATTGACCCAAGCTCAGATGCAATTTATAGTGCCTCAATGAATGTTGAAGACCCCAAATATAGAGGTGCTGGAATAGCATCAATCTACAATGGTAACTCCTGGACATGGGCAAAGGGTGCTGGTTTTGACGATATAGAAGTTATGGCAGTAGACGATGGCAGTTATGTTTGGGGTCGTGCTGGTTATGTTGATGAAAGCTTATCTCCAGAACCTTTTGTTGTTGAATTGGCAAAATACAGAAGAAATATTCCGTCAATAATAACAACAGAAGAACAGGCTGTTTCCATTCAGAGACTTGTTAATCGTGGTGCTGGATCACATATGGATTGGATTTTCGCATTAGAGAACGGTAACGCTGAGGGCACAAGCGAAGAAAGAGCTCTTCGCAAAATACAACTTGGTAATTGGTTCAAACAGAGAGCGCCTTTTAATAGTGGAACACTTAGCCTTCTTGATGACGAGATGTTTTCTCTTGATCCACGAATAAGAGTAAGACGAGCAAAAGGTAAATCAAAACCTAAAGTGCCTCTATTACGCAAAGATTAAGGAATGAGATAATGACTAAAAAAAACAAATCAATTGTTACCGAAGAGTACCGAGCAACAATAACAAAACAACTATATTCTCTTCCAGACAATGAAAGACACGCAATTATGCAGATTGCTTTCGCCTTGCGTGATGAAGGAAAAGATGAAGATACTGTCCAGGCGGTAATTTGGCATCTGTCAAAAAAAGAAAACAGCCCGCTGATACCTCTATATTTTGCTAAAATACAACCATCGGAAATATGGGATTCTTCGCCAAGCGGTAAACCTGAAGATGCAAAAAAAGCATCAAAATTGCCTACAAGTTTGAAAATAAATAAATAAAATGACAAATAAATCAAACATCAAACCGACCAGAGATCAAGCTTTAAAAGTAGCCAGACTCCTCGGTTCATACGGCGCTCATGTTGCTGAGAATGGTGAATGGGCACCATGTAAGTCCCCAGACATTCTTCGTAATGTATTGGACAATAAACCGGCTGGCGAAGTTGCGAAGAAAAGTAGCATCATTGAACACCGGACAGACTCCTACAGGTCCTTTAGTGGTTGCTACTCAACATCCATAGAAACAGCACTGAAAACAGCCAAGGAGAGAGGATGCTCTGGAATGCGAGTAATCCTTACCGAATCAGGCAAGAAGTACGCTCCATGTATTCCCAAGAAGTTTGAAAAACTCAAAGAACGTGGAGTGGCAGGGATTGACACTCTTCCAGATGGTGGTCTTGTTTCTTCTCAATTCAAGGATGATATTACCGAAATAGATGCCAAGGGTTTTGTTAACTATGTCAGTGAATCAACTGATCCGGACGTGTTTACAAGTGGCGACTCAGCAAGAAAAAGAAGCCGCCAATTGGGTTGCATTGGAATTAGGTCATACAAGGCACGAGATGGAAAGACGGTTTATTTGCCGTGCACCAACTCTCCAGATCACAATAATGCATTAAATATTGGTATTGATGGTCGGTCTAAAAAGCCAAAGGTTTCAGGAGCCAGGAAAAAGACGGGTGCAAGTTTCATGAAAGAACCATCCGATATGTCGGACTTTTTTGACTCAAGAACCCCAATGTCTACCCCTTCAGAATCACCTTCAAGTGATCTTGCTAGAAAAATAAACAAGCGCAAACGCATGAATGGCAAGGTTTATGGGTTTGAAAATCTTGAATTGAAGAGCCTCAAAAAACCCTCTGTTCACCATACTGTTCCAGGTTCTTTTGCAAAAGAAATAGTCCTTGATTCTCAGGTCGTTAATTCTCTTGCTGAAAAAACAAGAAAACATAATGCCGAGGTAAAAAGAAGCTCAAGCGAAGATTGGTCTACCACCAACCTGCGCACTATAAAAATGGTATACACGCGCGGTATTAACGCTCACGCAATCATGAAAAATAGTGAGACTTCAGCCAAAGAACTGGCCTCAAAGCGTGTAAATGATTTCATGAAAATGCTGATGTCGGGGAAGCCGGAAGATCAAAAATACAAGTCAGACAATGATTTGCTGCCCGAAGACCATCCTTGGAAAAAGAACAAAAAAGCGCCATTGTCTAAGTCGCTCGTCGTTGATGATGTTGAATATTTTGCAACTCCAGAAATGCAGGAGAGCGGTTTTGCTTACGGTACTGGTTCACCGAGGAAAGTAAAAAGACAAATTCTCTTCACAGCAGTTGACGTTGATTAGTATTTATTAATAGTAATTTTAAAAAGTTGCTGTTAGATAGATGTGTAAGATGTTATTCTGCTCTATAGACCTTATGGTTGGGTGCTCACCTGAGCCGCAAGTCTGTCATTTAAAAAAATCACAATTCACATAGGAGTGAAAATTATGTCGTACGACGAATCCCGCTTGCGGGAACTACAAGGTGCCCTTCGTGGCAAAATGGCTGACAATAAAACTATTGCCGACAACTTCAAAGTTGAAGACGGTACGGTTGTAGTTAGCTCAGAACAAAAGTCCGCTTTTGACACAAACATGCGTGACATCCGCGAAATCAAGAGCCTCATTGAGGGTCTTGAAGGAATGCGCGATGTTGAAGAGTGGGGCAACAAGCCTCAGTCCGATTCAGTAGCACAAGCTGCTGGCGCACAAGGTCAATGGAGCAATGCACCACAACAGGCTAAGACCCTCGGTGGAATGTTCATTGACTCACCAGAGTTCAAGAGCCTCCAGAATGGTAAGAATGGCGCAAACATGCCTTCTCCTTTCCAACTGAACCGTGGCGATGTCACTGGTCTCTGGGGAACCAAGGATGTCTACTCAAGTCAGCCAACAGGAACACCTGGCTCGTTTGGTTCAATCCAGCGCGATCCAATCGTTATTCCACCAATGCGTACGAACCGTGTTCGTGACTTGTTCCCAAGTCGCACCACTTCAGCCGCAGTAATTGAATACTTCCGCATGACTGGATTCACCAACAACGCAGCAGCAGTTTCAGAGCGTACTGGTACTACGTTCACAGCCAAGCCACAGTCGTCTTTCACCTTCGTTGGTGAGCAGGCTCCTGTTCGCACCTTGGCACACTGGGAAGCAGCACATCGCAATGTTCTTGCCGATGAGCCACAGTTGCGTTCAATCATTGACAACGAACTCCTTTACGGATTGCGTTTGCAAGAAGATGCTCAGATCCTTACAGGTGACGGTGTAGGCGAAAACCTTACTGGTATCCTTGCAACTTCTGGTATCCAAACCTACAACTGGTCAGCCGGTGTTGTCGGTGACAACAAGGCAGATGCGATTCGTCGCGCCGCAACCTTGTCGTTCCTTGCTTACTACGAGCCAACAGGTGTTGTTCTTCACCCTAACGATTGGGAAGACATTGAACTTTCTAAGGATGACAATGGTCAGTACCTCGTAGCAGTTTCGGTTGCTATGGGTGGCGAGCCAAAGTTGTGGAGAATTCCTGTAGTTGATACACCTGCAATGACAGAAGGACAAGCCCTTGTTGGTGCGTTCGGTACTGGCGCTCAGTTGTATGACCGTGAACAGGCAAGCATTCGTATCAGCGAACAGCACGCAGACTTCTTCGTCCGCAACGCAATCGTTGTTCTCGCAGAACAGCGTTTGGCTCTTGCAGTCAAGCGTCCAGAAGCATTCGTTAAAGTAACCTTTAACAGCGCTCCAGCCTGATAAACACTTAGCGGAACCCCGCTCATGCCTCAGGGTGTGGGCGGGGTTTTTGCTATACATAGCACAGTTCTATAGAAAAGAAAAACATTATGGCCCCCAAAAAACCAGCAAAACCTATGGCAGGACAAACCAAACAACCAGTTCAGGATCCGACAATATACGGTTCTATGATCAAGATTTACGGAAGCAAAAACGCTCCATGCTTTTGTGCTAAATGTGAAAAAAGAACAGTCAGAGGAATGATGCGGACAAAAGCTGAAAAGTTTTACTGCTCAGCCTCTTGCGCTTTTAACTCATAATTGAAGGAAGGTTAATGCCTTGCCATATTGTTTTGGGATCAACAGTTGGGCTTAACAAGGGTATAATTACCCCAAGTACCCGGTTTTCGTAACCGATTGTGCTGCACCAAGTTCTGGCTTCTTCTAATGTTTCAAAAGGACCAAAAGTCTCTACGAAGTTTGTTCCATAATGCTGAACTATCCAGCCACCAATACGGTCGTTAGTAATGTTTTCCATATTCTCTTTCAATAATAGTTTAGGTTAATCGCTTATTTTTTTGTATTCAATCAGGCTTTTAAATCTTTGCCCAAGAGTCTTGTACTGAGAGCCAAGATTGTTTTTTGTTGAAGACTCAACTATGGGAAGAATTGTCTTTTTCAGGTTTTCAATCTCCCTTTTCAACTCTTCATACTCTGTTTCTTTTTTACTTTGAAATGCCATTAGCAATACCTTTAACTTTCACAATTGAATCCTTTACTTCGCTCAATATGCCACTCATCTCAGTCCATGTATGTGAGTTCGGAGAACTTAGAACAGCGTCAAGACTAATTATCAACTCAATAGGAAATGCCTCATCAAGAACGGCACGATAGTAGGCACTGCCCATCTCTGCAACATCCATTAAACGGATCCTGAAGTTCCTACAGATACAGATGCACAAATCTCTACCCAAACTGCTGGTTCGTTTTTCTTCACCCACTTAGCGGCCATCGCTGCGCGCTTTGATGCTGTTTGAGTATATTTACGGCTCTTGTCGCGACCCATGTCTGTTCTACGATATTTTTGCATATAGTCACGTGCTGCCGTTTTGCAAAGCTCACACCTGCATTTTTGATTCGTGTAACAGGCATATGAACCGTGTTTAAGTACTTCTTCTGTCATTTCTTTTCTTTCTTCTAGTGCCAACGTATTTGGCAACTAATGATATTTTTGCAAACCCGTTTTTTGTTTGCCAGTGGGTATCTTTTCATAAAAACAGTAAGTCTTGTTCTTCGGCAGAAAAGACACTCTTTAGTGATTCCCATAGGTGAAAAGTATATCACCCATGTTGTATTTTTGCTATAGGCCAAGCGATGTTTCTATGCTTTTCCAGTCTTCGTTTCCGGAGACAAAAGCATAAATAAATTCTAGATAATCATCGTTGTTATCGGTTAGATGATATGCAACTCTACAGATACGAGAAAAGTCAGCAATTATTTGCTTGTTTTCTAAATATGAAGATATTGCTATTGCAAGCTTAACATTCTGTAGTTCGCTTGGAAGATTTTTATCATTTTGTAGCATAACCAAACCTTTCAAGTAACTTTTTTTGTATGGGATTATAAGCAGGAAACTTTAGTTTCATTGACACACCAGTGCTGTCACGCAAAGCATCTCTAGCCCAAGGAAAAATTGTTAAAAATTGAATAGGAACGTAACCGTCGCCAAAGTCCGTATGTAGTCGTTCAAATGTTTGAACCAAGTCTAAACCGTAATCACTTACAAGATCGTCTCTATTTCCTTCAAGCCATTCACCTATGTGGTCATGCAACCCATCAATATCGCCAGTATCAGTCATCTTGTATCCGGCTTTTGCCCAGTTGTATGTTCCATCCCAATCGGTCTGAAGCGAAGATTCCTTGATTCCCATTATTCCATAGTTCTTTTCGGTGGCGATATTAAAAGACTGACCCAACCCAACTCCTTGAAATTCTTCTTCAATCGTAAAAACCTGATGGTACATGCTTTCAGGAAGAGCGGTTTTCCCTTCATCATCCATGTCTTTAAACTCCAACGACCTAACAAACATTCCAGCAAGTATTCTTTTATTAGGACTATCTACTTCTTCCAATACGACATCTCCACTAAAGCGAATAGTTTCTGTATCCGTTCTGAAACCGTCAGAAATCGCTATTCCAGCACCGACATTTAAATCGGTACGATGAGTGGCTCTTCCAGACGGATCACGGTTCGGTTGTTTTTTGGTTCCTGGTTCCAAAATCCCAGCTGCTCTAAGTTTTGTAGAAGCCCTATATCTTTTGCCGTTGATCATGAACTCACCCAAGTCCTGATTAAAAATTTTTTCAGCTTGCTTATAAACATCGTTATAGGCTTCCTGAATTTTTATTCTGTCTTCAGGCATTGTTTCTGGTTTCTTGAGCAAGGTTCTTAATTTAGATATTCCTTCTCTTATGTCTTTAATTTTAGGGATTGACTCAGGGTCTTTAATTTCAGCAATTTTTTTCTGTCGCTCAGTGTTGACTCTAATTTTTTTAGCAACTTGTTTGTTGTATAAATCTTTAACTGATTGAAGAACACGTGACAAAGCCGGAGGGCAGGGAACCCATTTAGCCCCCGCCTCTTCCAAACATCTGCCGTCGCCGTCGCCGTCAACCAATGGGACTGAAGGGTCAAAAGGTTTATCCCCAATGGGTTTTCCTAGTTGACCCTTCAAAAGAGCATCAGTGACTGTTTTGGCATAATACGTTTTCATTACACCAAAATATTATCACTTAGCCCAAGTTTGTAGAGTGATACGGTGCCACTCAACAACATCATCCTCGGTTGCGCCCCATGAATATCCACCTGCAAGTGTAAACAGTGCTGGCGTTTCTCCGATGAAGTCACGAACCATCTGCTCACGCTTCTCAATGAGTTCAATTTCCACACCGTCATTAATAGGGTCCATGCCCGCATTATAAATAATGATGTCAAACTGACCTAAAGAACCCGCATAATCAAGAGCGCGCTTAATGTACTTGTCGTACGACTCGTGCTTTTCGTGAGGAACAAAAGTAACACGGCTCTCGCCTTCTTCTTCCCAGATGTCAAACGCTGATGTTGATACATCAACCTGAACAACATTCTCTGGCCAGTAACGCCGGATAAAGGAAAAAGTACCTCCACCACCGTGAGCATCAAAGTCAAGAACAAGAACCTTCTTGGCACCCAACTTGATTGCTTCCGCAATGCCTACTGCCAATCCGTTAATGGTGCAGAACCCTGCCCCACCGTTACGGCGTGCGTGGTGCAATCCAGAGGACAAAGACCCACTGATGCCACCATGTGTCATTACTTCTGTAACTGCGGCCACAATGCCTGCTGAGTGTCCTCGTGCCATTCTGTAGATGTTCTTGTCCCACTCAAAAGAAGAGCTTTCTGCGAGACTTCGTGGAGTACCAGTTATGAGAGCCTGGAGATACTCGGGATCGGTGATTTCTTGAATCAGGGTGTCCGTTGTGTCGTAAAACTCTGACGGATCAGAGATTACGATGCCTTTGATAGGGCTATTTTTCAGTGATTCAACGATGTTGCCGCTTTTGCGGGTTGTGTCAAACTTTTCACCGCAGGAAACGTAGTCCTCGTTGTAATAAACATTTGTCATAAATATCCCCTTTCTAGAGATTAAATTATCTTACAAAGGTAGTATATCAGGGCTTAGACCCCCTGTCAATAGGGGGTGTGTCAAGGTTATCTATGTGACGCAGGTCACACTCAAATGCGGCTATTTTAGTCATATTTAAGTGACTGTTAAAAATAAATATAGAAGTTGTATTGTCCGTAAAGTGCTGTTATTATTTTCTCATCGGTTGAAACCAACCGTCTTATATATACAGAAAGCACTGAGATGACTACACAGTATGAGCGTATTAAAACGCAAATGAAAAATCGTATGGGCCGACCAGCTCTTGATCCTCAAGAAAAAGAACGCCGTCACGAGATTCAAAAAGCCGAAAATCGTCGTCGCGCAGAAGCACGCCGTCGTGCATATCTTGTTCTTCAACACAAGTACGAAGACGAGTTTAAGACAATCTTCAATGAAGAATACTCTGCACTTGAGAGCGACAAACGGTTCGTAAAAACTGTTTAAATAAAGACATGAAAAACACCCCGTTGTTAACCAGCGGGGTGTTTTTTTATGTCATAATTACTATGCATTAATAAAATGCACCGACAAGAAGGACCGTAACATGTCAACAGCAGTACTCGCCCCATCAACCATCACATTGAACATTGCTGGCGGCCTTGCCACAACTAGCATCGTTACAATGGCTATGCCATTTGCTGGCAAAATCACAGGCGCTTATGTCGCAGTAACCACAGCCCCAGTAGGTTCAGCACTTACCGCAGACCTTAAAGTTGGTTCTGATGTAGCAGCAGCGTTCTCAATCGCAGCCGCAGGAACTTCAGACGAAGGCACGCTTACTACAGCCAATTGCGACTTCGCAAAAGGCGACCTAGTGCACCTCGATGTTTCAGCGGTTGGTTCAACCACCGCCGGTTCAAACATGACAGTTGCATTCACAGTTGTTGAAGGCTAAATAAACTTTTTAACAAAAAACCACCTCGCTCTTGATGGGCGGGGTGGTTTTTTTATGTATTGAAACTAAGGATGTTAATTAAAGAATTTTTAATTAGCAGTAATGTATAATTTGCTTATACAAGTTCGCTAAGCAAAAGTTCCTTTACCTTAGGACACATCCGTGAAAGTCACGATGGACCAACTAGGCTTCCATCGTGACTTTTGCGTTTATGGGCTTAGACCTTTCCCTTACATCAACAGGGATATCCATGAACGAAATCACCAGCGTTATTCAACCCAAATCAAAAGGCGCAGAACGGCTCTCCGACGTAACACGGAGAATACTCCACGAATGCTTAGAGAACGAAATTGGATGCGTACTTGTAGAAGGATATTCCTTTGCTTCCAGAAGTGGACAAGCCTTCAGCATTGGTGAACTAGGCGGATCGGTCCGTATGACCCTCTGGGAATGCAATATACCATTCATAGAAATACCACCTACCTCTAGAGCAAAGTTTGCAACAGGTCGTGGAAATGCTTCCAAAGGCGAGGTCATCTCTGCTGTATCCGCAAAGACCGGAAAGATATTCACAGGAGCCGGCGGGAACGACGAATGTGATGCTTGGGTTTTGGAACAAATGGGGCTGTGTCATTTTGAAATGTCTAAATGGGGTTGGACTAAAGAACAAATGAGTGCTTTAGAAAAGATAGACTGGACACCACTAGAAAGAATTGTATGAACAAACGATCACAGCCAATTTCCCAAATTGATATTGAAAACGAAATAATGAGATGTCTCGGCATGCTTGAGGAAGAAACGGAAGCGTTTGAATCTCTTGCTGAATCAGCTGCAAAAAAAGAAGCTC
>Ga0247722_10000905_pt1 | contig 17063 bp, 20 predicted proteins | sample MSEWelMarce3H_FC_FD_189094 | JGI IMG/M metagenome (GOLD analysis project Ga0247722, IMG submission 189094) | Subsurface sediment microbial communities from gas well in West Virginia, United States - MSEEL Well Study Marcellus 3H_FC | ecosystem: Environmental > Terrestrial > Deep subsurface >... | reverse complement strand
CAAAGTCATATTCATCGATGAGCCATATTTTCTCGTAGACACCATCTCGGAAGAAAAGAGTTGTTTCCTCTGTATCATCCGGAATGAGTGACCAACGATCTACAGGCACTTGCAGATTGTGACGGAGATACATGTGAATGTATCCACTAGTCTTGTCTGCTTCGCCGAAGTATATAGTCTTGTCTTCCTTGGCCATTTTTTCGACCGTCGTTAACAGCGAGTTTCGAGCAGACAGAGTTGTCGTCGTTACTCGGAAGTATGGCGATTTCTTGAGCTGAAAGCCATGGTAGTTATAGAACCTTTGTCGCTCAAACGTAGTCAGGCCAGATACCCATGATCGCGAGTTATCTTCGAGCTGTCTCTTGAAGTCATCCTCGTTCACGCCTTTCGGCAGGGATACGTAGAAGAACGGGCGAATGTCACGAATGATCATTGCCACTTTCTGCCCATAGATGTTTGTACCTCTGAGGGTAACACAAGCAATCTTTTTTCCTCGTGGCTGGGAGGTGATATCTATGTCTTCGGCCGTATATGTGTGCCAGTAGACAGGCATTCCTTTACGCGGCTTCTTTGGGAAGGACACGTTCTTAAAGATGTCATCTCTGGTCAGATCATCGAGAAATTCGCGGTCAGTATAGACGATTGTTTCGTCGCTGGTGTCTTTGAAGTGGCCTCGAGGAAATGACATGGGGTATTTTTATGGTACTTTTTGACCTTCAAAAAACATGCCCAATATCGATGGACTTTTGTTGGTATAGTCAAAGGAAGTATGACTCGGCCCGCAACCATGCTGGTATAGAATACAGGGATATTATCAATGGTCTCGTCGTAGCCAATGGGGATTACGAAAAGACACACGAATACATTGCCGCGGAAATGGCCAAGGGCGACGAAGATTATCAGGCGACTGGCAGTGTTCTCCTAAAACTATACATGTGGTCTCTGATGAAGGATGAGGATCACAAGATCATTGAGGAGTTCTTGAAAAAATGTAAGAATGACTGGGAGTTTTATGGAATCATGGATGGTGCTCAGTATATGAAGAAGGATACCATCTACGAATTCTGCCAGAGGAGTATTAGCGACTATAAATCCCTGACCAATGATGGTGGCACATTGTCGTGGATGTTTGCAGATACGATGAAATACTACTGCATCGTCGATCGTGCAGAGATGTGGAGGATGGCAGGTCGTTGTAAGGAGGCAGACCGTACCCGTAACGATCCATACCATGTCAGTAATCTTGGTGATGGATTCTTCCTCATACCACCAAAGATGCGGACAATGCTTCTCCTGCTTAACCGACGACATATCCGCGACGAGGAATATTCGAAGATATCAACCGAGGACATACTTGAATTGTACGAGGATTACGCGAAACGAGAGACAAAGAAGACCGAGATCGTGGAAAGATTAAAGAGGGATGGTCGATTGATGTAGATATTTTTTGACGATGGATGACAGCAACTCAAAAAAATATGTCAGACGCCTTCGCCGATAACATCATAGTTGATGGTCCTGTTACAACATTTATCCATGCATGCAGGGCGAACGATAAGTATTCGATGGATATGATATGCAGATACCATCTCCCGACATCTTGTGCATCGTCGTTAGTAACTATGGTAATAGCCGCCGCGAAGATCGGATACGTGAAGGGCATCCGTCGGATTGTAAAGGCCATGAATAGACGCGGAATGATGGATGCACTCTCGGCGAGGATCGCGATTATATACGACATTGCTTGTTCACTACCACGAAGGGCGCCTTTCAACGAACGGTCGATATATGATAATCATGGGAACAAAGCTGGATATATGGATGTATTTTATGCAGCATATCCTCGTAAACTTCGTAACCACCTCATCCAAAAAATACCACCAACATATCCACGATTGGTCAATGCGATTAATAATCGCATCGCCCCCATCGCATTAATGATGATGTCACAACTGCCTATTCTTAGTGATGATGCGGTAGAATATGAGAGAGCGATAGTCAGGTACCTTCAACATTCATCCGATATTATCGCACATAGTCTCGTCGATCGCATCATCTTTGAGGCAAAAAATAACGAGATGATGGCTGGCGACTTTCAAATATCTCTCCGCCGATATTGGGCAATCAACAATGGTGCAGCTATACGTCTTTTCCATGAACTTCCCGTCCCTATTGCCGTCATGGCACATATCATGGTTGAGTATTCATCAACAATCGGCCATTCGAGTGAATGGATCAAACACTTCGTTCATTCGACAAATGAGGCGGATATGGCAAGGTTCATCAGCGCCTACTTTATAAGGTTGTATATCTCACCAGACATAACCCACATATTCATCTCCGAGGTAGCCGAACTGTATGATCTTCGAGAATTGGCTGGTGGTATATTAGTGACCAGTTATGAACATCACAACGAAAAGACGATGACTGTCCTTATGCGCATGGGTATCGACCCATCAACGGTAAGGTTATCAGAAAATAGTGTCAGGAATATGAAGTATAGTGGCGTAACTCGCTTTGTCAGATATGTTACGAGAGCCATCCATGCATCCGGGATGATTGATGTACTCATGGGTACGATATACGATATACGTGATTATTCTATATGCATCGTCGTAGATGAATTACTGCGTTTACGGGACAGCCGCGAGGAACGAGATAGTGCATTCCTGGTAAAAATAAGGGAAAGACTGCCAAGAGCATTTTCATATTCCGTCAAACGCAAACAGTGCTATCTTTTCATTGATCGCGCAGTCTCGATAGGTTTCTGGGATAAATCGTTGAACCCTATGGACTACATCACATACATGAATGATGATCATGGCAATCCTCGCGTCGCTGCCATCATATCACGACGTAAGGTGGTCGACAGGCCGCGTGTATTCTCTGACGTCACTATCGTTACCCCATGACAACGTCACCTCTGACAACGTCACCCTCTCGATAATGAGCAAGGTTAATCATGCACATCTTCAACACCAATGATTGGCTCGCCAGGATTATATGGGGATGATGTTATCGTGATACTGCAGTACTTTTTTGGCGACTGGCGATAGTCATCATACTTGTATACACCGCTATCAATTGCATCCCTCAACAACAACCCAAACGTTGACCAGAAATCTCGTGGATGACCAAACGTCCAGTAGGCGCCGATGTGGGCTATCTCGTGGATTACAACAAACATCATCGTATTCATGTCAACAAAGGTTCCGTTTTTCTGACGAAGACAGACATACATCTCTCGTCCTTTCTGGATTGTGTAGCTGGTACTGCCAGATATGTTGTTAGGGTCGTTCTCGTAAACTTTCTCGGGGTTGAAGTAATAGATGATGTGGTCGATGATGTCGGTGCTTGAATATTTTTTGCCACTCGTCGACGTTACATACGAGAGAGCGCCTGGGCCCAGTTTATCTACCTCCTCCTTTGTCAGCCCCACACGATACTTGACACGCTCATAGTCAAGGAACTTTAGGACGCGGGAGTAAACCTCTGCCAATCGTTGGGCGGCCTCGCTTTCATCATCGTAACTTCGCAGAACGTGATAATCAAAACCGGCGACTGTGACCCGATCGTATGAGAAGAATCCAGCATAGTATAGGAGACAGATAATGATGATGGCTGTTATCAGCGCTAGATATAGGTTGTCCATGTATCATGACGTGCCTGAAAAAAGATGCAAGTGTATCCCCTTTCATCAATACCTTCTATCGTTCGATAATCTCCAATCTGTCATAAATCTTACCCACTTTTCATCATCAGCATCATTAGGTCTCTTTAACCCCAACAAATATTCACGCCCAGACTTCATAGTAAGAGAATTACTATACCAGCTAATCGTATCTTTACACGCCAGATCGAATATGACCCGATTCCAGTAGATCGGAATGAAAGACTTATTTCTACCTGTCTTGATGTAGCCAGTAATGAATGCAGCTTCGAGGCCACGACGGGACCTGAATGTTGTCACCATTTTTTCGCACCCAGGAAGGTAAGCACCTATCTGATCGCGAGTAGCCGATGAATGTTTTAGGTGAAGAACGTTGCCCAATTGTTGATGGTCAGCGATTGGTAGATGGTCGAAGATGATGCTTATCGGCAGTAACCCAATCTTCTCGATGTTACATGTTGCCATCGTTGTCATGGATGCTCCCTCATCGTATGTTGGTGATGGGTATGAAATGTGCTTATCAGCGGCCTCAGAAGTCTTCCTATCCATTGTTTTATGATCAGGCAGGGCATCCTCAATTTTTTGCAAGGAATGAAACGACGATGATGAGGATCTTGTGGATGTTCCCATCCATCTTTCGTAGATCATCTGGCATGTAGACAGTGACACCCATCGACTTATCGTCGACATTCGTCGACTTATCGTCAACGCTTGTCATAAACTCGTCCATGTCGAAGCCCTTACGCGGCAACTTCAAGAGAATATGACTACATCCACCACGAAGACGATGAACAAGATCAGACATACTGACATCATCTATCTTTGGTTGGTATAGGACACCTTTGCCATATTCATCGCCGAATGGTGGGTCAACGATGATGACGTCATACTTACCTGTATCAACCAACGATGATTGGTTGATCGCAACAAAATCATCGCTGCGATTAAAGTGGCCCATATTTGCGGAAAGGATGTGATAAATATCATCGTCAATCTCGTAAACGACACCGCCATAACGCATGTCATCGAGGAATGGCAGTATGTTGCCGCCACAGTTTCCGGTCATATCAAGGATCCTCTTCTTTGCGCCATCATCGGTAGATTGAAAGACGAGGTTATCAACCATCGTCTTTATTAACTTTGCTGTCTTGGTTGGTGTTATCCATTTCCTGGACGATATGTTAGCGGTGATATTGTATCGGTCACTTCCGTACATATACTTAGCATGTTCGATTAATTCATCGCGCGATCCCTTTATCGTCTTCGTGGTGTTAATGAATGCCATGATAACCATCAACAGCACAAGTAGATTAATGAAGATCATCATGTTATGCCCGACGATGCAAAAAACATAGATCAATAGTAGTAGAGTTGGTAGATGACATCATCGACATCAAGGCATAATGCTCGACGAACGATGACGGGACATGATTCATCTATCGGCACCTCGAAATCTTTGAGAAACTTTGAGACAGCGATGGAGGGTATATGTTTAGCGCCACAGACGATCTCACGATACTTGCGATTATGCTTGGCCAAATCTTCAGGAGTGTCCACGTAGATGATGATCGGCGATGATGCAAGGGCAGCGAACAATTCTCGCACCTCTCTTCGAGGAAATGTTCCGTCGACAACGACCTTTAACCCAGCATTTAACGCGTTGCGGGTATCGCGGTAGGTCTTGTCCTTAGCGTTGTAAGTAATGACTTTCCATCCTTTGCGGAAATTATCGATGATGCTACTCTTTCCCGACCCTTGAATACCGCACATGATTACCAGATCGGTGTCAGATGGTATGTCTGATGACATGTCGAAGACGTCGGTTTGTTCGCCAGTCAACTCCGGATATGTAACCGTCCATGCTGAGTCGCGTCGGATATTCTTCAACGATCGGATGAGGTTGCGCACGCTACTAAAGTCGATGTTACCATATTCTTCCGGTGTACTGAAGTAGGCGCGATAACCAAGACGGGACAGGTTTAGTGCAACCTTGAGGTCAGTATCCGAGTGGTCCGAATTATCTCGTCCTGCAGCATCTCCGATGAAGATGATGATGTCATCTTTACGTTGTAACATGATGGACTCATTCTTCTCATTCTCCCCCTTTTTTGGAAGAGCATCGTACATACCTTCTTCTCCGTATATCATACTCACCAAACCAAACGGGATCGGTTTACGAGATTCGTCATCCTCGCGAGCCACTAATACGTCGACGGCCGATACAACTTTAGCAGCCGCATCAATCTTCTTGCCACATGTACTCCCAAGACTGCCCGATTGATTGGTGTGTATATATGTAACAACCTGTCTGCCGTCAACCATCTTTGGAATCGATGGTCGCCAGATGACCTTGTAATCATTAACGTCCATCGGGAATTTTTTGCCGCTCTTTGTGCTCATCAATGTACCATCAACGTCGAAGACGATGTTGATACGACGTGACTCTTTTACTTCAGAGGATGATGGGGACATGTTTTGCATGATCATCATTCTCATCAATTTTGCAGCTTGAGACAATGTGAGGTCAATGCTCACCAATGAGATTCTACGCAACAGCAGGAGATGAGGTAATCATCACTCCATTACATCGCGATGCCGCATATGATAAGATGAGCCTCGTTGATCGCCTAACGTATGTTAACAACTCATCATATACCATCATCCTCCCTGAAAAAAACATCAGGACCAGTGGCACCAACATCTTCTTTACCGACGGAGATTATGGGGCAAGGGTATGTGTTCGTATGTATGCAGCATCATCATCTACGGCTGCCCTTGAATATCTACCAGCCGACTTTCTGCCATACGGCAAAGCATTGCGACATACTGCTTACTCGGAGATTGCCGCCCTTGTTGATGTCTATCTCGCAGGTGACATGAAGTGTGTCAACAATATTCATGGAATCGCTTACATGGCACTGCCCGATGGCAACTGTATAGTTGGGACAGTTGAGCCAATGAGGGATGCAAGCCTCGACAAGATACTCGGAAAGGATGAGCTGACAATGACCCAGAAGTTGGATATACTCAGACAAATCTCTGTCGGCCTTGATTCGTTACATGAAAATGGTATCGTCCACAACGACTTGAAACCATCGAACATACTTGTTATGGGCCCATTTCCACGAATGCCAACATGTGAGGGAGATAATGTAGAGAATATTTACAACGTCTATCTGGGCGATCTTGATCTTTCATGTCGTCTTGGTGAAGCTGTTGAATGTGTCGGCACTCATGGTTACATGTCACCTGAGATGTATTCGTCAAAGGCGGTGACTGAGGCTAGCGATAGTTGGGCAATGGCTAACATGTTGCATGAGTTCTTCTTCGACGGCGACCTTATTAACTTCGCCGACATTGAAGGTGTCGATATCTTCGAGTATATGTCGATATATCGCGATGCTCTCACCAACCTCGAAGAAGACGAGGAGGACGACGAGTTTAGCCGGGCAGTTAAGTCGCTGATCATCAAGATCATCTCATATCGGCCAAAGAGTGTTACTGATGACATCCTTGGGTTGATTAAGATCTCCGAGAGGGATGGAGGAGATGAAGAAGAAGAAGAAGAAGAAGAAGATGACTCATAATTTTTTCATGATCGTACATAACATGATCTCAATACTCGGTACAATATATGCAGTGTTAGTATACATCGTCGTGGCTTACGAGTATGCGTTGAAAATACTGAAGGACACCATTGGAGAAACGGCCACCACAGTGATCAGATCACTATTAACCATCAGCGTTATCGGCTATGGATTATATAGTGTTGTGCGGTAGACATCAATCGTCGTAAAAAACATCATATTTTTTCATGATCATACATAACATGATCTCGACCATCGGCATACTATTTGCGACCTTCATGGTAGCTGTTATCGCTTCTGCGTATGCATGGAAAATATCGAAGGCTCATCTCGGAGAAGTACCCGCCCAATGGATTTCATCTCTAGTAATCATCAGCATCATCGCTTACGGACTATATAACACCGTTAATGGGATATAGTAGACATTTTTTGAATGCGGCCATCACCAAAAAAAATGTCGACATACGATGAGTGTATTAGTGCGTTGAAGAACGTCTGGAAATACGATGAACACTTCGATATCCTCAGCCGTGGCGAATATCACGATGATTTTATCACTATCATCATCGCAAATGTTTACCATCGGGACAGTAACGTCGATAAGACACTCGTTAGATTGATTAGATTGTTCCCGCAACTCGTCGAGAAGTATGGGGATGTATTGTTGCGTTTTTGTCTGAAAAATATGTACGTCAGAGCATGTGTATTATTGCATAAATTGGGCGTCCTCCTCAACGTTCACGATGTTATCCCCATGATCGGTCCGGCAGGGAATAGTAGATCAACCGGAGTTGACGACGATGGAAATACATGTTCACTACTCGATGTAATCTTCAAGTATTATCCGGAGTGCACAAAAAACAGAGATATTGTCGTATACATGATTCATGTATTGGGCATCAGCATCACCGCGAAATATGTGGACGTTGTCCCCTACTCAGTCGATATATGTAGCAATAAGATCATGCATGTAAGCATCGAAGACATGATTAATCATGGCCTCGATATATCGTACGATAATTATGCCGTCGTAAGACGCTATGAGGAGGAACTATCGATAGAGGATATGGCATGTCTTCTTGACTTGGTGAAAGGGGGAACAATCAAGTATCATGCCATGTGTTTGGTAGGCAACGTAATGTGTCGTGAAACACATGCACTATCAGAGCTCAATCTTCTGGACTACAGATATTATGATCACCTCGATAGTGATAGATTTCTCGCATGCTTTTCAAAGCGGGAGTTTATGAGAAAAGACGGGAATGAGTTATTAGTCCACTTGATCCATCGCGGATGGCAGCCACCAAAAAAAATTAGCAGCCGTGATCAACATTGATTACTTCACGTGCTTCGGGGCAATGACATTATCTGCGAATAATTGGTATGTCTCATGTGGAGAATGGGATGATGTTCTTGGCAATCCTATGTCGTATGTCGCATACGTCGACGAAGATAGCAAGTTGTATGCAAAGAATAGTAAAGTAAGGGCAGTCGTCGATTCTCGTAAACGAATCAGACGATCATCCGCCCTATCAGACGTGGTCATTGTCGTTTCCTAAAAAAAACATGATAGACCTAAAATTCGTCTTCTTCTTCTTCATCTTCTTGTCTTACTCGTCTTACTGTCTTAACTTTCATGCTAGATTTTTTGGCGTAAGGTGGTGGCTCTGGCATCGTTATTTGCCCACCCTCGATGAACCCATGTCGGCACATATTACTGTAGCTAACACTTAGACTTCTTACAGCATCCATATATTTTCTCTTATCATACCTGGCACGAATCTGGTCGCGAACATCACTGATAGTACGGCCAACATCTTTCAATAACAGGCCTGTGCAGTTGTTGTTATAGCTATCGATCAGCCAATATTCGTCGGTGATTATTTCATCGTCATCTGGAATGACTCGGATATAATTGTCCCCATGTTTGATGATGCGAACAAAACTAAAGCGCCTTGGGTCACCCTCAACCTCGGTTTTCAATGGATGGCCATTCTTGAAAGGGCACCACATAGAATCGACACATGGGTGTCTTATCCTGGTATCAATAGTTTGAAGACCTGCGATAGGAGATGTTACGGTGATGGGTGGTAGAAGTGGAATTTCCGAGGCTTCTTGGTATATTTCCCATGGGCGTGTGATATCCATCGTATTTTTTTTGAGGAAGATACAGGCCATCAATTTTCGTCCTCGGCCAAAAAATCAAACCTCGGAGGGCGAATAACGACAGCCGTTTAAGCAGTGTATCTCAACACACAGGAACCATCAGCAATCAACAAGAAGTTGATAGCCTTGGCAATGTAGAAGATCTTAATCTTTCCATTGCTTGGAACATTTGGACATTCAGTTCTGACGTAGAAGTTGTTGGCACGAGAGACGTTGAAGTGACCAGATGGTTGGTAGAGACCAGGGAAGAGTGAGAAGTTAACCATGAGGGAACCATCAACTTCGTTGGTGTTCAATGTGTCCTTACCATAGTTGTATGGAATGTACTGAGAGTAGAATTCTGGGCTGTTCTCCTCTGAGAGGGTGACACCAGCAACGTATACCTTCAAGCCAGAGATGGTTGGGAGTGTTGTGATGATGTTGTCAGTGGCAATCTTTCTTTGCACTGGATATGTGGTTGTCAAGGCAATGCTTGCGCCCTTGACAGCACCAATTCCTCTGGCGATGCTGTCAACCTTGGCAACGTTGACATAGTAGTATCTATGCCAATCTCTCCAGACGTTCTCTGATGAGAGGTTAGAGTCTGGGAGACCACCAACGAAGAAGTATTCGATAGGGTACTTGAACATCTGCATGAGGTTGTCATATGATGATGTGTTCAAGTCGAGTGTTTGCTCGAGGTAGATACGAATCATGCTGAAACCAATACGCTTGATGAACATTTCATGGATCTCAGGTTGGATGAAGAGATTGTTGATGTACAACTCGATACTACCAACATCACCTCCACTGAGGACGGAGTTGTTGGCAAGGATCGGAACAGATCTTTCAGAGATGAATGACTGTCTAGAGTTGGCTCCGGCATAGGTACCATCATCAGTGACGAATCCTTCGACCATGACAGAGTACAAGAGATTACCTGGGGCAACACTCAAGAGGTCAGCCTTTCTGGCAGTCTTGAATCTGATGTAACGATTGTTGAATGGAATGGCAGCAGATGGAATGGCCAAGTGAACGTCGGTGTTGAACCAGAACCACAATGGTGTCCAGAGAACGACTGATCCAGAAGCATATGATGGTTGTGGAGTTTGGAGACCGGCATAGATTTGTTCTGCCTTCTTCATTGACTTGGTTGGGTAAGCAAGTCCACTTGAGTCTGGCCAAGCATTGGAGGCATTGAAGTTGGCTTCTCCCATTGGTCCGATGTATCCATTGGTGGATGGATAGGCAACGGCATCAGAGTAACTCTCGAGTGGGACTTCTTGACCGACTAATTTTTTCCAGGCAGTAACCTTGTTTGGTTGAATGAATCTCTTGGCGATGGTGATCGCAGCCATGTGAGAATACTTGTCGAGTGGGGCAGCGGCGATTTCGAACTTGGTTTCTTCGAAGAGACGAACGCCAGGATATTCGCAGAATCTAACATAGTTAGATGCGGCATCTCCAAGAGTTGCTCCATCAGCGGATGTGGCAAGCTTGTTGTTCTCGGCAAAGTCAGTGTATTGTTGGGTATATCTATACACAGCACCGTTGGCCACAGCAGACTCAGTGTATGAGATAAGCTTATCTCTGGCACCGACGAGAGATACTCTGGTATCACCGATCATGCTTGGGAAAGCAGGAACTCTACCAGCAGTAGTACCGATTTCGTTGAAGACAGTCTTGAAGACCATGTCAACGAAGAAGTCACCGAATTGTTGGATTTCTACTGAGCATTCGTTTCCGGAGAGAGCAGAACCAGTATAGGTGAACTTCTTGTATTCCATAGCGGTTGTTACGAATGGCTTGTACTTAGCATTGACGAAGAGGATGTGAGTCTTCTCGATGTCAGAGAGGGATGGCATGATATCATAAGATGGATCGCCAGCAGCCAATCTTCTCTTAGCGCAGACAACAGCAGCAATTCTTTGGTTCAAGAACTTGTTAGCTGTTAAGAGATTGTCCATTTTGCCTTGGTTGGCAATGAGTTGATATACGGCACCTACAGCCATGATGTTTGTGTCTACTATGCCCTGCCGGCGAAGGAAAGAAAAACAATAATTCCACTGTTGCCACCACGAAAAAATACTGCTTATCCCGATCAAAGGATATTGGGACAATGTATACTTACTTTTTGTCAACATATTTTTATTCATCACCCCTATCACCTCTTTGGTGATTTGGTGCCATTTTTTGGAATCCTTCCTTCCGCAAATGCCTTCATCATGATGGCATATTGTTGATCCATGTGGCCGACATCGATATCATAGATTGTGATACGCCTGGCATGATACCTAGCGCGTATCTTGTTAACCTCTTCCGCATTGTCGATCAGAAACCGGTAAACGTCTGTGGGTAACCAGCGAACCTTATTGAGTACCATTGGATAAACGAGGCATGCGTATGCGTAACAATCCACATCTTCTAGGGATTCATCGTCAAAGTAGTTCCACACCTCAGCTTCGTACGCCGTGGCAATCTGGATAACGTGTAGACGAAAGTAGACATGATCTATCTTACCCGCCATCCATGACCGAGGAACGCGGCGCATTGTCTCGTATGTTAGTGGGTATCGTTTACCGATCTCTTTGGGTTCCGAGAGAAGAAGGGCAACATAGTATATCGGCAACTTGTGAATACCCTCTGATTCATCGCCGATAATCTTGGCCATAAACGTATCATCCTCGCACGATGCGGCTGGGTATCGATGAGCCGATAATGATCGATATGATCGAAGAAACGCGATAGCATCTCTCCTGACAGGAAGGTCATATATGGGCGGATACTTTGTTTCCATCTTATGTTCAGGGATATCCTCTGATGAATACACGTAGCCGTCACCAACAACGGGTGGTGGTTTCGAGAATGGTGGAACAAAGTCATTGATCCACATATATCTATTTATCGTATCCGTGTCTATGGTCGACCAATACTTACATATATCCGTGGGACCCCAACCATACGCAACCCCCGACAAGTTCTTAACGCCAACGAAGTAATATCCGAATGTCATGAACACGACACCGTGAGTGGCCAAGTCAAAGTATGATGCCACGGCTTCCATAACCAGGTCATCAAATACATACAAACGACCCAATATCCGACGCGGTGATATATCAAACATTTTTTGACGATGGCGATCACCATCAAAAAAAGGCGATGAAGATACTTATCAACAGCGAAGTGTTAGAGAATGACTACGTAGACTGCGACATCATCGTCATTCTTCCGAACAAATGTCATGCAAAGATGAGCGCCATCTTCAAACGTTCATTAAGCGTAGCGTTGAGGGCTGGTACTGCCAATCATGTACGATTACAGACTAGGGATGATGTGATAATTTCACGACGATTGATGGCGAATGATACATTCATTTCTGCGATGTCACTGCCGTTCCTCACGATGATGGCAGATGTTACCCATGTAGCTGCTATGAAAGTGATGAACTTCATATACCTGTATATCGACACGTTAATGACCCGCATACTTGATGAGACATTCAAGAAGGAGGATATCCCACGACTGAACACAGTACTCGATCATTTCGACCAAAAAATTATGGGCGATGATGATGTCGATGTTTCACGAAGAATGGCGCGATTGTATGATTCTCTCGTCGATGGTCGGGTGCGATGGTGTATATTGACACATCTTCACAGAGAAGATAGTCACTACATATACATGGCCGTGGTTGATAAGGTGAACCCAATCACCGTCCTTCCGGATGATGAGGATAGTGGCGATGAGATGATCATGTAGATAATCTACAAGAAATCATCGAATGGGCCGGATAGATCCTCTCCACCATCTTTGGTTGTATGAATCCCACCCTTCATCATCTTCTTCATAACGCGGATAATCTTGTTCGTCCTTGATAGTAACATCCACACGAGAAAGGCGAGGATGATGATGATGATTATTTCTGGCGTTACACGAACTCCGCCGACCCCCACCCCCATATCTTTTGGAGCATCTTCGAATCTTTCAGAGGCCGATAGTATCGAGAATTTTTTTGGTGGTGGTGGCAATGACTCATAAACCGTTGTAGTGCCCGGATCCTTTGTCTCACCATATATGCTTCGCGGATCAGTAATAGTCGAGTTCCTTCCCATACCACTAGGAGGTTTGTATAGATACTCGTAGTTAGGTGCCGATGTATATGGATCGTAGATATCTGAGAAATGACTGTAATCTCCGTACATGTTTATTTATCAGCGTTGAGAAAAAATGGGCGAGGGATGTATATTTTTTGACGATGATTGCCCACCGAAAAAACATGAAGCTCACCGACCTGCCACTAGAGATAATCGAGGAAGTTATATCATATATCCCGAAACAAAGAGAGAGGTTGCGCCTAACTTTCAGGGCCATCCCGTACCAGCCTATGAAAGTGAAGGGTCCTATAACACAAACATTCATAGACAAGTATAAATCCATCCGCGATGTTCATCTTCAGGCGGATCATAGTGTCATCTATATCCCACCAAACATCAAGACTCTGGTATACGATGATGCAGTACAGCCCGTCATTTACGCCGGTCGGGCATATGTTCGCAACTATCAATACAAACCTAGTAACAGAAACGTAGATGTTGGCAACGAACGGTACATCATGCTGGTGCTTAATATTATCCTTGGTGGTTGCATGATGGCTGGGGCCGGTCTCTTTGGTAACATTGTCTTCGGTTCCATATGCATCAGTATAGGTTGCTTCGAACACATCACATTCATCACGTATATCACAGGAGTATCGATAGCACTATTTGGGATCGGACTAATTGTAGCCACCCCGACGATAATCTTTGCCGGTATATATCTGTTGTCGAAGTTTGTTAGCATACCATCTCCTAGACATTTGTGTAGGATGGCATATGTGAGGTACAGGGCAAGGAGGGACTATGAAAGTATTTTTTGAATCCGCATGATCGTAACAAAAAACATGAACATCATCAAGTCCATCCTCCGAGGAATGTTCATAATCCTTGGTATCCTAACCATCCTTGCAGGCATGTATGTCGCATACTTAATCATACCCCTTGTCGTCAGAAGCTTGTGTTATATTACGTTACGCATAATCCATACATTGACCACATTTATTGATGAAGCTGCCAATGATCCTGACATGATGACAAATATCTACACGATCGTTGGCTTGTTCACCGGCATACCTATACTAGTATTGACTATCATAATTTGTGCGGTGCTCGGTAATTATGCATGTTGTGATGATGATGACGATAGAAAGAATAAATGATGACGTCCATCAATATTTTTTTGACGATGGGGTCATCATGAAAAAAGATGACCAATGTTACCTCATACACTCTACAGATCAACTTCTCAGACAACAATCTAAGACGAATATATAGAGTCGTCAAAGAGTCTATCCCAAAGATGGCCGTCATCCATACCATCATTTTCGTAGCAAGCGTGATTATAGCATTGATCAACGTACTCAAGTTGGATTCAACCATCGTCGCCCTCGTAATATTCATGAATGTCATCTTATATCTGGCTTCCATGTACGCGATGTTCCATGTCCATCAACGCATAGAAATACTAGAGTCACCATGTTGATGACACCAAAAAATATTTTTTATTGCCCCCAGTTGACAGATTGTCCTTCCTTGATCGCTTTCTCAAGGATGGCAATTTCATCGAGCCAGATGTTTGCACCAACGAATCGTCCACCAGTTGCACGAACCTCGTATTCAGCATTGTTGATAGCCATCTTCAATGCATCTTTTTCGAGGCGGGTCACCTTTTCATGAGAACGGGCATCTCTCACACTCATCTTCCATAGATATTCGTAGTCATTCTTGTCGCGAGGTTCGTCGGAGATACAATCCTCCAACTCTTCAATAGTCATGTCGCCTGGATGGCGGATGGCATCAACATTGATCGCCTTAATGCCCATCTCTTGGAGGATGAGGTTGGCCTTAGCCTCTGATCGACGCTCAAAGTCATACTCACGACAATACTTGATCGTGTTAACGACGACGGCCTGTCGTAGTTTGTTGAGGATTATTTCACGACGGACACGCTTCTCATACAACTCACGACGGACCTCGAACCAATATTCGATGACCGACTGATAGTCTGACCCGAACTGAATGACATCGCCGTTAACATCGATCATGTTAAGGGACGATGCATGGCTATCTTCAAGGTCAAGGAATGATGACAACGAATACTTTTCATCGCCCGATATCGTACGAATGTTGAGACCGCTCTTACCCTTTTTTTCGGTACCATCATTCATGTCATCCTTATCGGCCTCGACATATTTATCGAGTGCAGTCTTCTCGATCTTTGGAGGCTTCTTTGTTCCCTTCGTTCCCTTTGTTCCCTTTGTTTTCTTGCGCTTGAAGAGGTCGGTGGCATCCTTTCCGAAGACAGATTTGATCTCTTTCTTCGTTACCTTCGTCATCCTCACTATGCCTTTCATCGAAGGCAATGTAGCAATCCCTGCCTTTACTTCATCAGGAACATCCATCTCGTCGACCGTGCCATCTTCAAGACATGCCTTGGCGAACTTGGCCACTGCCATAGATGATAGGATACTGTCGGTCGCCTTAACGTCGCTCGGCTTATCTACCATGTCCCAGAATGTGGATCCCAAATGCACTGTCATCGTAAATGACCCATCTTCGTCGATGTTTGGTTGACCAATAGATGCATCGAGTCCGTAGAAGATGATCTTCGCACATAACTCAGCACGATATGGTGTCAGCCAACGACCAATCGGAACCTCGGTAATGATGATCTTATCCTTGTGAACTGTATACTTACCTATCGTTCTCTCTTCGCCGGTGTATGGGTTGCGCACATAATCACCAGTAAATCCACGACGATCCATCGGGAGCGGACGATAGAATGATCGATCCTCGGAAATGATCATCCTACGAACACGTGCAATGACGGCGTGAATGTCACGACCCTGAATGAAGAAGTTCCAACCATGGGATGGCATACTCATCGTCTCGATGACAGCCATGGGAATGATCGGTGCCAAATAGTCTGGCTCATATATCTTTCCATCATCCATCGTGTACTTTAGGAAGTTCGCATCGGCGGCCGGATAGAGAACGTCGATGATTGCCACGTTAGGTGACACAAAGATATATCTGCTGGCAGCGGCGCTTTTACCACCGCAGAGTCGATTACCGAAGTGACCCTCGGGAATCATATGTGGCACCTGCTTTCCACCAACGGCGATGAAACACTTACCTTTGATGTTATCCTCGAGACATGCCTCGTTGTGGTGATAGTTCTGCGACTCTTGAACATATCCCGCCAACTCGACAACCTTCATTCTACGATTACTGCGACGATTGAGGAGAGCATTGACAATCTTTCGGCCAGAATCGTTGAAACCATCGACAGCATGTGGCAACTTTCTCATGATATCATCTTTCGCGAAGAGGAAGACATCGGATGAAAGATAGTCGGACACCTTATACGTCGGGGTGTTCTCGATGACAGATGCCACCGTGTGTCGTTGACAATCTTTAGCCATATCGCCCATCTTCTCAATCGCCCTCTCACGATTCCTGTAAAACTTCATGGCATAATCCACCGTATTCGACAGAATACGTTTACGCGGTGTACTATCCACGCCATAATATTCTTCGATCATCTCCCATGCTTTTGAGTCAAGT
>Ga0247722_10000902_pt1 | contig 17100 bp, 15 predicted proteins | sample MSEWelMarce3H_FC_FD_189094 | JGI IMG/M metagenome (GOLD analysis project Ga0247722, IMG submission 189094) | Subsurface sediment microbial communities from gas well in West Virginia, United States - MSEEL Well Study Marcellus 3H_FC | ecosystem: Environmental > Terrestrial > Deep subsurface >... | reverse complement strand
CACCAAGATTGCTGTATGGGCATTGGCGTCCGTAAATCAGTGCAGGAACTTATTGGCAGGAACCACAGCAACTGCCTTTCTGGCTGACCGGCTCTACAAATAGAATTTCGTTTTCAAGCAGGATATGCTCCATCAAATCTTCTTTGAGCTCATTCAGACTCAGATACAAAGCGGTCCAGGTGTTACAGGCACCATCCGGCAACTGCAGCTCATGTGCGAGTTTGAGCATGTCGCCCAGTGCATCGCCATGCTGTAAATGTTCGTGTTGCATCACATGAATGGGGCCCGCGGGGTAAAAGCCGTTGCACAGCATTGGAAACAGAATTTGTTCTTCTTTCATCATATGGCTTTCCAGTTCTTGCTGCATATGACTTAAATGTTCTGCAAGACCGGTTGGGCATTCTGCATGGTCGCCATGGACTGTCTCGACCCGGCGTGCAAGCCGGATTAATTCTGGTAATTGCTCACGGTGTTTAGCATGGAAGCGTTCTAAAATATGGTGCACCAGCTCTGCAGGTTTTGCAAAGCGCCAATCCCGAGTGGTGATTTGTTGTTGGAGTTCACTGAGTTTGGTGATGATTTCTGTAGCATCCAAACCCCGTTCCGCAGCGACTTCTGCCAAGGTTCTGGACCCGCCACAACAAAAGTCGAGTTTGTATTGATGAAAAACGCCGGTAGCCCCCGGGATACTGGTCGCCAACTGGCCAAGACTTTGATTTGCATGGATCATGACATTACTCCGCAACTAATTGAAAAAGTGAGGCCGGTTTCATTTTACAAAACCACAGCCGGACGCTTTATACAGTCAAAATTTGGGCCAGAACTACCACCTTTGATTTATATAGAGTTTTATTGAGGTCGGGTAAAATCAACCCTGAATCGTCATGGTGTGAATGACCCAGCTGGGTATAAATCACCCTGCAGGCCCCCTTAGCAATAGTTAAGCAATAGGATGACTGAATAGATGCTGGATGAAAGTTTGATAGCCGATTTGGTCACTGAATTGCCCGTTGCGGTGCGCCTGGAGCGTCTGGTTATAACGCTTAAAATGCATTTTGGCTGTCATGCAGTCGCTTTGTTACAGCTTGAACAAGAAACATTAAAACCGGTCGCATTCATTGGTCTGGTTGAAGAAGTTCGGGGCCGCCGCTTTGAAGTGTCTCAGCATCCACGTCTGGCGCAGTTAGTCGCCACCCGGCAAATTGTGCATTTTCCGCCAGACCCCAGTTTACCGGATCCCTATGATGGCTTGGTTGAATCTCATGCAGGGCAATCCTTAGCGGTGCACGATTGTATGGGGGTGTCCCTTTATGTTGAGGGGAAATGTTGGGGCGTGTTGACGCTCGATGCGCTAAGTGCCGGCACTTTCAGCCGGCTGACGGTGCTGGAGTTACAGCGCTTCTCTTTGTTGGTTGAAGCCATTATCCGGATTGGTCAACTGGAAAACCAACTGCGACAAGCCCGCATCGCAGGTATTAACCAACCTCTACCTTTTGACAGCAAAATTGAGCACACCCAGGAGCTGATTGGTCAAAGCATGGAGCTCAAAGCTGTGCTTTCCGAGCTTGATACGGTGGCTCGTACTGAATTACCGGTGTTGTTATCTGGCGAGACCGGCGTGGGAAAAGAGCTGTTCGCCAGACGGCTGCTACAAAAGTCGTCGCGAAAGCAAAAAGCGATGATTTATGTCAATTGTGCCGCATTGCCGGAAACCTTGGCTGAAAGTGAGTTATTCGGCCATAAAAAAGGCGCATTTTCCGGAGCAGTGCAAGACCGACTTGGTAAGTTCGAGCATGCGGATGGCGGAACATTATTTTTAGACGAAATAGGTGAGTTGTCTTTGTCCGTGCAAGCCAAGCTGTTGCGAGTCCTGCAAAACGGCGACATTCAGCGGCTAGGCAGTGATGATTGCCGCCGTGTGGATGTTAGAGTAGTGGCAGCCACAAACCGTGATCTGGCAGCAGAAGTTACTGCCGGCAATTTTCGTGCTGATTTATTCCATCGGCTGTCGGTTTATCCCATCCATATTCCACCACTGCGTAAGCGGCAAGGCGATATCGTCTTGCTGGCGGGCCATTACCTGGAACTGAACCGGGTGAGGCTTGGCGTGCGGGCACTGCGTTTATCCATTAGCGCCGCACAAGCGCTCGAGGTTTACCATTGGCCCGGAAATGTGCGTGAATTAGAGCACTGCATTAGTCGGGCTGCGCTAAAAGCTCTGTCACAAGGGGCGAGCCGGCAGGATATCATTACTTTGACGCCATCACTGTTGGAGCTGAGTGAACCATCGGCTTTTAGCCAGAGTCCGACGGAGTCGACCATGCAATGTCGAGAGGGTCCGTCTGAAACTACAATCCAGCTGCCATCTGGCATAGGGTTAAAAGCGGCAGTTGCGCATTTTCAGCGTGAGATGATTGTGACTACGTTACAAACTAGCGATGCAAATTGGTCAATTGCTGCCAGAAAGTTGGCGTTGGACCCAAGTAATTTGCATAAGCTCGCCTTAAAGCTCGGTATCAAGCAGTCTGCGAAACATAGTGAAAAGCTGACACAATTAGCTGCAACTACTTTATCGGATAAGGAATAATGCCATGGTTAGTCCAATGGTAAGCTTGGATTCTTTGCAGCAAACCCGCCGTTATAGCAGGCAAATTATGCTGCCAGCTGTCGACTTAGATGGGCAGGAACGATTGCTGAACAGTAAAGTTTTGCTGGTAGGCATGGGTGGCTTAGGCTGTGCGGCGGCGCCATATTTATGCAGCGGTGGTGTAGGGCAGTTAACCCTGGTTGACGGTGATACGATTGATCTGACGAATTTGCAGCGCCAGATTTTATACACCAACGCAGACATCGGTAAATTTAAGGCACAAACCGCAGCACATTGGCTTTCACAGCAAAATCCGGACATTCGTATCGAAGCGATTTGTCAGTTTGCTGATGAAGACCTTTTAACAGAATTGGTTGGGCGCCATGACCTGGTGCTTGATTGCACAGATAATTTGGTTATCCGCCAACAAATCAGTGATGCTTGCGTGCAGGCACAAACACCATTAATCAGCGCTGCGGCTATCCGCTTCGAAGGTCAGCTCTGCTGCTTCAAAAATGACGGTAGCGGGCCTTGTTATCGTTGTGTATCCAGACTGTTCGGCGAACAACAGTTAACCTGTCTGGAGGCCGGGATTTTTGCACCGGTGGTTGGACTGATTGGCGTGCAACAAGCCCTATGGGCCATGTTGTGGCTATCGGGTGCTCAGGATTTACCATGGCACCAGCTCAGGATATTTGATGCATTACAAAGCCAGTGGCAGAGTTTCAGTATCATGAAACAACAGAATTGTTGTTGTGATAAAGCCACGTAAATTTTGCAGAATTCAGTGCAAGCCCGCATGAGGTTCTGACAGCAACTCGCCCTGAATATGTTGCAGCAATTCATAGGCGGCACTTAAAGTACAATCTTCTTGTCGCGATTTTTTATAACCAAAGGAAGTGACTTCAATGTGCCAAGTCGGAATGACGTTCACGGTAGCCAGTGTTTGACGCACGCAATTTAGTGGGCAGCCATCCAGTGCCAGCACCGGCCGCCCTGACTGTGCGACTTTGACCAGAGATTTAATTTTGCCGCCGATCCCTGCTATACAAGACATTTCGGCGATCCCTTCTCTGTCCAGCACAACCGCTAAATCATTGGTCAGTTGTGCTACGTTTGAGCAGCCTGAACAGGCATACACCAGCGGTTTTTGATTGGCAAAATTAGGCATCCTGAAAACTCCTGTTGAAGTATTGGACTCAGTCTGCGGCTTGGTTGCGTGTTAGAACTTGATATAAATCAAGCTGGGTTCGCGCCTACTCATTCAGGGGTAGTTGTGTTACTCGGAGAGGTTAAAACAATGATCTATTCAATGAAAACCGTTTTCTGACTAATAATCTCTAAGGGCTTAAGAACCACCGAGTTTTTAAAATGCGATTGTTGCTGACTGCACTGAACTCACTTTATTTTTCTTGCAGATACTTTTAAATCGTTGGCTGACGGCTGATAGATATTTGTCCTGATGCCAGCATAAGTGCAGCTGGCGCGGCATGGGTTGGCTGAACGGCAACACGACTAAGGCGCCGCTGCGCAGCCGGTCCTGCACCGCGAGTTCAGACACCAGTGTCAGGCCGAGGCCTTGTTGCACGGTATTCAGCACCGCTTCTAACGTATTCAGTTCCAACACTGTGCCAAGCGCTGATAACTGTGGCCGCAAGTATTTATCAAACTGCTCGCGGCTGCCGGACTGTGCTTCCCGCAGCACCCAATATTGACCAGCCAAATCGGCGGCGCTCAGCACTGCGTCGCTGGCTGCCGTGCGCTGCGCCAGCGGATGTATTGGGCTGGTCACCAGCAGCATTTGGTCCTGCTGCCAGGCTTCGCTGTGCAGCTGCGGATGTGTCACTTCACCTTCAATCAGCGCCAAATCGAGCTCAAATGCCAGCAACCGTTCGGCCAGTTGCTGACTGTTGGCGATAAACACACTAAGCCGCCACTCCGGCCCGAGCTGCGCCAGCAAAGACGGCAACAGATAATTGCCGATGGTCTGACTGGCACCGATGCGCAGCACGGCTTTGCCGCTGCCGCCTGTTTCACCGCTCTGCTGAAACAGCGCGCTGATATCATCCAGCCGTGTCAGCATTTCATCCGCCAGCGGCAGCAACAACGCGCCTTCACTGTTCAGCAGCAGATGCGGATGGGCGCGGTCAAATAACGGCGTACCGAGCTGCAGTTCCAGCTCTTTCAGCGCTTGGGAAATGGCGCCACGCGTCAGGCATAGCTGGTCAGCGGCCGCGCCTAAATTACCGAGCCGCGCCACGGCGACAAAAGCTTTGAGCTGACGAAAACTGATATTCACATCGTTTTCCTTTTTCACCCATTCGTCAGACTGTTCTTATAGCAGCAGCGGCACCGAATCAGCCTTCGTTACTCATCACCATTATCCGGGATGCCCATCTGCACGCGGGCTAGTCAGAATTTTCCAGTAACAGAGCAGAAACAGCATAAACCCGACAACCCAACAAACGGCTGATATTAACACCCCGGTCAGGTACCACTGGCTGGATTGCAAAGGCAGCAATACACGACAAACCATGGCGGCGATTAAGGCAGCGAACGCCAGCGGCATCCAGCGCGATGTCTTCAGTTGCCGGCCGGTATGTCCCAGTGACACTCTGGACATCATTGACAGGATCATCGCCCCCATAGCGCCAACCGTCAGCATATGGATCGCAAGACTCTGTGTCACCGCAAGACCTGCGTAGCGTGCGGCAAAGAGCGCCAGACCGGCCGGAATACACCAATAAGCCACATGTAAAGACCACAGTAGTGGCTCTTGCCAGGTGATCCAAATTTTCCAGCGGGCAGCCCGCACTGCGAGCAGCGTTGCGGCGACTGAACACAATAAAAAAGGTACTTGGGTGGGAAGCCACGTTTGCAAATGGAAAAAGTGAAAGCCAAATACCGCCCAGCAGCTGCCAAGTGCCGCCCGATCCAACCAAACCAGTGAGGTAACCCGCGTGGTGCGAGTGCCATTGGCGGTAAACATCGGCAGCACGCGGCCGCCAACAATCGCCATCACCAGCGTGATCAACAACACCGCACTGGTAGACCCATGATTCTGTAACTGTTCATAACCCGGTGTTAGGCCAAACCACATCAGAGCATTGCAGATGGTTAATACCAGCAATAACGGAATAAAAAACAAGTTGCGATATTGCCGGGCGGCAATCAATGGTTTTGCCAGTAACCCGGCAGCCAATGGTAAAAAGCTCAAATCAATCAATATCAACAGTGGTAACGGCATTGCGACTGGCGCTGCGTTCGCCAGTCGCGCCAGCAACCAACAGGCCACTAACAGGGCTAATGGTTTGCCATGCGGCGCGCGCAGCCCGGTCCAGTTTTGCATCGCAGTCAGCAAAAATCCGGCAACAACGGCACTGCCAAAACCGAACACCATTTCGTGGCTGTGCCAAAAAACTATAGGCAGTGCAGGTTTGAAAGTAACCCAACCGGCGAGAATGGCGCCCCACCATGCAATAGCCAGAGCTGAAAAAGAGGCAGCGCCTAAAAATAACGGCCGAAACGCCAGACGCAGTAACACTGGAATTTTCTGCTCCTGAGCTAGATCTGTGATTTGCATAAAGTCCTCATACAGCGACGAGTTAATGGTCGTCAGCTAGAAAGTTGTCCGCGCGTGCTTTGGCAAGCGCTAGTTGGAATTGCTCACGTTGGTTAGCAAAAAACATCAGGATCATGCAAAGGGCCAGCACGCCATACAGCAGCATAAAACAACCGCTGTAAATGCCCAGCAAGTCCTGAGATAAGCCAAATAGGATGGGGAGTGTGAAACCGCCGGTTGCTGCAATCGCAGAGACCATGCCCGATGCAGCACCAAATCGTTGCGGGTAATAGCGATATAACAAGCTGTACACGCTGGCACGGCCTAAGCCCTGGGCGATGCCGACGATAAACAACAGTGCAGTGAACAGCCAAACATTAATTTCAATGTGCAGTGCAACCTGCTTATCAATGCCGCGGATCACTAAGTCGGTGGGCGGGTAACTTAAGAAAAACAAACAACACAGGCAAATCCAGAACACGCTCCAGTTGATGGTTCTGCTGCCAAATCGTTGCGCGAGGTAGCCGCCAAGCCCACGGACCATACTGGAGGTCGCGACAAAAAACAGGGTGAAACTGAGCGCTTGTGCCATCGGTAACTGATAGGCCGTCATGTAGTAATGCGGTAACCACAACAGTAATGCCAAAAAACAACCAAACACAAAGTAGTAATACAGTGAAAAACGCCAGAGCCGGCTGTCGGACAACAAATCTCGCCAATCTGGACGTATGGTTTCCATATCCATATCCATATCCACATCCACAGCAATAGACTGCGGATGCAAGGTTTTTGCCTGGTTCTGCGAGTTTACCGGTGGACAGAACCAGCTGAATAAGCACAACACCAGTAAATTCAGCCAACCCAGATAAAATCCGGCGTCCAACAACAAAGCAATTTGGTCAGCAACCAGGCTGGCGACAAATAACGAGACTGCCGCGCCGGCGTTACCAATACCGAAAATGCCCAGCACAAAACCTGCTTTTTGCGGCGCCACCAACAGGGTCAAATAGCGGGTGCCAAGAGTAAAGCTGACACCTGAGATGCCTAACCAAAGCCCACAAAACAGATAGCCAGTGAAAGTTTCGACATAACTGAGCAGAAAAAGCGGTGGCGTTTGCAGCAATAACAATATTTGCCAGAGTTGCCGCGGACAAATCCGGTCAGCCAGAATGCCGGCAGGCAGGCGCAATAATGCTCCTGATAGTATCGGGCTTGCTAATAACAGGCCTAATTCAGTGCCGCTGAGTTGCCACTGGTCCTGCAATAACAAACCTGCGGCCGCATACCAAGTCCAGACAGCAAAACACCAGCCAAAAGTCATAGTTGCGGCAATCACAACAGGCCACGGCAGCTTGGTCATTTTATTTCCCAGTCTGAAAGTTGATGGTAGTAATGCTATCGCAACCGGTATCAATACGCTGTCTGAGTAAAGAGGTACTCCGCAATTGCCATCTTCAGCAATACGAACAATCAACCTAACCATAAAGGAGTAGTTTCTGCTGCTTTTACCTGCGTCTCCCGTTGAGTGAGGTCTACCTAGTTGTAGGTATACTCAATATTAATCAATGAGATAGCAGTTAAATACTTTGATGTCGGTCAAAGGAAATGTCCATTAGGCTACCTAAAGTAGATCGGGATTTATAAATAACTGGGATGCCAGTGGAGGACATTATGGCGAGTACCGCCCATGGGGGCGCTGGCAAAGTTGAGTTACTGAACTTTGCTGACCCGAAGATTAAAACTTTACACTTAACCTGGTTTGCGTTCTTTCTGACCTTTGTCATGTGGTTTAACCACGCGCCAATTCTGGCGGATTTGAAGCAAGCGTTAAGTTTGACCGATGCGCAGATCAAAGCATTGTTGATTCTCAACGTGGCGCTGACGATTCCGGCGCGGATTGTCGTTGGCATTCTGGTCGATAAATTCGGCCCGCGCATTATGTACAGTGTGTTGCTGTTTTTATCGTCGATTTTCTGTATAGGCTTTGCTTTTGCCAACACTTTTGAAAGTTTGGCGCTGTTCCGCTTTTTATTGGGGTTTGTCGGAGCCGGTTTTGTGATTGGTATCCGCCTGGTTAGTGAGTGGTTCCCGTCTCATCAGGTGGGGACCGCAGAAGGCATCTATGGCGGCTGGGGGAATTTTGGCTCAGCTGCAGCTGCGATGACCTTGCCGACTATTGCTTTGATGTTTGGTGGTGCAGAAGGTTGGCGTTATGCGCTGGCAAGCGTAGGCATCTTCAGTATGGGTTATGCGTTGGTGTTTTATTATGCTGCACGCAATACACCAAAAGGCTCGGTGTATTTTAAACCGAAAAAATCCGGCGCGATGGAAGTGACCAGTTGGGGGGATTTATGGTTACTCATTCTGATGAACATCCCGATGTATCTGGCTTTAGCGATGCTAGCCTGGAAAATGTCTCCTGCCGGCGTCAACCTGTTCAGCACCGCCGCTATGGAAGCGATTTGGATCGGACTAGTGGTGCTGTTTGTGATCCAGACCCATCAGGTATGGCGGATCAACGCGGAGCACTTGCGCAAAGGTGTACCTGAGCACGAGAAGTATTCATTTAAGCAAGTCGCCATTCTGGACGTTGCATATTTCACTACTTTCGGTTCTGAGCTTGCTGTTGTTTCGATGTTGCCATTGTTCTTCCTCGAAACATTTAGCAGTCTGACACCCGTAACTGCAGGTTTGCTGGCGTCGGGTTATGCCTTTATGAATCTGGTTTCCAGACCGCTGGGCGGCTGGTTCTCTGATAAATTCGGCCGGCGCAAAAGTATGGTGTTGTTGATTGGCGGATTAGCAGTTGGTTATTTACTGATGGGGACTATCAATAGCAGCTGGCCTATTGCCGCCGCAGTGATCCTCTGTATGACCTGTAGCTTCTTCGTACAAGGTGGTGAGGGCGCAGTGTTTGCCATAGTGCCGTTGATTAAACGTCGGATGACGGGGCAAATTGCCGGGATGGCGGGTGCGTACGGTAACGTAGGTGCTGTCGTGTACCTGACTATTTTCAGCTACGTTGATTATGCGACTTTCTTCTACATGATTGGCGGTACCGCCCTAATTGGTCTGGTTTCTGTGATGTTTCTGGCAGAGCCAAAAGGCCATCTGACTGAAGTCGATGAAGACGGTAATGTGCACCATATTCAGGTAAGTTAAGATGAGTAGACCCACATTGATGGTGAGCCAGGGAATGGCAGAGACTGAGCTCGTGTTATCGCCACCGTGGCAACAAAGCGCGCAGGTCAGCGGCCATCAATTGTTGGTTGAAACCGCCGGTGAAAGTATTGCCGGCGGAAAATTCCCGAATGAAGATGCGATTTGCCTGCCATCAGACGTCACTGATCATGCTCAGATCTATAAAGGCATTGCTGTTGCATTGGCGGATGGTGTCAGTTCAGCCGAGGCGGGGGCCAGTGCAAGTTTATATGCTTGTACCAGTTTTGTTGCTGACTACTATAAAACGCCGGATAGCTGGAGTACCGACCACAGCGTTGCAACGGTACTGACCTCGATCAACAGTACCTTGTATCAGCGCTCACACCAATATCAACAAGATGACCGTGGCCATTTGTGCACCTTTACCGGACTAGTCTTAAAATCAGCGACGGCCCGTTGGTTTCATATCGGTGATAGCAGACTGTATTTGCTACGAGCTGGCAAACTAAGGCAAATCAGCACAGATCACACGACCAAACTCTCAGAAAATCGGCAGTTTTTAGGACGGGCACTAGGTATGGATGAGCAGGTGCAGTGGCAACATGGCGCTGTCCCTCTGGAAGCCGGTGACCTTTTTTTGCTTTGTTCTGATGGGCTCAGTGATTTTGTTTCGGATGCTGATATCACCGGCATCCTGCTCTCTGCGCAGTCTTTGCAACAACAGGTCGATACTCTTTTACAGGCGGCGCAGCACAGTGACGACAATATCAGCGTTGTGCTGGCCAAGGTGCGGCAACTTCCGGCAGAGTCACTGGACGATTATAACGAGCGGCTGACCCGGCTACCGTTTTTGCCGGCGCTGGAAGTCGGCATGAAGGTTGATGGTTATGAGGTGCTGCGGCCATTATTTGCCAGTGCCCGTAGCCATTTATATCTGGTGCACGATCTGGCAAATAACACTGACTTGGTACTGAAAACACCGTCGCAAAACTTTGCCGATGATAGTGCTTATATTGAACGTTTTATCCGCGAGGAATGGGTGGGGCTTCGCATTGATCACCCCGCGGTGGTTCGGGTGATCCGTCAACAACGGCGCCGCACTTTTTTGTATTACCTGATGGAATATCTGCCCGGTGATTCGCTGGATTGTTATCTGGCAACCCAACCACAACCAATGCGGCCTTCGGTGGCTATCGCTTTGTTGCGACAAATTGCCGAGGCGCTCGGCGCTTTTCACCAGCTGGGGATCATTCATCAGGACTTAAAGCCTGCCAATATTATGCGCTTGAGCGATGGTCAGCTGAAAATTGTCGATTTTGGTTCCGCATATGTGCCAGGTCTTGCGGAACTATATTCGCCGTTAACGCAGGAGCTAGCACTTGGCACGGCCAGTTATTCCGATCCACATTATCTGCATGGTCATAACTCCGGTGAACAAGGCGATGTGTATGCACTTGCGACTATTGCTTATGAACTGTTCACTGGCAACCTGCCATATGGTGATAAAGTTGAAGATTGCAGCTCGTTAGCAGACTATCAGCGGCTGCGTTATCAAAGCGCCCGCATCCATAGCAGCAGGATCCCGCTCTGGTTCGACCGTGCATTGCAAAAGGGTGTGAGCTTTGATTTATCTGAGCGTTATCTGCATATCAGTCAGTTGATGCAGGATTTACAGCAACCCAACCCTTTATTTCTGCATCAGCAAGTGAGCCTAGCGCATAAGAATAATAAGTTGTTGTTCTGGCAATTAATGAGCGGATTCTGGTTTATCACCTTTATCCTGTTGTTCTGGTTGTTTAGTTTACGTGGCTGATCTGACTATGCTGCGCAAAGTGCTCAGGCTTTTGGCCTGAACACTTGAATGGCTTCCGGGTTTACTTCGAGATAAGGCCCTTCCATCAAATCGATGCAGTAGGGGATGGCCGGAAATACGGCATCCAGACATTGACGAATAGCACTGGGTTTGCCCGGTAAATTCACAATCAACCGCTGCCCGCGCAGGCCCGCAGTCTGGCGCGATAAAATCGCCGTAGGCACATACTTCAACGATTCTGTGCGCATCAGTTCACCAAAGCCCGGCATCATCCGGTCGCAAACCGCTTCAGTTGCTTCGGGCGTGACATCGCGTTTCGCCGGTCCGGTACCACCGGTAGTCACAACGAGACAACATTGCATTTCGTCCGTCAACTCAATCAGGGTTTGTTCAATCAATATCTGCTCATCGGGGATCAGCCGATAGACTTTTTCCCATGGCGAGGTTAAATATTCGGCCAGCGTTTGTTCAATCGCTTTGCCGGAAATGTCGTCGTAAATCCCTTGTGACGCTCGGTCACTGACCGTCAGAATTCCAATACGTATCTTGTCGTTTTTCATAAACTCGAGGTGCTCATTCAATTAAAACTTGAGGACTCATTCAATACTTGGTCCGTGTTGGTTGAACCCAGCAAGACGATGCCAGTAGCCATTCACTTCATTGGCCAAAAGAGGCGATGCCACGCCCTGACTGAATTGCGCTAATTTCTCCATAAAATTCTGCGGGTCAGGGCTTAGCCGAACATAATGCACTAAACCCTGCATCGACGGCAGGTCGTTTTGCAAATTGTATTTAGCCCCTGACTGTGTCTGAATACCGTTTAATACGAACAGGGGTTGTCCTTCCTGGCTGGTGCTGAGCCGCCCGGTTGGATATTTAATGCAACAGAGCTGGCAATCATCTTTATGCCGGTTCTCTGAGCGCGCTGTAAAGCAGCGACCGGACCATGCCAGTGGCAGATGGCCATAAGCGAAAACTTCAATTTCCAGCTGCTGACAAATAGAGTCTAGTGCCGGTTGAGACAATAAGGCCTGCAGCCAGTCGCGGGATAATTCCACCGGCACGACCCAGCGTCGCATGCCGAGTTGCCAAAGTTTCAGCACACTTTGCTCGTTATACAGACTGAGAGCTGCGCCACCGACAAAAGGCAGATGCCGGCTGGATAAATAATGGGCTGTCCCCACATCATTGGCTTCGACCATAAACTGGCCCTGAGCGGTCAATTGCTGTAGAGCTCGCAGGTCAGCTTGGCTTTCCAATAATGTCAGGCCGGATAAGACCACTTGCTTGCCAGCCTCCTGCAGCATTTGCGCAGTGCGCAGATAGTCGGCAAAGCTGAATTCACGTCTTTTGCTACAGACCGTTTCGCCGAGATAAATGACGGTAGCGGCGCTGTCTGCAAGTTGCTGATAAAACTGCTCAATCTGTGTTTTTGGCCAATAGTACAAAATGGGGCCGACACTGACTTTTGGCACTACAGTTTGCTCGGAACATGCAACCACAATGTGCTCCTATGAATAGACAATCGGTTTTGTTGAGGTTATTTCCAGTGCCGGTGATAAGCACCCAAGGTGGTTTGACTGCCTTCTGATAACCCAGCCAGCACAGCTTGCCATCTGGCTTGGGTCTGAAACTTGTCTGGGGCCGCTTTGACGTTATCAATCGCAGCCCGCCAAACCTTCGTAAGAGCCCGGACATAAGCGGGGCTGCGTTGCCGGCCTTCAATCTTCAGCGACGCAATGCCTTCACGATGCAGCAGTGGCAGAAGCTCTAAAGTATTGAGACTAGTGGGCTCTTCCAGCACATGATAACGCTCACCATCGACATCAAACCTGCCTTTGCAAAGAGTTGGATAGCCGGCAGTTTCATCAGGATTGAAGCGATCAATCAATACATTGTTTAACCTGGACTGTAACTGACCTTCTTGTTCCTGCCACCGTACAAAAGCCGCTGGCGAGCACGCTCCTGCGGTATTCGGCGACTCGCCGGTCAGGTAAGAACTCAGATAACAGCGGCCCTCCGCCATAATACACAGGCTGCCAAAAGCAAAAACTTCGAGCTCCAGCGTGGTCTGCCGGGCGAGCGCCCGGACCTGTTGCAAGGTTAAAACCCGTGGCAGTACAGCACGGCTGATTCCAAACTGTTGATAAAACTCCAACGCAGCAACATTGGTCGCACTGGCTTGTACCGACAAATGTACTTCAGTGTCCGGATAACGGTTTTGTGCGTACTCCAGCAGCGCAATATCAGCCAGTATTAGAACATCAGCACCTGCGGCGACTGCGATGTCTACCGTTTGTTGCCATCTGGCAAGCTGGCCCGGATGCGCAAAGGTGTTGATTGCAACATGCAGTTTTCGTTTCGCCTGATGGGTAAAATGCACGGCGTCGGTTAGTTGTTCCGGGGTGAAGTTCAACCCGGCAAAATGCCGCGCATTGGTATCATTATTGATGCCAACATAAACAGCATCTGCCCCTTCATGGATCGCAGCTTTCAGGGCGGGCATCGAGCCAGCCGGACACAGCAGTTCAAGTAACGGTGCCACTGGCTGTGATACTGCTTGATATTGCGATGTTGCAACGTCTGAACATGCACGACTTCGCGGACTATCCATGCAGGTTTACCTCTTTGTTGTTATGGGCACTGGCCAGTGAATTTGGCACTATGGCGCCATTATAAAGACGCAGCGGATGAGGTGTCGGATGCAAAACGGGTATCAGAGTTTTACACCAAAAGAGGTATTCCTGAGCCTTGGATTGAAGTTGGGCAAGTGTTTGCTGCCGAAAATCCCGACGCCTCAATCCAGCGTCGGGTTATGGTTACTGCAGCATCGTCAGTATGGTCTGGCAATCATCAGAGCGTCAGAGCAGCGACTGCCGGTATCAGTTCGAACCGCCGGACTTAAGTACGCACTCAGCATGATTTTTGGCAAAGTGGCGCATCAAGGTGCCCTCGATTTTTTGTGTGGCAAGCGTTTGAGCATTGAGGTGCCGGATTTACAGATGCATTATGACCTTGGGCTTGATGCACAAAGACAGTTCTGGCTGGCAGCCGCCGGTTCATCAGCCCAGCTCTGTACCGGCGAGGTGTTATTTCGGGCCAACAGTACCGAGCTGCTGTTATTGTTGAGCCAACAGGTAGACCCCGATACTTTGTTTTTCCAGCGGCGTCTGACCATCATTGGCGACACTGAACTCGGTCTGCAGTTAAAGAACTTTCTGGATACTGTTGAACCAGAATTACTGCTACCGCCCCAGCTCATCTGCTGGATGATTGAGATTACGTCGACGACGCCAGCTTAATTCAGACGCTGTGGCGTCTTGATGTGTTGTAATTGTGTGCGTTGTGACTCCATTGTGAGTGGATGTCAGTTTTGTTACCAGAGGTATTTATGGACGAAAAGCGTCGACTATTGATTGATACTGCCTTTCAGCTTTTTTATGAAAAAGGTATTAACAGTGTTGGGATCAACGAAATACTGACTGTTTCCGGGATCGCAAAAAAAACACTTTATGCAAAATTCGAAAGTAAAGATGAGCTGGTGCTGGAAACATTAATGGAGCGGGATGCGATTTTCCTGCGATGGCTCGAAAGTGAACTCGCGCCAGGTAGAAGGTATACCGAGGTGATCAACAATCTGTTTGGTGCATTAACAAAGTGGTTTTGCAACCAGGTGCCGGAGCTGGATAAATTCAGAGGGTGCTATTTTATTAAGGCATCCGCGGAATGCACGAATGCAGACAGTCGCCTATTTCAATACTGTACCGAGCACAAAGACAGAGTTAAGTCGTTGTTGAGGCAGTACTTATCCGGTGTCAGTGAGACAACAATCGATCAAATCTGTACATTGAAAGAGGGCGCAACCGTCATGGCGTATCTTTATCATGATATGAAAGCTGCGGAGCGGTGCATTCCAGTAGCATTGGCAATCATCGAACTTTAGACGGAGTCTGCAAAAAAATTGCAGACAATTCGTCTGAAGTCCTCAAAGTAGCAGTCAGCTTAGACTGACCAGCTCGCCTTTTTTATCAAAAGTCAAAAACTCGGCAATAATGCCTGACTGGATTTTATTCAGCATCAGTCGCATGGGTTGAATGGCTTCATCACTATTGGGCGCAATACCGGCCCGGCCAGACATACTGGCAACAAATGCGATATCCCATTCAATACCAGTTTCTGCAGATTCAGTTACCAGATTGGCAAAATCAGTGACCTCAGACGGGAGTTTGTCGACGCAAAGTACCGGCTCTAAAGCGCCGCCTTGACCCTGCGTGAAATGTTGTTTTTGCGCTTCCGTATACCCATTGGGTAATTCAGCTCTGGCAAACACCCAAAGCAGCCGCTGGGGTTCCTGCTGCGCATTCGCGATAGCAATAAAGCTGGCGTAGCTGTCAATGAGAGGTTCACTGGTTACTGATTTAGGATGGTGATGATGTGCGCAGCTCATAACAGGGGCTCCCTGGTAAAAAGTAAATTCACAGATCCGCAGCATAGCAAATCAGTTCAGGGCAAACTGCTCCCCGAAGGGAGCAGTTGAATACTCCTTAGGGAGTAGTAGTTTCAGATTGAAGTTCTATCGCTCGATTGCTGCTGCCAGTTGTCTGCTGTTGTTTTGCTGCTGCTGCGGATTGCAAGTGGTAATGCCTGCGCTGATGTTCGGCCCGGCGGGCTTTACTAAAAGCCGACACCCGTTTGAGATAACCAATGACACGGGTACCGTAATCAATATCGTTGCTACCGCAATTCGAACACGTTGTCAGTGTGCGTTTATCAATATGCTCACAGCAGTTGCATATGGTGATGCGGACATTGACACAAAAATAATTGCAGCCTGTTTTTGCTGCCAAATCCAACAGAGCTAAATTGCCCTTCGCATGCAGTTTTTCTTCCAGATTCAGATGCAGCGCAGAGCCACCGTCGAGATACTCCAGCAAGGTTTTGCCATGCAGGACAAATTTATCTAAAAGATTACTTCGTTCATCCTCTACCAGATAGAAATAGGAGTTATAGCAATCCCGGTTCACCATATAGCCGTCGGCCCGATCCCATTTTGCGTTTTTAACGCCCAGATTCTCAGCCGGTACAAATTCGGTATTAAACATGTAGCCATAGTCCGCACGCGCTTGTCGGTTCGCGTCATAAATCACTTTCAGCTGGGCGCGGACGAAATCCAGATATGGCGCATTATTACCTGGAGTGAGGCCCAGAAACTCTGCAGCTTCTGTCATGCCATTAATGCCGATGGTCAGGAACTGTTTATCCAGACTGATGAAACCAGCATCGCACACCGTGAGCAGACCAGCATTTTTGTATTCTCCCATCAAGGCACGATAGGCCACCTGATAACGCTGAATTTTGCTGACTTCTGTTGCGAGGTCACGACCATCCTGGATCAGCCGGTTCATATTCAGCGTAATCACATTAATAGAACCGGTGGCAACACCGCCTGCACCTAATGAATAGGAAAAAGTCTTATCGCTGATTTCACTGCGTAAACGACAGCAGGATGCTAAAGAGTCAGCATTTTCAGATAGATAAACAAAAAAACTGTTGGCCTGCGCCATTTCATCTGCAATGTGGCTGGCGAACTCGCGGTCTTTGCATTGTTGATTTTCTGTCAACATCGCCACCGTCACCACTGGAAAAGTCAGGACTGTTTTCATCCGTTCCAGATTAAACCAGCGTAAGAAAAACAGTTGCAGGGCCTGCACACTGTTCCAATCCGGCTTAGTGAAATCGGGAAAGACAAAATCACCAAACATCGCGGAAAAATAATGTTGGTCGTAGACCGAGATGTTCCAGAACACGCTCTGATAGCCGCGTGCCGCCGCCGGTTGATTTAGCGCGTAGACCACATGCTGTAAGTGGTTTTTAATTTGATGACGGTGTGTTGTCAAATAATCATCGCCGTAATCTTTGCGGGCAAAATAGTCAAAATAGGTGAGAAATTCGACGGTTGCGACGGCGCCTGCAAAC
>Ga0247722_10000901_pt1 | contig 17106 bp, 13 predicted proteins | sample MSEWelMarce3H_FC_FD_189094 | JGI IMG/M metagenome (GOLD analysis project Ga0247722, IMG submission 189094) | Subsurface sediment microbial communities from gas well in West Virginia, United States - MSEEL Well Study Marcellus 3H_FC | ecosystem: Environmental > Terrestrial > Deep subsurface >... | reverse complement strand
TCCCCATACAGCACATAATTTGAAGAAAAAACAGCAATATTTTTTTCTTTTACTAATTCTTACATTGGAATAATGGGAAAAGCGATAGAACCTGCTATTTCACCTTTGGGTTACGATTGGAAAATTGGGATTGCCATTATCAGTTCATTTGCCGCAAGGGAAGTTTTTGTGGGTACTTTAGCTACTATTTATAGCGTTGGAGATAACGGAAATGACACTACTATAAAAAACAAAATGGGTGCCGAAATTAACCCTGAAACTGGAGCTAAAATATTCAATTTTGCAACCGGAATTTCATTATTACTTTTTTATGCTTTTGCTATGCAATGTGCTAGTACCTTGGCGATTACTAAAAAAGAAACTAACACTTGGAAATGGCCTTTGGCACAACTTGTTTTCATGAGTGGACTGGCTTATATTGTAGCTTTACTAGCATTTCAAATTTTAAAATAACTACCAAATGGCACAAGAAATAATTGCTTTTATCGCTTTAGGATTGGCGCTGGGTTATTTAACAAAGAAATTCTTTTTCAAGAAAAGCATCTCTAAAAAGTGCGGCCCAAACGATTGTGGTTGCCCGTAATTTTTTTATTAACAATCCGTAAAATTCTCTTTTTTCAAGTTATACAAAACCAACTTATTCTGTAAGTTTGTAGTATGTATGCTTTAGTTGATTGTAACAATTTTTATACTTCCTGCGAACGTGTTTTTCAACCGAAACTCAACGGAAAACCAGTTGTGATATTATCCAATAACGATGGATGTGTGATTTCCAGAAGCAACGAAGCTAAGGCGGCTGGCGTTCCAATGGGCGTTCCATTATTTCAAATTAAAGACTTAGTAAAAGAAAAAAATATTGCTGTTTTTTCTTCAAATTATGTGCTGTATGGGGATTTAAGTAATCGTGTAATGAAAATATTAGCACAGTTTACACCCAATTTAGAAATTTACAGCATTGACGAAGCGTTTCTTAATTTTGATGGAATGGCAATTCCAGATTACGATTCCTATGGAATTGCGATGAAAAGCAGAATTCAAAAATGGGTTGGAATTCCTGTTTGCGTTGGTTTTGCACCTACAAAAGCATTGGCAAAAGTAGCCAACAAAATTGCCAAAAAATTTCAAGATCGCACTTCTGGAGTGTACACCATTGATACCCAAGAAAAGAGAATTAAAGCACTGAAATGGACTAAAATTGAAGACGTTTGGGGTATTGGAAATAGAACAACTAAGAAAGCGAAACTTCGAAATATCAATACCGCTTTCGATTTCATTCAGCCGCATCAGGAGCCATGGATTCGTAAAGAGTTGGGTGTGGTAGGACTTCGTTTAAAATACGAATTAGAAGGAAAATCGGTATTGGAGTTAGAGCCTATTCCAAACGCAAAAAAAAGCATTGCCACTACAAGAAGTTTTCCAAAACAAATTGCCGATTTCGATTTATTGCGAGAGCGAGTGGCTACTTTTGCTGCTATTTGTGCTGAGAAATTGAGGAACCAAAATTCGTGTTGTCATACTATTATTGTGATGTTGGTTATCGATAGACATACCGTTAAAACGTCAAAATATTATTTTAATATGGCGGTTACATTGCCTTTTGCAACCAATTCTACCTTAACTATTTCCAATATTGCAATAGATATATTAAAAAAATTGCTTCACGGAAATGAAAATGTAAAGTTTAAAAAAGCAGGTGTAATTGTAACTGAATTTATCCCTGAAGACCAAAAGCAATTTCAATTATTTGAAGAAGAAAACCCGAAACATTTGGCTTTAATGCGTTCGATGGATTTTCTGAATAAAAAAATGGGCGATAAAAAAGTCAAGCTGGCATCGCAAAATTTGAATCTTACTTGGAACATGCGACAAAATCATTTGTCACCAAAATACACTACTAATTTCAACGATATTCTTGAGGTAAAATGTCAATAAAGAAAAACAACAAACTCACTTTTTTTCTTCCTGATTTTGAAAGTGATTTAAGAATTCCTTTCGTAAAAGAAGGCGTTTCGGCAGGATTTCCATCTCCAGCTGCCGATTTTATGGAAACAAGTATCGACTTAAATAAAGAGTTAAGCGAAAATCCATTGGCTACATTTTACATAAAAGTGAAAGGGAATTCTATGATTGATGCCGGTATAAATGACAAAGATGTGTTAGTTGTTGACCGAAGTTTAGAACCTCAAAACAACAAAATCGCTATTTGTTTTATAGACGGAGAATTCACCGTAAAGCGAATACTTGTAGAGCAAGATTGCCTTTATTTAATGCCGGAAAATCCTAATTATTCTCCAATAAAAGTGACAGAAGAAAACCAATTGATTATTTGGGGAATGGTTACCTATGTGATCAAGAAACTGTAGTTACTGAAAAGGAGAAATACTAGTCATTCAACTTCAAAACCGCCATAAATGCTTCTTGAGGAATCTCAACGTTTCCAACTAATCGCATTCGTTTTTTACCTTTTTTCTGTTTTTCCAATAATTTACGTTTACGGGAAATATCTCCACCGTAACACTTGGCAGTAACGTCTTTACGCAAGGCTTTTATAGTTTCACGAGCAATAATTTTTGCACCAATTGCTGCTTGAATAGGAATATCAAATTGCTGTCTAGGGATCAATTCACGTAGTTTTTCACACATTTTTTTACCAATATTGTACGCGTTGCTTTCATGAATTAACGCCGAAAGTGCATCTACAGATTGTGCGTTTAACAACACATCTAGCTTAACTAATTTCGAAGTTCGCATACCAATTGGTGAATAATCAAAAGAAGCATAACCTTTAGAAACAGTTTTCAATCGATCGTAAAAATCAAACACTATTTCTGCCAATGGCATATCAAAATTCAGTTCTACTCGTTCCGTGGTTAAGTACGTTTGATTGGTAATTACCCCTCTTTTTTCGATACACAAACTCATCACATTACCCACAAAATCAGCTTTGGTAATAATGGTTGCTTTGATATACGGCTCTTCTACGCGTTCCAATTTTGATGGTTCTGGCAGATCCGATGGATTATTAACTACAATTGGTGTTTCGGGTTCTTTTTTGGTGTAAGCCAAGTAAGAAACGTTAGGAACCGTCGTAATCACAGTCATATCAAACTCACGTTCCAAGCGCTCTTGAATAATTTCCATGTGCAACATTCCTAAGAATCCACAACGGAAACCAAATCCTAAAGCGGCAGAACTTTCAGCAGCAAAAACCAATGAAGCATCGTTCAATTGTAATTTTTCCATGGAGTTGCGTAATTCCTCAAAATCTTCCGTATCTACAGGATAAATTCCAGCAAAAACCATCGGTTTCACGTCTTCAAATCCGGTAATCATATTGGTAGTTGGCGTTTTTGCATCAGTTAAAGTATCTCCTACTTTCACCTCTTTTGCCTCTTTTATTCCAGAAATTAAATACCCAACATCACCTGCAGAAATCACTTGTTTTGGCACTTGATTTAATTTCAAAGTACCAATTTCATCCGCAAAATACTCGTTTCCGGTAGCCATGAATTTAATTTTCTGACCTTTTTTTATTTGTCCGTTTTTCACACGAAAAATAACTTCAATCCCACGAAACGGATTGTAATGCGAGTCAAAAATCAAAGCTTGTAACGGCTCTTCAGGATCTCCTTTTGGAGGAGGAATTCTTTCAATTATGGCTGCCAAAATATTCTCAACACCCAAACCAGTTTTACCCGAAGCGTGAATAATCTCGTCTATTTTACAACCTAATAAATCTACAATATCATCGCTAACCTCTTCAGGATTAGCACTAGGTAAATCTACTTTATTTAAAACAGGAATAATCTCTAAGTCGTTTTCAAGCGCTAAATACAAATTGGATATCGTTTGTGCTTGAATACTTTGTGCAGCATCAACAATCAAAAGCGCGCCTTCACAAGCGGCAATAGATCGAGAAACTTCATAGGAAAAATCAACGTGGCCGGGAGTATCAATCAAATTCAAAATATAATCTTCACCTTTGTATTTGTACTCCATTTGAATCGCGTGACTTTTTATGGTAATCCCACGCTCGCGCTCCAAGTCCATATTATCCAGCAATTGCGCCTTCTCCTCACGAGCCGTAACCGTTTGGGTAGCCCCCAATAATCGGTCAGCAAGCGTACTTTTTCCGTGGTCGATGTGTGCAATAATGCAAAAATTTCTTATGTGTTTCATGCTTTGTTAGTGTCAATTTTATTTGGCGTGACCACAAGGGTCGGGCTATTCGCTCTATCTTTTGTTCCGCTTTCGCTACACAAAAGGATGCCGCTTCTATCCCTCACGCAATTAATTTGCAAATATAGTTTAAATTCAGCACTTTCAAATAGTTGAAATTGGTCTTTATGATATATTCTATTTTCTATTCTCTTAAAACCGCTATCTTTGCAAAAATATTTCAATTATGCCGAAAATAGGCAACATAATATTACCCGATTTCCCTTTGCTTCTCGCTCCTATGGAAGATGTAAGCGATCCGCCATTTCGTAGATTGTGCAAGCAACACGGAGCCGATTTAATGTATTCTGAATTTATTTCTTCCGAAGGGTTAATTCGTGATGCTATTAAAAGTCGGATGAAATTGGATATTTTCGATTATGAACGCCCTGTTGGAATTCAAATTTTTGGCGGTGACGAAGAAGCCATGGCGCTTTCTTCAAAAATTGTTAGCACTGTAAACCCCGATATTATTGATATTAATTTTGGTTGTCCCGTAAAAAAAGTCGTTTGCAAAGGTGCTGGAGCTGGGGTTCTAAAAGATGTTGATTTGATGATTCGATTAACACAAGCCGTTATTGATAGTACCGATTTACCAGTAACCGTAAAAACGCGTTTGGGCTGGGACGATTCTTCAATAAATATTGATGAGGTTGCGGAACGATTACAAGACATTGGCGTGGCAGCCTTAAGCATTCATGCTAGAACTCGTGCCCAAATGTACAAAGGCCATTCCGACTGGTCGCACATTGCTAGAGTGAAAAACAACCCTAGAATTACCATGCCGATATTCGGAAACGGCGACATCGATTCTCCTGAAAAAGCTCTAAAATTTAAAAATGAATATGGTGTTGACGGAATTATGATTGGTCGCGCTGCCATTGGTTACCCATGGATTTTTAACGAAATAAAACACTATTTAGAAACCGGAGAACATTTGGCTAAACCAACTGTAGTTAACCGCGTGGAAGCCGTTCGAAATCACCTTACTTGGGCGATGGATTGGAAAGGCGAAAGACTAGGAATTGTAGAAACCCGACCGCATTATGCCAATTATTTTAAAGGAATTCAATCGTTTAAAGAACACCGTCAAAAACTGGTAACTTTAAGTACTCCTGAGGAATTATTTGCTGCCTTAAATGAAATTGAAGACGTTTATGCAAATTATCAGTTTGTATAAATTATTCCAATAACTTTTTACTCACTCTGCTACTCGCAATCAACGAGGCAATAAAGCCCAAAGAGATGATAGTTCCTAAAACAATTACCACATTTTTAAACAAGAAATCCACAGGATAGGCTAGTGAAGGCGTAATCATAATTACTTCAAATTGCTGTTGGATTAACACCAAAACAACCCCAATTGAAAGTCCAAAAAGACCGCCCAAAACACTTAATAATGTTCCTTGAAGTAAGAATATTTTTCTCAAATCTTTTACTTCTGTACCTAAGTTATAAAGTGTTTTTAAATTCCCGCGCTTGTCTAAAATCATCATGATAATGGCGCCAGCAAGTGTAAATAAAGTAAGAATAATTACAAGGGTAAACAGCAAATAAATGGCAGTATTTTCAGTATTGAGCATTTTGTACAAAGCGTCATTGAGTTGCGCTCTGTTTTTAATTGTAATTTTATTGCTGAAGATGTTTTGTAGCTGCTCTTTCACTTTATTTTCGTCGGCATTGGGGTTTAATTTTAATTCCAATGTCGTGATTTGGTTGGGTTGAAATCCAAGTAATTCTCGAGCCACATCAATATCTGCAAAGACATATTTTGAATCTAAATCTTCACTTACGGCATAAATCCCCACGGGGTTTAAACCGATTTTTACAAACGCATCGTCAGGATTTTCAATAGTGCCTTTTCCTGGTTTTGGAGCGAATACTTCAAATGGATTATTGAAGTCGAAAATTCCTAGCGATAACTTTTGAGAAATTCCATATCCCACGACTACTTGCGAAGTATTTGGACTTAGCCATTGCCCATTGAACAAGCTTTTTTGAACGTTGCTCACTTTGGTAAAGTCAGCATCTACGCCTTTCAAATAAGAAAATTGTTCTTTGCCATCAAACATAAATAGCGCTCGTTCCTCCACTATTTTACTGAAAGATGCTACGCCATCAATTGCATTAATTTTTTGCTCTTGTATTGGTGAAATGGTATAGGATTTTCCTAAAGTGCTATTGATTTTTAAATCGGGATCGAAGTCATTACTGAACGACAAACTGAAATTTACCAACCCGCTAAAAATCGATAATACTACAAATAAAACCATCGAGCTCACAATAATTCCAAGCGAAGCAATACCATTAATAATGTTGATTGCATTATTTTTATTGGCACTTTTCAGGTAGCGCTTGGCTATGTAATAAGGGAAGTTCAATTTAGGTTGCTCTTCGTTTTTCTAAAAGATCACGGTTTTCGATCGGATTTTCTTTTGCCGCCAAGGCGTTATCAATCTTTTCGATATAGTCTAGGGAATCGTCAATGAAGAAAGTTAGGTTAGGCACTTTTCTCAATTGCAGTCGAACGCGTTGAGACAAATCGTGTTTTATTAATTTGGTATTGGATTTTATAGCGGCCAATGTTTCTGCAGCTTTTTCTTGTGGAAAAATACTTAAATGCACGGTTGCAACTGATAAATCAGAAGTCACAACCACTTTTGATACGGAAATAATCAAGTTGGAAATTCCATTTTTACGAATTTCACCTTGCAAAATATCCACCAAATCGTTTTGGATTACGCCACCTATTTTTTTTTGTCTATTTGTTTCCATAGTGCAAAAATACAATTTTTTTGAGTTCTAGCGTTTCAAAGGTGCAAAGCGATAAAGTTTTTTATCTTTGTTCGATTAAATTGCATTTAAAATGAGAAAAATTGAACACATTGGAATTGCGGTAAACAGCCTTGAAGTTTCGAATTTGGTATTCGAAAAACTCTTTGGTGCCCCAGCCTATAAATCGGAAATTGTAGAAAGTGAAGGAGTGAAAACTTCCTTTTTTATGAATGGTCCTAACAAAATTGAATTGCTGGAAGCTACGAATCCAGAGAGTCCAATTGCTAAATTCCTTGAAAAAAAGGGCGAAGGAATTCATCACATCGCCTTTGATGTGGAAGACATTGTTTCAGAAATAGCGCGATTAAAAGCGGAAGGGTTTGTGGTTTTAAACGAAGTTCCCAAGAAAGGCGCCGACAATAAACTAGTTGCTTTTCTTCATCCAAAAACCACCAATGGCGTTTTGATTGAGCTTTGTCAAGAAATGAAGTAAATGAATTGAAGGTTGGTATTTATTCCGAAAGTAATCCTTAATCCCTTTCAAAAAGATTTGCAGAGAATCAAAAATAGTAGTAATATTGCACCTCGTTAAAGGTCCTATAGCTCATTCGGTTAGAGCAACTGACTCATAATCAGTAGGTGCTTGGTTCGATTCCAAGTGGGACCACAACAAAACCCTTGTAAGTATCAGTATTTACAAGGGTTTCTTATTAAAAAGTTGAGCAAAAAGTTGAGCAAAACCGAATGCTCAACTTTTTTATTTGGTTCAATTTGTGATTTTTTGAATAAAATAATTGGGTTTAAATACTTTTAAAAAACCTTAATATTAATAATTTTTTTGTTGGTATAGTCATCAAAACAAAAAATCATAACATATTTGTCAAGTCTTGGTTTAACCCCTTCATCAACCACTGATTGCATTGTCACTTTATTTGTTTTTTTATTTAAAGTGTATATATATGTGGTATGGGTACGTTCATTGTGCAATTTTTTATTTAAATCAAATTGTTTGAAAAATTGTACAGTATCTAATTTTGTAATATTTAAGTCAAACTTATTAATTAACTGTTTAACTGATGCCGAGTCGCGTTTCCATAAATCGTTTAATTCATATAAGTTTCCGGCTTTTCTAATTGGGATTTGACCAAATGATAAATTTGTAAATAAAATAAAACAGAGAATTGAGATAAACTTTTTCATAAAATAAAAATTACTCCTTTACACACCTAACAAAGTAACCCATTATCCAACTGGTGGAATAGTTCATTAAATTGTCTATTCCTTTAGATAGATTATAATAACGAGTGTCGTCTTCTAGGGTTTCGGAATTTTTTGACCACCAAGTACAAGAATCCTCCAAACCTCCAAATCCTACATCGCGCCATCCACCCGGCAAAGCATTAAACCCATAGGCATCGTCTAGTTTTTTTTCTTCACCCCAAGCGGTAGCCGATTTTAATTTGGCGCCAGCCACTTCAGCTCCCCCCAATTCGGCAGTTAGAATTTCCCAATCTTTATCACTAGGCAATCGCCAGCCTTTTGGTGCTAAGCCTCTAGGGTCATACAAAGCAAAGCGGTTGTAAAGCTTTCCGTAAATTTTTCCGTTTTTAGTGTCCATTTCATAGTAACACCAAGCGGGTTGTTTTGCAAAGCCAGCTTTTTGCCATTGATCTGCAGTTTGCGCTTGCTGAATTACATTTCCGTTTCGAAATTTACTAACATTTAAATTCTCACTCATCCAGGTTTGATTTCCTATTTTCACTTCTTTTTGTGCAGAAATACTATTGCTGAATAAAAGTACAATTCCAACAACCAAAGCATAAATTCTAATTCTTTTCATAATTAACCAATTTAAATTATTGTATTTTCAATTAACGAAAAAAGAGTTGGTTTTATTATTTATGGAATTGAGTAACAAACGGGTTATATATTTAAGAGCACTATTTTTAATTTATTATAAAATTTATTTGAGAAATAATTCGAACACTAATTCAAAAATAAAATCTCAAAAATTCTTACTTTATTTTTCTATATTTGATGTAAAATCATTTTAAATGAAAGCATCATTTTCTTTTGTATTTGTTCTAATCACTTCGTTTGTTTTAGGACAAAATCTCAATCAATTTGTAAACCCATTTATAGGAACCGGCGGTCACGGCCACACCTTTCCAGGCGCAACGCTTCCTTTTGGAATGGTGCAATTGTCACCCGATACACGAATTGATGGTAGTTGGGACGGTTGTTCAGGCTACCACTATTCTGACGCGACTATTTATGGCTTTTCTCACACCCATTTAAACGGAACAGGTTGTTCTGATTTTGGCGATATCATGATCATGCCATTCATGGGAAAAGCATCACTGGATAATAAAGTCTACTCGTCGAAATTTTCTCATCAAAATGAAAAAGCAAGCGCCGGATTTTATGCTGTGAAATTAGACAAGCACAATATCGATGTTCGTTTAACGGCTTCAACTCGCATTGGTTTTCATGAATATACTTTTAATACTGCCGGTCAAGCCAATGTGGTACTGGATTTAAATCACCGCGATTTATTGTTGGGTGGCGAAGTTCATATAATCAATAGCACCACAATCGAAGTGAGAAGAGAGAGCGAGGCTTGGGCAAAAAACCAAATTGTATTTGCTCGAATAGAGTTTAGCGCGCCAATGAAAGTTACCGATATTCGTAGCAACGGCGATTACATGCATTCCCCAGAAAACGAATATATCGGTGGAACGCAAACGGCAATTTGCTTTTCCAAACAAGTCAAAAAAGGAGAAAAAATTCTCGTGAAAGTATCGCTATCGCCAACCGGATATGAAGGAGCAAAACTAAATAGTTCCGAAATTAAAGGCTGGGATTTTGAAAAAGTAAAAAAAGAAGCCGAACAAAAATGGGATTCAGAATTGTCGAAAATCCAAATTACATCTGACAATAAAGACAAAAAAACGATTTTCTATACTGCCTTGTACCACACGATGATGCAGCCCAATATTGCCCAAGATTTAGATAGAAAATACCGAGGAAGAGACAACAAAATTCATGTTGCCGAAGGATTTGATTACTATTCTGTATTCTCCCTTTGGGATACCTTTCGCGCTGCTCACCCACTATATACTTTGATTGACAAAAAACGAACTGCCGATTTTATCAATACATTTTTAAAACAATACGAGCAAGGCGGAAGATTGCCCGTTTGGGAATTGGCTTCCAATGAAACCGATTGTATGATTGGCTACCACTCCGTTTCGGTGATGGCCGATGCGATGGCAAAAGGAATCAAAGGGTTCGATTACGAAAAGTGTTTTGAAGCAGCCAAACATTCAGCAATGCTAGATCATTTAGGATTGGACGCTTATAAACGACAAGGCTTTATTTCGATGGACGACGAACACGAAAGCGTTTCCAAAACGTTGGAATATGCTTACGACGATTGGTGTATTGCACAAATAGCCGAAATTTTGAACAAAAAAGAAGACTACAATTATTTCATGAAACGTTCTCAAAGTTGGAAAAATGTCTTCGATTGGAATGCTGGTTTCATGCGACCAAAGAAAAATGGTGGTTGGAACAAGCCATTCGATCCTAGGGAAATCAATAATAATTTTACCGAAGGGAACTCGTGGCAATATTCGTTTTTCGTACCTCAAGACATTCCTGGGATGATTGAAGCCTACGGCGGTGCTGCAAAATTTGAGGCCAAGCTCGACGAAATGTTCAATAGCGAAAGCAAAACTACCGGTCGTGAGCAAGCCGATGTTACGGGATTAATAGGCCAATACGCACATGGAAACGAGCCGAGTCACCACATGGCGTATCTGTACAATTATGTTGGTAAACCTGAAAAAACAACCGAAAAAGTCCATTTTATTTTAGATAATTTCTATAAAAATACCCCCGACGGATTAATAGGAAATGAAGACTGCGGACAAATGAGCGCATGGTATGTTTTGAGTTCGATGGGGATTTATGCCGTTACGCCTGGAATACCAGAATGGAGCGGAACGCAATCTAGTTTTGATTCTATCAAAGTTAATTTTGAAGACAAAATAACCAAAGAAATTTTCAAAAAAATGCCTGTTCGAGCGATGGAGAATTTTGGAATAAATAATAATTACAAAGACATTGCTGTTGGTTATTCTTACAATGAAATAATTCCTGCTCCATTAATTCAAGCGGAAGGCAAGGCGTTTAAAGATAAAATGATGATTGAAATTGTTTCAAAAAATCCAACAGATAAAATATATTATATAGTTTTTGAAAAGGGAATTGATTATTCAACCATAAAAATGACCTATGTTCCCTACATAAAACCATTTTATATTGAGACTTCCTCAACAATACAAGCCTATATTAAAAATGATAACGATCAAAGCGCGACAGTTTCAGCCCATTTCTACAAAAAACCATCCAATTATACCATCGAGATAAAATCAAAATACAATCCGCAATATACTGCTGGTGGCGATGAAGGAATTATAGACGGAATTAACGGAACTGAAAACTGGAGAAAAGGCGAGTGGCAAGGGTATCAAAGTCAGGATTTTGAAGCGATAATCAATTTGCAAACCGAGAAAAACGTTTCGAATTTTAGCGCCACTTTTCTGCAAGATTCGGGCTCATGGATTTTAATGCCAACAAAAGTGGACTATTATGTGTCGAATGATAACGTGAATTTTACTTTGGTAGGAAGTGTCACCAATACTATTAGTCCAAAATACTCGGTAAACAAAATCCAAAATTTCGAATTTAAAGCTGCCCAAGAGCTAAAAGCAAAATACGTTAAAGTGAAAGCTTACAATTTTGGAAAACTTCCCGATTGGCATCTAGGCGCTGGCGGAGACGCCTTTATTTTCATTGATGAAATAACCATTAAATAATTTTTTTCTGAAACACTGTATTTGCTTTGAGTAACTTTGTGAAACAATTTATAGTATAACTTTTGATTAAATATAGTTCAGTGAATCGCTGTGTTTGCTTTGTGTAACTTTGTAAAACAAATTATGAAAATCGCCTTAATCCAAGCGCCATTACTTTGGGAAAATCCAAAACAAAATCGGAGTTATTTCGAAGACAAAATCAATTCCATTACTGAAAATGTAGATTTGATTGTCCTTCCAGAAATGTTCACCACCGGGTTTACCATGAATCCAAAATCCGTTGCCGAAACGATGCAAGGGGAAACTGTTTTGTGGATACAAGCATTGGCGAAAGCCAAAAATTCGGCAATAACAGGAAGCTTGGTAATTGAAGAAAATGGGAATTTCTATAATCGGTTGGTGTTTGTTTTTCCATCAGGAGAAATGAATACCTATGATAAAAAACACTTGTTTTCCCTTGCTGGCGAGGATAAAGCATATACTTCTGGAGTTGAAAAACTATTAATTGATTGCCAAGGATTTAAGATTTGTACGCTCATTTGCTATGATTTGCGCTTTCCAGTATTTGCAAGAAATACCGAAGATTACGATCTATTAATTTATGTTGCCAATTGGCCCAAACCAAGAATTAACGCTTGGGATGCCTTACTAAAAGCGCGCGCTATTGAAAACATGTGTTATACCATTGGGGTAAATAGAATTGGCGAAGATCCCAATAAACATAATTATCCAGGGCATTCTCAAGTGATTGACGAATTAGGAAATTACCTGATTGAACCTCAAGAAAACGAAGGTATTTTTATTACTACCATAAACAAAAACTCATTGGTTGCAACCCGAAAAAAGTTTGGCTTTTTGAACGATTGTGATGCTTTTTCAATCTAGTTTATCTGAATAAATCAAACGTTTGATCTACATCCCAATTGGCACGAACATCAATTTCTTTTGGAAAATAAATTACTTCTTCGGGCTGTCGTCTTTCTAAGAAATTCCCAGAATCCCATTCTTTATTTCCATTGACATCATAAATTACCCGGAGGGTATATTTCGCAGGTTCTAAAAACATAAAATCTGCAAAATTGACTTTGTCTAAAAATTCAGAAGCAACCACATCGCCTCTATCGTTGGTTAATTGAACAATAACCGGAAATTGTTTTACATTGGATAAATTAACCCTTAAATTCCCATAATCAGTGGTATTTCTTGTATTTACCTTATAGGATAAGGTATCGTTTTTTTGACCTATATAATCGGTTAATGCGCCAGGAAGCAACTGAAATTTATAACTTTGTAAAGGCTCTTTTGGAAAATCAAATTTTAATTCCTGATTATAAACATCGTAACTTGTGGTGAATTTCACATTCACAGAATCTTTATCGGTAATCTTAATTTTAGATTCATCAAATTTCACTAACGGGCGAGTGGAATAAATTGCAAACAAATCTAATTTCGATAACCCCAAGCTCGTTTTTGCAGAAAAACTTAAAGAGTCTTTCTTCTGTTCGGTTTTCTTAAATGTATACGATTTATTGTAATTTTCATTGGCAACAGCCAAAGTTAAAGAATCAGCTTTTATCGGTTTATACCAAACTTGAACCGAATCTTTAGAAGGAAATTTGGTTACAATAGTTGGTATAATTTCCTTCCCTTTTTTAAGAACTACTTTCATGTTTTTCGGATTTCCTTCATAACCCAAAATCAATTTATTTCCAGTCGTTTGAAAAGGTTTTACAGTTTTAAAAGGCAAAACTTCTTTGAATAATTTCAATTCAAATAGGCTGTCATTTGGAATAGTAACCAACTGTTTTCTGAATCCAATTTTATCGTCTTTCGGATTGAATTTGTTATTGCTATTAGCATCCTTCATTGCCACCAAAAGGTATTTTCCTGCTTTTACATTCTCAATCTCAAAGGTTTTCAAACTGTCCAAAGTATTGGTAATATATCTCGGCACCGATTTAAAAACTACCGAATCAGTAAATTTATCATTCACCTCATACAACATCACCGATACAAAAGAATCCTCTTTTTTATTCAAAGCATCTTTAATCGTTCCACCCACTTTTAGCGAATCGATGTAGTTACCCGTAGAAAAAATATACTTGAACTGGTTGTAAGGATTCCCCTCATTATTGTCCTCGATACTTTGCCCGAAATTGAAACTGTAAGTCGTATTTTCTTGTAAAGTATCTTTAATTTTGATGTTAATTATTTTGGTCGCATTAAGCGGTGAAACCTCAGGATTGTATTTCAATGGTGGCGAAACAATCAGCTGTTTGTTTAGGTTTTTTAATTTTACGTATTCGTTAAATGTCAAATTTATTTCCTTTCCCTTAAAATTCACGCTTAAATTTTTTGGAAAACTCGCTTTCAAAACGGGTGCAATAGTATCTTTTAACCCGCCAGTAATATAGCCGCGTTTAGCGCAACCAATAACAGTCAGCGCCAATAAAATAAAAATATACCTGATTTTGTTTTTCAACATGCGTTTCTAAATTTGATTACACAAATTAACAATTATATTTTCTGTATTCGAAATCTTTTGACTTTTTATTAGGAGCTAATCCGGCTATCATTCCAAATCCTCGCTAAAAAGCTCGGGATTTTCCCTTCTATCCGGGCTAAAAATCCAAAAAAAATCCCCGTTTCTCAACAGGGATTTAATTTATATATTTAGTTTCCTTTCGCCAATCTTCTATCGCGCAACCAATACTTAGTTCGTTTCACCAAGTAGAACATTACCGGAACCATTACTAAAGTTAATACTGTAGCATAAGTCAATCCGAAGATAATCGTCCATGCCAATGGCCCCCAGAAAACTACGTTGTCACCTCCAACATAAATGTGTGGATTTAAATTGGTTACCAACGAGAAGAAGTCAAAATTCAAACCTATCGCCAAAGGAATCAATCCTAAAATTGCCGTTAATGCCGTTAATAATACCGGACGTAAACGAGATTTTCCAGATTGGATAATTACATCTTTAATTTCAGCAATAGTTAAATCATCGTGCGATGTTTGTTTGTTTTCACTCACTTTTTCGTCCATCAATAACACAAAGAAATCCATTAATACGATTCCGTTTTTCACTACAATTCCCGAAAGGGCAATAATTCCCATCATCGTCATCAAGATTACGAAATCCATTCCGGCAAATACATATCCGTAGAAAACCCCACTGAAACTTAATAAAACAGTGAACATGATAATCGCAGTTTTAGAAATAGAATTAAACTGCAACACAATGATAATCGTGATACTTGCTAATGCTAAAAGTAACGCACCAAATAAGAAACCAGAATCTTTTTTCTGTTGTTCTTGCTCTCCAGAAAACGAATAGGTAATGTCACCAGCCATTTTGTAGTTGGCTGCTTTCAAAGAAGCTTCAATTTGTTTGGTGATTCCGTCCCCTGTAAATCCAGTAATTACGTTAGAATAAATCGTCATGATTCTTTTTGAATTCTTACGTTTAATTTGGTTGAATGTGAATTTTTTCTCCGTTGTTGCTAAAGAAGAAATCGGAACTTGAACAATTTGTCCGTTGTTTTGATTTCTAAAAGTCACCGGTTGATTGAACAACACACTTTCGTTTTTGCGTTGGTCTTCCTGTAAACGCATCACAATATTGTAATCGTCTTTTCCTTCTTTATAAGTCGAAATTTCTTGTCCGTAAATGGCTCTTCGCATTGTAAATCCTAGTTGGCCTGTAGTAGCTCCCAAACTTCCAATATTTACACGATCCACATTTACTTCCATTTCAGGACTTTCTTTGTTCACATCGATATTTAATTTTTCAATTCCTTCAATATTTTTAGAATTGATAAACGCAATTACTTTTTTCGCTTCAACCAACATTTCATCATAATTTGTTCCCGACAATTGCAAACTAATTGGATAACCAGAAGGCGGTCCGTTGGAATCTTTCTCCACGATAATTTTTGCTCCAGCAATCGCTTTTACTTTCGAACGAATTTCCTCTAAAATGTCGCTTGTATTTACGTCTTTTCTGAATTTATATTCAGTGAAATTTACCGTTACTTTTCCTTTATAAGGCGTTTCCGATTGATTTCCAGAATCTACATTTGGATTCCCAGCACCTTTTCCAACTTGTGAAACGATACTTTCGGCTAAATAATTTTCGTCATTTTCAACATATTTTGATAAAATAGCGATCACTTGTTTTTCAACAAATAAATTGGCTTTATTTGTTTTTTCAATTTCTGTTCCTTGCGGATATTCTATGTAAACTATCGCTTGGTTCGGTATATTCTTTGGGAAAAACAAAGTTTCTCTTGGAAATAGATTCAATAATACAACCGAGAAGATTAATAATCCAATAATCCCAACTAAGGCAATTACAGATTTTTTTCCTGTTAGAATTTTACCAAGGAATACTTGGTATTTTTTCTCTAATCCCGGGAAGAAACTGTGTTGGAAATCCTGAGTCCATTTGAAAATATACAAATGATAAGCCCACATCAAAACCAAAGCAATTATGATTAAATGTCCAATAGCTTTCATCCAAACGGTATTGGAAATATTCCCTGGAATTACAAATAACAAGCCTGAAACGATGAAAATAATTGTGTATTTCTTCAATGCTTTTTTAGAGATATTTCTATCTTCAATATCCATAAAACCACCAGTCATAGCGGCATTAATTACCATCGCTACGAATAACGAAGCGCCTAATACACAGGATAAAGTGATAGGGAAATAAACCATGAATTTACCAACCGTTCCAGGCCATAAAGCCAATGGAATAAAGGCCGCTAAAGTCGTTGCCGTTGATGAAATTACAGGCCAAGCGATTTCACCAATACCAATTTTTGAAGCTTCAATTCGCCCTAAACCTTTTTTCATGTTGGCAAAAACGTTATCCACTACAACAATTCCATCGTCAACTAGTAATCCTAATCCCATTACTAATCCAAATAAAACCATTGTATTTAAAGTGTAACCAAAAGCGGATAATATCGCAAATGCCATCAACATGGAAAGTGGAATTGCAGCTCCAACGAAAAGGGAATTTCTCAATCCCATCGTGAACATCAATACAATCATTACTAGGATAATTCCAAAAATAATGTGGTTTGATAATTCGCTTACTTGGTGTTCCACTTTGCTAGATTGGTCGTTGGTCATTTTGACACTCAAATCTTTTGGCAAAACATTTTCTTGTGCTTTTGCAACAATTTCTTTGACCTGGTCCAACGCCGAAATCATATTC
>Ga0247722_10000900_pt1 | contig 17113 bp, 15 predicted proteins | sample MSEWelMarce3H_FC_FD_189094 | JGI IMG/M metagenome (GOLD analysis project Ga0247722, IMG submission 189094) | Subsurface sediment microbial communities from gas well in West Virginia, United States - MSEEL Well Study Marcellus 3H_FC | ecosystem: Environmental > Terrestrial > Deep subsurface >... | reverse complement strand
GGACACACTGGTTCCGCTCCAACTACCAGTGGTGGTATCTTGAACAATGTTCTTGAGGTAATACACAGGATCCTGAACACACCGCGTGCTGACACTCCCGGAGAGCGCTGCCGTGTGGAAACGGCTAACTTCGATGGTGCCCGTATTTGAGACATCGCAAAGGCCGACACTGACAGAATAACGAACGGTATTGGTTCCGATAGCAGAGATACCAGGACTGAACTGTCCGGATGCACTCACTGCCGGGTTGGCACTCCAGGTTCCCCCTCCGGGAGTTGCAGCCAGAATGATAGGATTCTGATTATTGCATAGTGGTCCCGGTAAACCAAGTGATGGCGTAAACGGATTATTAATAATGATGGCCATTGTTTGCGTGGTGGGGCAATTCTTTATCACGGGCGTAACCGTTAAACTATAGACCATGGTAGCCAGCGAGGTGGTAGCTGGAAGAATTGGCGGCTGAATGAGGGTGCTACTCTGCTGTGGTGCCCAGATAATACTACCTGGCAGGGCTGCCTGCCAGTTAAACTGCGCTACTGGGGGCGGGCCGGTATTTGTGAAATTTACGGCGGCGGTCACACTTCCACCCTGGCAGATGGTTGCCAAGGCTGGGTTGATGGTGAACTGTGGATACGCCACGACACTGACATTCGTGGTGGCCTGGCAGGTATTCGTATAAGGTGTTCCGTTGATGGTTGAATTAACAGTACCCATCAACGTATACACCCCGCTGGCCTGCAGACCAGTTAGCACATGAATGGCCTGATTGGAGATAAAACTGTTGGGACCGGCCCAGGTGAAGGAGGTCACTGCTGAACTGGTGTTGGCGGTAATGGACAAGGTGACGGGACTATTGGCGCAGATGATGCCGCTATTTGTGGGCGATACTACACAAACAAAACCACAGTTGGTGGTCGCTGCGCCAGGCTGATTGGCATTGGACTGGTTAAATGTTATGTTCTGCTGGGTATTCGCGAAATTGGTAATCAGTAACAGGTAAAAAGCACCTGGAATGGCATTGGCAATGGTACAGGTTTCGGTCGCTGCACCGCTGTAACTGCAAGATCTTACGTTGGCCTGGGTCAAGTTACTGCAAGCACCGGATAAGGAATTAAAGGGCCCCCAGCAAATAAAATCGATGTCATTAGCTGCCGACATGACCAAAGACATGGAGCCAGCAGTCTGCGTCTGAAAAAAGAACCAGGCGGGATTTGGCTGAGATCCCAGACAACCATAAAAAGGTCCGGCCTGAGAGTTCTGCACACCTGTGGTCGCCGGGAAATTCATTGTCTGCCCCGTACAGAAAGGACTGGCACTCGCACAATTGTTGTTGCTGTTCTGCGATTGCGCAGCCAGCAGCAGAAAAAGAAAAACAAAGAGTAAATATGTGCGGTGTAAATACAAAATTCGATATACTAAGTTAAGCTTTAATTCCAGCCGTATAGTAAAGTTATCGTAAAACAAATTAAACGCCGTATTTTTCACTCATTCGTAAGCCAGGCTCACGAAATAAAGGCATAAAAAAAGCCGTTCCTGAGAACGGCTTAATGTGTAAGTGCGTGATTTAGTCTTTTCTTCCCCCAAACAGGCGGAGCAGAAACAGGAACAGGTTGATAAAGTCCAGATAAAGGGTCAGTGCTCCAATAATTCCGTATTTGCCAGCATTCGGACTGTAATCAGCTTCCTGACTCAGATTTTTGAGTTTCTGCACGTCATAAGCGGTCAGACCGGTAAAAATAATCACACCCGCAATACTGATTATATAATCGAGTGTCGAACTGTTGGTGAAGAAATTAATCAAGCTGGCAATAACAATTCCAATCACGCCAATCATCAGGAGGCTTCCCATTTTAGTCAGGTCGGTACGCGTGGTATACCCGGCTACGGCCATTACGCCAAACAAGGCGGCAGTGCTAAGAAACACGTTAACAATAGAGCCTAGGCTGTAGATTGCAAAAATGAAGCTAAAGCTGACCCCATTAATCAGCGCGTAAGCCAGAAACAAGCCTACCAATGCGGGCAGAGAGAGTCGTTGTAATCCAAAATTAATTCCCAGCACAAACAAAAGCGGAGCGAACATCACCACATAAGCAAAGATGGTGAGTTTTGTTCCGGTCTCTGTCTGTGTGATCAGGAGGCTAGTTAAAGCCGGAACGGAAGCAAAGAAATAAGCGGCGACCGAAGTCAGGACCAAGGCGAGGCCCATCCAGGCAAAAGAAGATTTCAGAATTTTGTTTTCCGCCACAATGGTGGCGTACTCAAACTTTTCAAAATTGGTATTGCGTAAATTATTGTCCATGACGATAAATATAAAAACAAAGATAAGTAATCCTATTTAACAATAATGGTTAAGAATATCTAAAAATGCAGATCGCTGCTTTTCAACTGAAGATAACGTAGCACGGCCAGTAAAGCACTAAAGGCAGAAATGATGACGCCCGCGACGATGATTCCAGCAAAGAGAATCAGTAGGATATTCTCATCCTGAAGCTGAAGTAAGTCAGGAATATACCGAGCACTGAGCATTAAAAAACCACTTAACATCAAGCTGGCAATGACCCCTGCAATAACCCCCTGCCGGAATCCCTTGAAGATAAAAGGTTTACTAATAAACGCTCTCGTAGCGCCGACCAGATACATGGTACGGATTAGGAACCGCTGTGAATAGATGGACAAACGAATGGTGTTATTGATTAAGGCAATGGCCACAATTAAGAGCGCACTGCTGAAGATGAGAATAAAAAAAGCGACGGCGCTGGTGTTTTTCTGAAGACTGTCGATCATTACTTTTTGATAAACCACTTCTTTAACAAAAGCTTTTTGAAGCAAATCGTTTTCAATAAGCTGCAGGGTATCGCTATTTGCAAAATCGGCGTTCAACTTTACTTCCAGTGAATTGAGCAGTGGATTACTTCCCAAAAAGGCGACAAAATCTTCGCCCAAATCGCTCTTTAATTTCTGTGCGGCTTGCTCTTTAGTAATCAGTGCTACATTTTTTGAAAAAGAAGCATTATTTAATTCCTGAATCAGCTGATCCGTCTGAGCGGCTGTTGCGGTATCTTTCAGGTAGACCTGAAAACCCACATTCTCCTTAAAATGTACAATGAGTTTGTTGGCATTGATAATCAGTAGTCCCAGTGCACCCAACATAAACAGTACCAGTGACAGACTGATGATGACGGTAACGCCCGAGGTGCGCAGATTCTTAGGAGATAGCTTTTCTTTCACAGAAGGTTATAGGGTCGAAATTATCATTCTCAGCGACAGGTCTGAACCCACTCTGCTGCTAATTATCAACGGAAGAATGTTATTAGATCAATCCGTCAGTTGCAGTCCGCTGCTAAGGGCATAGATCAGAAAGACAGTGCCCAGAATAATACGATAATAACCGAAGTGTCGAAAACCATAGCGGGTCAGTAAGTTGATAAAACCACGGATGGCGAGCAATGCGACGATAAATGCAATCGCCGCGCCAAAAAGGAGAAGCGTCAAATCATCAGAATGAATGCTATCCTTTTCCTTCAGCAAATCATAACCCGAGGCTGCCAGCATGGTGGGGACGGCCAGGAGGAAAGAGAATTCAGCGGCTTGGGCTCTATTGAAACCCGCACTGACGCCACCAAAGATGGTAGCGGCCGACCGAGAAACCCCGGGTATCATTGACAGGCATTGAATCAGACCAATTTTAAATGCGGAAGCGAAAGTAATTTCCTCCACCGATTTAAACTGGCTTTCTTTTTTCTCGCTCCAGCGGTCCAGCAAAATCAGCACAATACCACCCGCAATGAGAGAAATGCTGACGGTGAAAGGATTAAAAAGATAATGTTTAATGGTTTTATATGCCAAAAAACCAATGACCCCTGTGGGGATAAACGCGACGCCGAGTTTCAGGTAAATATTAAATCCTGCCAAGAACTTCTTAAAGTAAAGGACGACCACAGAAAGAATAGCGCCAAGTTGAATCACAATTTCAAAAGTCTTCGCAAAATCCTTGTTCTCTACTTTCAGCAATGCATCAGCAAGAATCATATGTCCCGTGCTTGAAACCGGAAGAAATTCGGTAATCCCCTCGATTACCGCAATAATAAGAGCTTGCAGATACGTCATAAATTTGTGGCGGGTCTCACCGCCGTGATAAAATAATCAGTTTCACCTTGCCAGAAAAGATTTTTTACGACTTGTTGATAATGCAGTATGACTTTTCGCCCCTGTAATTTTTCAAGCTCATAATAAACAGTTTTTTGACGGACAGAGAATAAAAAAATGCTTGCAGGCATGATGGTACCATCCCCCTGATTTAATCCACCCACATTCAGTTCCCCTTCATAGGTTTTAATTATAAAACCTTTGCGACTTACTTTGGTAAGAATTCCGGACCGGGTACCGTCACTGTAGGTGATGCTGCAAATACCGAGGTAAGCCGCAGCGAGGGCGAAAATTACAAGCAGGGTGATGGAGATGTATTTTCCTGCTCGTCTTTTTTTTACCGGAGCATCGGAGTGCGTCATTTTACATCAGATGCGTTAGAAGCAGCTGCAGGGCGCCACATAATTGCAGCAATAATAACGATGAAGCCAAGCAAACAGGTCATCGGCGCGAGTGTAATTCTACGGAAACTGAAAATCTCTTCATTAAACACATTAGGATCCTCGCTCCCGCCACCAATCATGAGCAGATAGCCCAGCCCAATAAGAACGAGGCCGGCGATGAGGAGCATATAATTCTTTTTTGTGAACGTTGGTTGCGCAACTGACATCTGGAGTTTGTTTTAAGCTGCCCAAATATAAGTAAAATTAGACCATTTCAGCGCATTCTTTAGCAAAAACCATCCATATAATTTCGTAATATTGTTAATTGAAATCACTATGGCAAAAACAGCACTCATTACAGGTATTACAGGACAAGACGGCGCTTATTTAGCCGAACTCCTCCTCAGCAAAGGCTACACTGTGCACGGCATCAAGCGCCGAAGCTCACTTTTTAATACAGACCGGATTGATCACCTTTATCAGGATCAGCATGAAAAGAACGTTAGTTTTAAACTGCACTACGGCGATTTAACGGACAGTACCAATCTGATTCGGATTGTGCAGGAAGTGCAACCGGATGAAATATACAACCTAGCCGCCCAAAGTCACGTAAAAGTCAGTTTCGAGACGCCAGAATACACCGCGAATTCAGATGCATTAGGCACTCTGCGTATTCTAGAGGCAATCCGTATTCTCGGATTGGAGAAGAAGACCCGTTTTTATCAGGCTTCTACGAGTGAATTATATGGGCTGGTGCAGGAAATTCCGCAAAAGGAAACGACACCCTTCTATCCACGCAGTCCCTACGGTGTTGCCAAGCTTTACGGTTTCTGGATTACCAAGAACTACCGTGAAAGTTATGGCATGTATGCCTGCAATGGTATTTTATTTAATCATGAAAGTCCCCTGCGAGGTGAAACTTTTGTCACCCGCAAAATTACCCGCGGTGTGGCGAAGATCAGCCTTGGCATGCAGGACAAATTGTTCATGGGCAATATCGACAGTGAGCGCGACTGGGGCCATGCCAAGGATTATGTAGAAGGCATGTGGCGCATGTTGCAACAGGAAGAGCCAGACGACTTTGTTCTGGCAACGGGCATCAAAATCACCGTCCGCCAGTTCATCAATATGGCTTTTGCGGAAATAGGTGTGACCATGGAATGGAAAGGCAGTGCTGAAAATGAGAAAGGTTACGATAAAGCAAGCGGTAAAGTACTGGTTGAAATCGACCCGAAATATTACCGTCCCGCTGAAGTGGAATTACTAGTAGGAGATGCTACCAAAGCAAAAAATAAATTAGGATGGACACCGACATACACGGTGGAGGCGCTGTGTAAGGAAATGGTTCAAGCAGATCTTGAGTTATTCCGTCGCGACAAGTACTTATTGGAGGGCGGACATAAAATTCTAAATTACAAAGAATAAAAACGGAAGCTGAATTCACGCGTATGGAACTTTCCTCGAAAATTTATATTGCGGGTCACCGCGGCATGGTGGGTTCTGCCATTCACCGCAATTTGCTTCAAAAAGGCTTCACCAACTTTGTGTTACGTGACTCCTCCAGTCTTGACCTCCGTAATCAGCAGGCAGTGACTGCTTTTTTTGCGCAGGAAAAACCGGATTATGTTTTTCTTGCTGCCGCAAAAGTAGGCGGCATTCAGGCAAATAATATTTATCGGGCGGATTTTCTGTATGAAAACCTCATGATTCAGAACAATGTGATTCATGCGGCCTATCAAAATGCGACTAAAAAATTAATGTTTCTAGGTTCCAGCTGTATTTATCCCAAACTGGCTCCGCAGCCTCTGAAGGAAGAATATCTATTAAGTGGTTTCCTGGAAGAGACGAATGAACCCTATGCGATTGCAAAAATTGCGGGAATAAAAATGTGTGAAAGCTACCGCCGTCAGTACGGCTGTGATTTTATTTCGGTGATGCCGACTAATTTATATGGTCCAAACGACAGTTATAACCTCAGCAATTCGCATGTCCTGCCGGCACTCATCCGCAAGTTTCACGAAGCAAAGGAACAACAACTTCCTTCGGTCGAAATGTGGGGGACCGGCTCGCCGCTGCGCGAATTTCTGCATGCAGATGATTTGGGTGATGCCTGTGTTTACCTAATGCAGCATTACAGTGGCGAACAACATGTCAATATTGGAACTGGCACCGATCTTTCTATTAAAGAGTTAGCACTCATCATAAAGAAAATCGTGGGTTACGAGGGTAGTATCAGCCACGACCTGAGCAAGCCAGATGGTACACCGCGGAAATTAATGGATGTCAGCTTCCTACACCGTCTCGGCTGGAAACACCGTATCGAACTGGAAGAGGGAATTCGACTGGTATATGCCGACTTCCGCAAAAAAGAAAATGTAAAAGTCTGGTAGTGCCATTAAGAAAAATAATCGCTCAGCTTCTGCGTCCTGTCTCTGACAAAACAGTCCTCCTTTTTTTATTATTTTTTTCATTCAGTGGGCGCGCACAATTCTACAATCTACCCACTGAGGCTTTTAGCAATACCCAGGTAGAAAGGGGTCTCGCTGCTCACGACGTCACTGTGCACAGTGGCATACAGCCCTATTTGCCATTGCTATCCAACAAATATAAGTATGTACCTGACAGTCTGCAGTCTCTAAAAAAAGGATCCTGGTTGCGTGATAAATTATTTCATCGTGATTTTATCGATCTGGAGGTAAAGGGAGAAAAATTTAAACTTCATATTGACCCCATCTTGAATCTGCAGGGCGGAAAAGATTTTTCAGATACTGCGCATTTGAATTTATATACCAACACGCGCGGTATCATTGGAGCAGGGCAGATTGGTGAACGGTTTTATTTTGAAACCCTGTTTGCTGAAAACCAAAGTATTTTTCCTTTATATGTCGATAAACAGGTGCGAAGCGCAGGGGTGGTGCCCGGACAGGGTCGCTGGAAAAGCTTTAAAGACAGGGGTTACGACTACGCCTTTAGTTCGGGAATGTTTTCATATCGAGCAGGAGAGCACTTGCATATACAAGCAGGACATGGGAAACAGAAGATGGGTTATGGCTACCGTTCCTTGCTACTCAGCGATAATTCGTTTAACTATCCCTATCTGCGCCTGACCACGCAGTGGTTGAAAGGCCGGCTACAATATACCACCATTTATGCCGCACTCATGAATCTGGTATCAGCCTCCGCCATCATTAATCCCAATACTGAGCGTTTGTTCCAGAAAAAGGCCGCTGCTTTTCAATACCTGAGTATCAATCCTGCGAAGTGGCTTAATATTGGCTTGTTTCAGGGCTTGGTGTGGCAGGCAGGTGATAGTAAAAATCGTCAGCAGCTGAACTGGAATTATCTGAATCCCTTGCTTTTCTGCAATGCAGCGGTATACGGACTAGACAACAAAAATAATTTGTTGATTGGCGCGGACATCCGCATGAAACTCAGTCAGACATTTAATCTTTACGGTCAGTATATGCTTGACCGGCTGCAGAAAAGCAGTAAAGAAAAAAGTGACTATGGTTTTCAGGTCGGCTTCAATTACTTCAGTCAGGTTATTCAGGGACTGCGGTTGCAGGCGGAATACAATTTCGTGTCTCCCCGCAGCTATACTAGTTCGGCTTCGCCTTTCCAGCATTACAACCAAGCGCTAGCTTATGGGCCGGGGGAAGGTCAGGAACTTCTGGGCACTCTAAGCTATCAGTACAAACGCTTTTTTATTGCCGGTAGAATCCAGACCCAGTTGCATGAGTCCGCATACACGAGCGCAAATACCGTCAACATACTGAATGGTCGCGCCGGATTTGTCCTTAATCCCGCCTACCAGCTGCAAGTATGTGGGGGAGTTATTGTAAGAAGCCAGAATTTTCATAACTTTAGGACGGCAGAAAACAGCAGCACCTATTTCTATATTTCATTAAGAACCAGTTTATATAATTTGTATTACGACTTTTAATGGCAGCACTAATACTGGTATTTCTCACCTCGTTCATAGTAGTTCTATATTCCACCCCTGCTCTAATTAAAGTGGCGGTTTTAAAACGACTTATTGACTCACCGACCGAGGAACGTAAAATTCACAAGCGCTCAGTCCCCACAATTGGCGGCATTATTATTTATGCAGGCACTTTATTTGCCTATGCTCTGTGGTTCAATACCGAAGATTTGGTGGACTACGACAAGATTTACAAAGCCGTAAATGAATTTAAACTCGTGATAGCCACCAGTTTAATTTTATTTTTTGTGGGAGTAAAGGACGACATTATTGGGACAGCACCTGTAAAAAAATTATTTGCCCATATTGTCGTAGCCTTGATTCTTGTTTTGATGGGGGATATCCGGATAACCGGGCTTTATGGCATCTTCGGTGTGTATGACATTCCCGTGTGGGGAAGCGTATTCCTTTCTATTTTTACGTATGTTGTGGTGGTTAATGCATTCAATCTGGTGGATGGAGTGGATGGGCTCGCAGCAGGCATAGGCTTTATTGCCAGCAGTGCGTTTGGTGTGTGGTTTGTCTACGCCAATGAATTTGGCTACGCCTCTTTATCCTTCGCGCTGGCGGGTGCACTGAGTGGTTTTTTAATCTTTAATTTTTCTCCTGCGAAAATCTTTATGGGGGATTCTGGTTCACTCGTAATTGGCATGTTTATCTGTGTGCTTGCCATCAAGGTGATTGAGTTTCCAATTCAGCAATTAGATTCATTTTGGGTGCATATTAGCAAACCCGTCTTTGCCATCTCGGCATTGATCTACCCCCTACTCGATACCCTGCGTGTTTTTATAATCAGGGCCCTGCGCGGACAATCGCCATTTATGGCGGACAGAAATCATATTCATCACAAATTATTGGACTGCGGTTATTCGCATGCTAGGACCGTCATTATTATCTACCTTTTTAGCTTGCTGACCATTGCGGCGAGTCTGATTACTTATTATTTTGCAGCCACCGTCAGTTTACTCACGGTTCTGATTTGCGGTGGTTTATTTCTCACTATTGTTATTCTTTTGAACCGCAGTCATATCCGTAAACAAGCTGCTCTAACACAGGCATCCTAATCCCTGAAAACGACCGCTGGTGTAAGATGCTGCGGAAATTCTGCCGAGCGACTGAATTATCTTTACTTTTAAATTGGCAATACAACCATATGAAACAGTATTTTTTACTCCTCTTCAGTCTACTTGTTTTTTCGTCGTCCGCTCAAAATGCATGGAGCCTGCAGGAATGCATTAACTATGCGATGTCGCACAACATCGGTCTGCAGCAGACAGAGCTCAGTAACCAAATACGAAAAAACAATGCGACGCAAAACAAAGCTGGTATTTTGCCTTCTGTGAATGCCGGCGCCAATCACGCTTACAACTTTGGCAAGACCATTGACCGTTTCACTAATACCTTTGCCAATACACAGGTACTGAGTCAAAACTTTTTTGTCAGCGGCCAAGTGGTGCTTTGGAGCGGACTCAATCAGTACAATAACATCAAAGCCGGTGAATTGGATTACCTCAGTAGTGTTGAGAATCTCAAGCAACAAGGGAACGACTTATCGCTCACCATTGCCAATGCTTATATTGGTGTAATCTTCAACGAAGAGCTTTTAAAAATATCGCAGAACCAATTTGAGATTACTCGTGAACAAATGGAGCGCACGCTGAAGCTGGTTGCAGCGGGCAGTCAAGCCCGGAGTGTGGAATTCGAGATTCGCTCACAATTGGCTATGGAAGAGGCCAATGTAACGGCAGCAGACAATAATTATCAGTTATCACTTCTTCAGTTAAGACAGTTAATGAATCTGGACAGTGTGAGCAATTTTAAAATCCAACGACCCGACCTCAGCTTACTGAAAGAAAACAACATCAACAATACCATTGCCACCATGTATAAAAAGAGTTTGGAAACTCAGCCTGGAATCAAGAGTGCGGAATATCAGATTCAAAGTGCAGAGCGCCGTCTAGCCGCTGCAAGAGGCTTAAGAAGTCCTACGCTCAGCTTTAATGCGAGTCTGGGAACAGGAACATCCGGTTTAGCAAAAGACATTCTTGGCACCAGCATCACAGGTTTTCAGGAATCGGGCATCACCAGCAGTGGTGAGGTTGTCTATACACCCATTGTGTCCCTGATAACTCAACCCAAACCTTTTGCCGATCAATTTAAAAGCAATGTCAATAAAAGCTTGGCCTTTCAGATCAATCTACCGATTTATAATGGACTACAGACACATACCGCAGTAAAAAATGCACAGATTAATGCGCTCAGCGCTAGGCTGAGTCAGGACTTAAACCAGCAGACCTTATATAAAAATATAGCGCAGGCCTATGCCAACGCGAAAGCGGCTTTTAATAACTATAATGCGCAAAAATCCAGTGTTGAAGCCGCGCAGCTTTCCTTCGATTATGCAAGACAGAAATTTGAAGCTGGCGTAATCAGCGTATTTGATTACAATCTCAGCAAAACAAAATTATTTTCTGCGGAGAGTAATTTACTCCGTTCAAAATACGATTACATTTTTAAACTGCAGGTACTGGATTATTATCAGGGTCTACCCCTCGGATTCTGATTTGGACCGGTTGCGCCAGAACATGCGCAATACTGGAAGGGCCGTCAGGATAATGAGGCTTATAAAAACATAGCCCATGTAGTCGGTGATTGTTGGGAAAAGCTGCACGAGAAAATAACCGATTCCCGACAGGCTAAAGATCCAGGCAAGAGCCCCCAACAGATTAAAAAACATAAATTTTAAAAAGTCAATACCGATGGCCCCTGCAATAATTGGAGCAAATGTTCTAACTATAGGCAAAAAACGTGCAAGAACGAGTGTTGTGTTTCCACCATATTTATAATAGTAAGCGCGTGTGGCCTCTAGGTGTCGTTTCTTAAAGAAGAAGCTATCCTTTCGCGCATACAGTTTTCCTCCCGCTTTGCGTCCGAACCAGTAGCCAACAGTATTGCCAAGCACTGCGGCAGTGACCATGAGCAGGGCCAGCGGAAAATAATCCAGTTGCATTAATTCAGGACGTGCCTTACAGAGAATCCCCGCCAGCAGAATTAAATTATCACCTGGTAAAAAAAAACCAACGAGCAGGCCGGTTTCCGCAAAAATCACAAGGAGCAAAAACCAGAGTCCACCCAACTCGATAATACTATTTGGATCGGTAAGTTGTTTTAATGCGTCCCACATAGTTTACGAGGTCTTACTAAGTTCGGCAAGGCGATTATGTGGGATGCTTTCAATCAGCTTCCGCGTATAGGAGGTGCTTGGTTTGGAATAAATCAAATCAGGATCGCCCATTTCCTCAATCTTTCCTTTATTCATTACAATCATTCGGTCGCTCATGTATTTAACTACGCTGAGATCATGACTGATAAAGATATAAGTAAAATTAAATTCGCGTTTCAAATCATTAAGCAAGTTCAGGACCTGCGCTTGTACGCTTACATCCAATGCACTCACACTTTCGTCGCAGATAATGAACCGAGGTTTTAAAGCCAGTGCTCTCGCAATGCAAATCCGCTGCCTTTGTCCCCCGCTGAACTCATGCGGATAGCGATTATAAAAACCCGAATCCAGACCCACCTTCTCAAGTAAGTGACACACTTGTTCGCGGCGCTGGGCCGCGTTTAGTGACGCGTGAACCCTCATGGGCTCAGCTATTGCATCACCAGCAGTTAATCGTGGATTAAGCGCTGAATAGGGGTCCTGAAAAATGAGTTGCATATCCGAACGATAGGGTCGAAAATCTCGCTCGGAAAGTGGCAGAATATTTCTTCCCTCAAAAAGCACTTCCCCGCTATAGGCAGTATTTAATTTAAGAATTGTACGCCCTAACGTACTTTTTCCGCAACCACTCTCTCCGACCAATCCTAAAGTTTCGCCCTCATACACATCAAACGAAACATCGTCCACCGCTTTTATAAAAGAGGCTGGTGAACCAAAAACTTTTTTTTCGGCAGGAAACCAGGTACGCAGCTGTTTAACTTCCAGTATTTTTTTTCCGCCGTAGAGCGTTTTATGCGCCTTATCACGTTCCTCCACGCTAATGATATCGGCACGCAGGACAGCGGCACGTGTATCATCCGCAGGCAGCATTTCTCCGGTTTCGGAAAACTGAAGGAAATCACTGACCACCGGTAAACGCCGGGGACGACTGTGTAGTGGTGGCCGGCATGCCAGCAAACTTCTTGTGTACGGATGCTCTGGTGAACCAAAAATAATTTTTACGGGACCTTTTTCCACCACAACACCCTTATACATAACAACCACCTCATCTGCTATTTCGGCGATGACGCCCAGGTCGTGTGTAATAAATAAAATACCAACACCATACTTGAGCTGAAGCCCCTTCATTAATTCCAAGATCGTCTTTTGAACCGTCACATCCAGGGCGGTGGTGGGTTCATCTGCAATCAGCAAGTCTGGTTGACAAGACATGGCCATGGCAATCATAACCCTTTGTTTTTGCCCCCCTGAAAGCTGATGCGGATACCGGTCGAACATGGAATCAGGCATGGGCAGTTGAACTTCTGTGAAGAGTTCGATACAGCGTTCCCGCGCAGTTTTGTTATCTACCTTCTGATGCAACTGAATGGCTTCCTGAACTTGACGTCCACAGGTCATCACGGGATTGAGGGACGTCATCGGTTCCTGAAAAATCATAGCGATGGATTTACCACGGAGCTTCCGGTACTCTTTTTCTGAAAGAGACACTAGGTCAACTGGCGCCTCGACAGAATCCGAAAAAATTATCTGACCATTGGTAATTTTTCCGGGAGGATTTGGAATGAGGCCCATGACGGAAAGAGAAGTAACCGACTTACCAGATCCGCTTTCGCCTACAACACCTACTGTCTGGCCACAGGCGATCGAAAATGAAACACCCTTAATAGCCTGATTGGTCTTGTTACCACTTCGGAACTCCGTAACCAGATTCACTATGTCAAGCAGCGGCTTTGTCATTGGAAGGTAAGTTACAAATTTTTTTGTTTAGTGGATTTGGAAGACAATGTACTTGATGTCCTCACCACGATCGGTAAACAATTTCTCATAATAGGTTTTGATGTTCACGAGTTCTTGGCGATCTGGCGGGCAATTTCTATATAGATCATTCGTCTGCCAGATCAGATTGAAGTTATTTTCCGCGATGGTCTCCAAGGTGTATTCGTAAAGGCTGGTGCTGTCAGTCTTCAAGTGGACCAGTCCCCCTGGCTTCAAAATAGTTTTATACCGGTTGGTAAACATAGGATGTGTAAGGCGCTTACGTGCGCGCGTGCTTTGCGGCTGCGGATCTGGAAAAGTAATCCAAATTTCGTCGACTTCATTTTTTTCAAAACAGTACTCAATAAAATCGATGCGAGTACGCAGAAAAGCCACATTATCCAAGCGGCTTTCTATTGCCATTTTAGCTCCCGTCCAAATCCGATTGCCTTTAATATCGACACCTATAAAATTTTTGTCACGCCTTGCTGTTGCAAGTCCTACTGTATACTCGCCTTTTCCACAGCCCAGTTCAAGCACAAGCGGTTGTTGATTTTTAAAGTAGTCACTGCACCATTTGCCTTTTAATGCAAAGCCCTTTGAAATATTTTCAAAGAAAAGTGTAAAGCAATTTTTAAAAGAGGCCACATCGGCAAATTTTTCCAGTTTACTTGGCATGTATTAGAGTATTATTTCTTTTTTGTTCTGTAATTCGTAAAGAGTTTTAAAGCGACTTGACTGGCTTAACAGTTCTGGAATAGTACCCGATTCAATAATCTCCCCCTGATCGAAAACGAGAACCTGGTCGACATGACGAATGGTCGACAAGCGGTGCGCGATGATGATACTGGTGCGTCCCTCCGACACTTTTTCAACGGCCCGCTGAATCAGTTGTTCGGTCTGTGTATCGATGGTAGCAGTCGCTTCGTCCAGGATAAATATAGCCGGCTGGTATACATATGCGCGTATAAAAGCAATGAGTTGCCGCTGACCTGCTGAGAGGCTCTGACCCCGCTCCTTCACCTGATAATTGAAGCCGCCCGGTAGCGAGAGGATGTAGTCATATAATCCGATCTCTGTGGTGGCCTTTTCAACCTCTGTAAAAGAAATACTGGGATTATTCAGTGTAATGTTATTCAATACGGTATCATTAAACATAAACACATCCTGAAGTACCACACCGGTATTCTTGCGAAGGGAACTTAATTCGTAACTTCTCAGGTCCTTTCCATCAATACTGATTATTCCCTTTTGATATTCGTAGAAACGACTTAGCAAATTAATCACTGAACTTTTTCCTGCACCTGTTGCCCCTACCAGAGCCACTGTTGCCCCTGCCTTAACCGTAAAGCTGACATCCCTAAGTACAAAATGTTCGTCCTTGTACGCAAACCACACCTTCTTAAATTCAATTTCCTTCTCCACCTGGGTGAAGTGACGGGTACCGGCATCTGAAATTTTTTCATCGGTATCCAATACTTTAAAGACACGTTCAGCAGAAACAATGCCCATCTGTAGGGTATTAAGTCGGTCGGCTAACATACGGATAGGGCGGAAAAGCATATTAATCATCATCACGAAAAACGTAATATCCCCTAGATTTACCGAGTATTTATTTCCCTTTACACCAACAAACCAGATAATTAAGGCGACAGAAATAGATGAAAGAATTTCCACTACCGGAAAAAAGATGGAATAATACAAGATGGACCGGATATTGGCACTGCGATGTTCGGCATTAATCAACTTGAATTTCTGAAATTCCTGCTCCTCTCGATTAAAAAGCTGCACTAGTCGCATTCCGGTAATGTGTTCCTGCGTGAAGGTATTCAGAGCAGACACGGCATTGCGCACAAGGGTAAAAGTCTTTTTAACCCCCCGCTTAAATAGAGCGGTGGCAATAAATAAAAGGGGAATGGTACTGAGGGCCAAAAGGGCCAGCAGCCAGTTATTAAGAAACATAGCAGCGATAAAAATCAGTAACATGATCATATCACCAGCAATCACTATAAAACCCTGAGCAAAGACATCACTCAAACTCTCAATATCTGAAACTGCTCGGGTGACAAGCGTTCCGACCGGCGTATTATCAAAATAAGTATTTTTCAGGTGAATTATATGGCGATAGACTTCATTGCGGATATCTTTCACAATGTTCTGACCGAGGAGATTCGTAATCCGGATGTTGATAATTTGAAGGACGGCTTCTACAACTAGAAACGTAAGAATTAGCAAAGCAATCTGATTTAACAGGCTGGTACTTTCCTCTTGCACCACCGCCTGGTTAAGGGCTTTGCTGATGAGCAGGGGCCGAACGATGGAAAGACCAGCCAGACTAACTGTCAGCACCACCGAGCCCGCAAAGAGCCCTCTGTAAGGTCGGGTGTAGGATAATATGCGGCCGATTAAGGAGATTTTAAGTTTAACTGCCACTTTCATCCATTTTAAAAATAGTATCCGGGTATCGGATGCCCGTCAGGAACAGGGCGTTGGCAGGTGCATTATTGCCCGCTTTTTGCCGGTCACGCGCAGCAATCACATTTCCAAAATCAGCAATGGTAAGTTTGTTTTTACCCACTTGAACGAGTGTGCCGACAATAGCGCGCACCATTCCTCGCAGAAAGCGGTCCGCCACTATGGTAAACCGCCATTCATCTGTTCCATATCTTTGCCAGACGGCCTTTTTGATGGTGCAGATATTCGTTTTGGTTTGTGTGTGCAATTTGCTGAAGCTGGTAAAATCCTGTGTCCCCAGCAATAAATTGGCTGCCCGGTTCATGACTTCAAAGTCCACTTCACCATAAACGTACCAGGTAAAAGCGTCGCGGAAGGGGTCTTTTTTGAGGCTGACGAAATAATAGTACATCCGTTCCGTTGCATCGAAGCGGGCATGGGAATTATCCTTCACTTGACGAATATCTGTAATGGCGATAGCGGGCGGCAGGACGGTATTAAATTTATAAACCCAGTGTGCTTTATTATCCAGCAGATTAACCCCCTGCGAATCAAAGTGTGCAATGTAATTTTTTGCGTGTACACCCGCATCGGTGCGGCCACAGCCAACCAAATCCACCTTTTGTTTCAGCAACATGGAGAGTTTTTCCTCCAGCACCTGTTCCACCGTATTGGGTGTATTATCCTGCACCTGCCAGCCATTATATTCTCTGCCGTTATAGGAGACCGTTAAAAAATAGCGAGCCATGAGCCAAAGGTAAGATTTTAGTACCTTTGCGGGCTACACTTATGTCTAAAATTAAGAAGAATTTTATACTCGAGAACCTCGAGATTGTCGATATCAGCACAGAAGGGAAAGCCATTGCCAAAAGCGAAGGTCTGGTTGTATTCGTTGAAGGTGCTGTTCCCGGCGATATAGTGGACGTAATGGTGCACCGCAAAAAGAACAGTTTCGCAGAAGGCCGCGTGCAGTCTTTCAGGAGCTATTCCCCTGAGCGTACGACGCCCATCTGTGAACATTTTGGCACCTGCGGTGGGTGCAAATGGCAAAACTTGGCTTACAGCAGTCAATTGAAATTTAAAGAAAAATATGTGCTTGACGCCTTTACACGCATAGGCAAATTTGAGTTTCCACAGCCAGAACCAATTCTTGGTAATGCCACTCCTTAC
>Ga0247722_10000899_pt1 | contig 17121 bp, 35 predicted proteins | sample MSEWelMarce3H_FC_FD_189094 | JGI IMG/M metagenome (GOLD analysis project Ga0247722, IMG submission 189094) | Subsurface sediment microbial communities from gas well in West Virginia, United States - MSEEL Well Study Marcellus 3H_FC | ecosystem: Environmental > Terrestrial > Deep subsurface >... | reverse complement strand
AACAGGCTCAACAACCCCCACAACCACCTGCATCGAGGGTAGCGACTCCTAGTGCTGCACCTGCATCCTTGGTAGAAGCAGTCCCAAGACCCGTAATATCCGTGTGTGGAATGGTAGATGCGGCAGTCATAGCAGTAGTGCCAGTTCCCTTGACATAACCAGTCAAAGTCGTTGCGCCTGTACCACCTTGGTTGACCTGCAGCGTTCCTGTGACATTGGATGCAGGAATGGTTACACCACTAATCGTACCCCCTGTAATGGTTACGGCATTGGCATTTTGCTCTGCCATAGTCCCCAAACCAACTAAAGTATGGTCTGCGTTCCAATCACTAGGGCGAACTACTGACGAATCATCTCCGTCAGGTATCGTTGAAACCTTACTATGCTTGACTGTAATAGCCATTATTGGACTCCGATTATCTTGCCGTCAGCCCCACGCACGACAGTCTTAGGTCTATTGTGTTGTGCATTAATTGTTTCTACCAGAGCAGAAATAGCCTGTGCCATCTGCATATTTCCCTGTCCAATCGCATCTGCAATAGGTTGCATTGGGGATTCCATCGACTTTGCCATTTCCTGTTCGGTCATGTAAGCCATTGTTCCATCAGACTCATCTGCACCAATCCTTGCAACTTCAATTTTTGCGCCATTATTGATATGGGCTAGTAGGACTTGGGTGTTTCGCTCAGTCATCATCTTCATCTGAGCTACTTTCATCTCCATCTCTCTGTCCATCATATTGCGCTGTTCTTCAAGTTGGAACTTCAGTTGGTTCTCTTGCGCCTGGTATTCCTGTTTGGCTTTTTCAATCTGCATAGCGTTCTGCATCTTCATTTGCTCTAACTGCGCTTGCATCTGAATTTGTTGTTGTTTGGCCTGTGCATCCATCTGCGCCTTCTGTATCTCTACAGGTGGTTGTGGGGGTTGTTGAGCCTGTTGTTTAGCGGTTTCACGCAGTTTGTCCGCAGTCTCGTCAATAATGCCCTCTAACTGTTTACCGGCTTTAAAGGCAGTAACACCGAACTTAAGCATCTCTACCAGCATTGGGGTTAGTTCAGGCGCGGCTTGTGCGGCAGGTAAAGCCATCTGTAAGTATTGACCAACTGCAGCTAGGAAAGCGACTCTATCCTGTTTTTCTTGCTGCTCATCTTGGTAAATCATTGAGTCAGAAGTGACCTCAATGCGGAAGTTCTTAGATGCCTGGTCTCTTAACAGGGCAATCGCTTGGGGAATAAGTTGTTTATCTTGGTCAGATAACTGCATTGCACCAGAGATTTGCACCAAAGTCTCATCGGTAAAGTGGTTGCAGATAATCTGCGCTTTAATTGACAGGATGCTAGTAGCAAAGTCCACGACTGCGTGTTGCATGGTCTTTAATCGACCAGATGCGTTGTTGGACTTAATAATCTGTGCGCCAAGGGTTTCATTGGGGTCAGTCTGACCGCGCTGAATGTCAGCAATACCCATTAATTCAAAGATTTGACCCTTAACCTGTTCCATTGCTTGATAGCATTGGGCTAGAGCCTGTGCAAATGGGGTAATGTCTACAAGGTCAATCGCACCTTTCATACCCTGCTTTTCAGCAAAAGCCATCCAATTGTCTACTGGAATCAGGGTGTTGTTCTCACCTTCAGAGAACAAACGCTGTAACTCACTTGAAGATGCATCGTATACACCACGGACTTTAAGGGCATTAATCAATCCGTCAATACGGTCACATAAAGTGTCTAGTTCCCTAGCTTGGTCTTGGTAGATTACAAAGTCAGGGATTGGCTCTAATGAGTCCGTTGTAAGTGTGGAATACAGGGGTTTAGGGCAGGGAAAGAAGTTCTCAAGCTGCAATGGGTCATCGCGCTCGTCAATAATCTTGCCCAAAGACTTGGAAATCCATAGGACTTTGCCGGTTTCTTTGTCCCAAATCTCATAAATTACTGCTTCATATACACCGTCTGTAGGTTTATAGGAGTTCTTATCGTCTGCAGGTTTGGTGTCTAACGGAATCTTGTAACCAAGTTCTTCACCAAATCGCTCAACCAGCGCAGGGCGAGACATATATACTTTGCGCCAAACACAAGTAACTTCTTCCCATGTCCTAGCACCTGGCGAATGTCCAAACTCTTTCCAATGGACATAATCAACTGGAGCGCACTCGTACTCAATTCTTTCAGGGTTCTCATTTGCTTCTCCTTCTGGGGTCTCAGACTCGTCTGAATCTTCGGTTACTTGGAATCCATCGTCAGGTTCGCCTGGTTCATCTACTGCAAAATGGGGTTCATACCGTACCCAACTGACACCACGACCACCCAATAGACGGTCTAGGACTGAGTTGTTCATAGCAGACTTATAGTCACCATAATGCTCAATCTCAAACTCTAAAGCCCGTTCTAGCATCATTGATGCGACACGGCCAATAGGGTCGTTATCACGAAATCTACGGCTTACATCGGGTCTTGGAAGTCTTGCAAAGATAGCCGGTTGAATGGTCTGGACATTTGACCAAAGGATATTAAACCTAGCATTAGGGTTACGGTCATAGCGTGAATCGTCTTTGTACTTCTTAACGATTCGGTCTGCTCTTTGTTCCCATCGCTTGTATTGGCGCTCATAAGACATGATTGTCTTGTACCAATCCTCGTATGTGTGGTCTACCGTTGCTTGGTCGTTTGCCATAATGTTGCCCTAATGTTGAAGATTTTGGCGAAATGTTGTCTTATTTTACCTAAAGTTAGTACCTTTGGTTACTTTTTGTCTTATTTTCTTTCCATAAGTCATTGATAGAAACATCCGTCTTACCAACAAATACACCCCTAATTGGTTCTTCCTTGGTAACGATACGAGCTTCCTCTTTCCATGCAATAGACAACATTCTAAAAGCATCGGCCCCGTGTGATGTCCAATCGTGCCTTGGTTTATCCCTAAAGACCTTCTTATCCTCATCGTATTCCCGTTGGTACTGCCGCAAACATTCAATGCCATCCTCGCATTTATGGTCAAACCAGGCTCTAGTAAGTGCCAATCGACTAGCTTGTATACCGTCTTGCAGCGATAGACTAGGGACAATCTTCATCTTACTAACTTCCAACTTATCGCTTAATTGCTCAATAATTGACCGATTTGATGCCAAAGTCTTAGCCCTAGCATCATGGGGTAGATAGTGTCTACCGTAGTCATACATCCGTTCTTGTTCCCTAGACTCTATGATTCCGCAGTAAAAAGCTACTGGTTGACCGTTTGAGGAATGGTAGTCCAATAGGCGAATCTCCCCGTGAACCACTTGAAACCACCAAATAGCCGTATCGTCTGAATAACCTAAGTCCCATGCGGTATGGACTTTGAACATAGGGTCATGTTTGACTTCGGTGATTCTGCCTTGGTCTGTGAGTAAACGCATCTCTTTACCGTAGAAAGCACCTAGAATCGCAGACTCAAAGTCGCACTCAAACTCCTGTAAGTACTGGTCTTCGGACATCATTTTGGCAGCATCGGCTAGTTCTGAGTCAGGTAATAGTCCTGTTTGACTGGCTCTAAGGGTCTTTACATACCAATCTGAGTCCTTAGTTGCGTTGTTGTATATCTCCCAGAACGCATTGTGACCTTTGGGAGTACCAATAAAGGTAGCCCAGCCGCCTCTATCTGACAGTAATGGCCTGATTACAGCCCCAAATATAGAGGGTTTCATATCAGCAAACTCGTCTAAAACCACCCCATCAAGGTATAAACCTCGCATTGCATCTGGGTTATCAGCTCCAAATAACCTAATTCGCGCCCCATTATCGAGTTCTACCCATAGTTCAGACTGGTTGGCTTTGACAAGTGCCGGTGCTGCAAACCGCATAAGATAGTCCCATGCAATAGTCTTAGCCTGTGCGTAATAAGGTGCAACATAAGCATACCTACCATCAGGTTTGGCTTCTAACAGGGCTTTACGGATGATGTCGTTGATACAGGCTACCGTCTTGCCGCACCGTCTATGGGCAACAATGATTGACCAGCGTTCCTGTCTGTAGTGGAAGTCTTTAAATACAGTCCTAGGTTTGTAGTCAAACTCAACTACTTCTTCTAGTCCTTCCATTTGTACACTTTATGGACTATGGGTGCGTTGGGGTCTCCCACCATCTCTGTTCTAGCCAGTTTAGGAACTGCGTATTCAACCATGTTCTGTACGATGTCACAAGCTTTGCCTGGATTAGGAAGCACAATGTACTTTCCAGTCTCATCGTCTTTGAGACCTTCTGCGGTGTTATAGAGCCATGTTTGCAAATAAGGTAGGTTGGCATCAAGTAATGCTTTTACCGCCTCACGGGCTTCCTGAGTGACCTTGTTGGGTACTCCTTTAGCCCTTCCACCTGTCTTTGGTCTACTTTTTTCTACTTTAGAAGTCATATAATCTCAAGTAATTGATTTATAAGGCTTTTAGTTTACATCAATTTTTAAGCAATGTCAGGGTCGTGTATCTTATTCATGGCTGACAATAATGTAGCCTTACGCTTCATGCGTTCATTGTTTTTTCTGTTAAGGATGTCACCCTTACCACCTACTGCTAGTTCTTGTGGTTTAGGTTTATTACGCTCCATTTCTTGCTTTTCCAAGGTAGATGTATGCTCTGGTCGTGTCAATGCATCTGCTTTTTTAAAGGTTCGGCTCATGTGTTTCATTACATATCCTTCATCTTGGATGCAATCATTTCTTTGCGAGTGGGTTTCGCGGTCTTAGCTGACTCCTTGAAGTCTTTAGCCGTAGGTGCGCCCTTGCTGCCAGGTTTGTTCATCTTTTCACCCGAACCAGCGGCTATCCTAGCCCGTTTTCTGTGAATATTAGCGTATAGTCCGTCTTTCATTAGCATTTCCACCTTGCCCTTGCTGCTTTTCCCCGTTCCCCAGTCCAACCTGCTGACCTTGCACAGAAACTATCGTGCCTTGGGCCACTAGATTGGGGTGCTTGTAAATTAGCGTTGTTCTTGCGGTTATAAGCCGCCCTACCTTTTGCAGTCATCCCTGCACCCTGCTCAGTTGGCAGGTAATTCTTGTCCTTACCCGTTGTTGTCTTGGGTATGGGTTTGTCGTGCTTTTCTACTGCGGCACGAATTTGGTCTTTACGACTCATCACGCTTTCCTAAGAAACGGCCATACGCTTCTTCTAACTTGGCTTTGCGTTTACCCTTGGCATTGTCTCGTTCTACATTAAGGGCAATAGCTGTAGCTTGGCTTTTTTTCATGCCTTCAGATTTGAGTTTTTTAATGTTCTTACCTACCGATTGGACTGAACCTGACTTGTCAAGTGGCATAGCTATTCCTTAAAAGAACCAAGCTTGTGTGCCTGGGTAGTCGTTAATGATTTTTGAGTGTTTTACTCCGCATATTTCTCTCATTATATCTAAAGATTGTGGAGAATAAAGGGATATATGACCATTTGCAGGGCCTAAATACCACCAATCTCTACCTACATTACCGTCTTGATATGCAGTTTGGAAAGCAAATGCTTCTTCAGCAAGGCTACAGGCATGGGTAAAACTAGCAACTGGGTCTGTAAAGTGTTCTACAACTTCACAGGCTACGACAATATCTTTCTTGGTAGCGTTATCTAAGGTTGTGTAATATTCAAGCCGTTGAGGGTAGATGTCAGCTCCAAAGCCTTTATATCCTAATTCCCTAAACTTCATTACCCCGTACCCTTTGCCGCACCCATAATCTAGTACGGTTTTATTAGGGTTTCCACCAGCTTGTATAAATAAATCAACGGTTTGGTTGGCTCTGCCATCATCAACTGGTTCTACTACATTCCAATATTCATTATCATCGTAAGTAGTTAAGTGATTTGCGAATAAAAACAAGCACTTAACGCATTTGTAGTAAGTTACAGGGTCACCCATTGCATCTATTGAACCACCTGTTACTTTCTTACTTGGCAAATCAAAGGCTGGATTAGCCTCTGATTGACAAATTAAGCATTTCATTTCAAGAAACGCAGCTTATAGGTCGTAGAGTCTATCTGGTCAGCAATCGCATCTATCAAATTGCAAAGTTGTTCGTCTTGCGGCAGGTCATCACGGGCTTCTTTTACAAACTTTTGTAGACTTTGCAGGTATTTAATTGGGTCTTTTGGTTGGTGGTATACGCTTGGGAAGGTAGTAATCTTGTCGTATGCGCCCATATATGCCTCAACATAGGCATCTGTAAGTTCTACGATATTGTCGTAATACTCGCCCAAAGCAATGTGTTTAGCGTAAGAATCGGTAGACCAATGAAAGAAATGGGTGTTGGTTGCTGAGTGCAACAGGGTGGCAGCAAATAGTGCGACATTATCGTTCATGGTTATTCCTTTAGAAAAAGCCCCTTTTTAGGGGGGCTAAAAGCCTCACGCTTTCACTTATTATCTTCCAATACCTCAATCATTACAAGACATCCACCACCTTTTTTGATTTCACCACGCTCAATCATTAAGACATCAATTTGTTCGTCATCGTCAAATACCCCGGCATCCCCTAGTGCATCCCAAAGAGCCTTAATTCGGTTGTCAATATCCTGTTTTCTACGGTCACGGGGGTATAAAACTACCTTCATTTCTAACCTGGCAACACCTAATTTGGGTACTTTGTACTCCACCACATAGTCAGAAACCTGAGATTTAAACTCTTTGCCTGCCTTACTTATACCCATCCTGTTACGGAATATGGTGCGGTAGCTGTTTACGCTAGGGGGTAGGGGTAGGTTAAGTACTAGCATTTATATCTTCTTCAGCCATGTGACAGAAAATACCACATTCTATTGATTGCTCGGTTGGGTAGTCACCAGCATCTAGTGGCAGCTCTGTAAGCCAAATGCGCTCACCTTTATGTTTAAGGATTTTAGCCCCTATAGAGCGTTCCATACCTGCCATGCGGTCAAACTGCTCGGGAAAGTCGTGCCTAATCTTATTCCAGTAGCCCAAGCCACCCTTAACGCACCCTATACAATTATTGTTTTGATAGCCCAGCTTGTACATTGCTGGCAGCTCAATACCAGCTCTTTCAATCATAGCCAAGCAATCTGACTTGCCCAAACCTTTATCTATAAGGATTGACCATAGTTTTACATCATTATTAGCATCAATAAATCGGTCTACTCGGTCTTGTTCTTCTGCTGTATAACCAAATACTTGAATATCAGTAGGGTTTTGGTACTTAATCCTTACTTCCTTTTTTAATGTTCTGGTGCATGGCGCACCTGCTATCCCAACTATATATTTGGTCTTTTCAAATACTTTATAAATACTTCCTTCGTATTTTTCATTTTCAAGAATAGTAATAGGTTGTCCAAACCATTTTTCGCAGTCTTTCATAAACCGCAAGTTGTCAGGGTGTTCTTCCTTGACATGGCAGTAAACCACTTCTATTGGGGTTTTGCTTTCAGCAATAGCTAATTTAGTAGCTACTGCACTTGCCGCACCGCAAGAAAACCATGAAATAACCCTATTCACCGATTAACTCCAAGGTTTGCTCAAGTAACTGCTCTTGAGATATGCCATGTTCCCTCGTAAATCGCTTGTGTCCCAAGAAGTGAACACCGCCACCTCCTCTGTGATGGTAGGTGCAGAGCGGAATGACGGGTGCTTGAGAGCGAGGGATATTATTTCTTCTAATGTGATGAAGTTCCGCTGGCGTTCCCTCAAAGCCGAGATGCCTACATAATGAGCATCCCAGTTCAGCAATTTTTCTGTATTTTTCTTTTTCATGTTTAGTTGCCATACCACTCCAGATAGTATTGTTTTAATGCTGCAAAGCCTTGTCCTATGTATATACAACCTTTAGGGGTAACTTTGTAGAATTTATTAACTTCTGTTGTGGTGTCTGTGTTTCCGTTAATAACCACGCAAGTAAAGCCAGGTTTGGATGATAATGCTTTAAGCAAGATTTGTTGTCCAATACTGACTTTTTCGTTTGGTCGTTTCCATTCCATAACCAAAAACTTACCATTGCGTTCCACAATACCGTCAATGTTGCTAGGCACAAAGTTGGGGTTTTTAGGTATTAAACCCTTAAAGTCCCCATAATCTATGTGTGACGGATTAGAACGCATTAGTTTAGTCATCAGCTAAATCTTGTAGTTTTAGTGCCATTTCAACCATCTTTTCAGCGGTCTGGTAGGCTAATGCCCATTGGTGTTTAAGCATTGCAGCTTCGTATTCTTGACTTAATCTGCGTAAAACAATCAGGGGTAATGCGTAATCGTCATTCATTTAATCACCTTGCTTTTGTATTTTGGTTCATTAATCTTTAAGGTACAGGCGGTACATTTCCACCTGTTAATCTTTCCGGCCTTAATCATCTTGCCGTAGTCTGCTGGGCGCATAACCTGACAGCTTGTACAGTAGCGTTTTTCAGTCATTGCATATCCAAAAAAGTAATATTCCAGCCAGTAACATCAGGGTTGCAAATATAGCAAATACCCCAATAGCAAAAACAATCATTACGGTTTCTATCATTGCAACACCCTTGGGGATTGGAAAGACATTGGTACGGATGGGACTGTATAGCTAGGAGTTCCAATAGCATAACCTTGTGGTGTTACCACTTGATTGGGGTAAATGGTTAGGGTTTGGGTTATGTACCCTGCATTGTTTACGACCTGCGCCTGGTTACCTTGGACTTGTACGGTCTGTTGCACATATCCCTGTGGGTTTGTAATGATGTATGTTTGGGCTTCTGACTGACTTGCCCAGCCGCCAATGGTAAATCCTATTAGAAAAATAATCAGTTCTTTCATCACTTATTCCTTATTGGGTGGGGTTACTTGCGCTCCGTATGTGAAGCGGTAAATCGTGCGCTTTCACCCCGTTATCAGAATGGTACATCTTCCTTAAACTCTTTACTGACCTGCTGCGTAGGAATTGCCTTATCTTCTGGTGGGTTTAGGTAAGCAATCAAACCACCTTCTTTTAGGGCAAACAACGGTAATGTCTCTAGTTTTAACATCAGACCGTGTTTAGTGTCCATGATTACACCAATGCTTGCGTACCGTTTTTTCATCTTCCCATCGGTTTTATCTTCGTATTCCGATACGGCTGCTTTTACAAAATATTGAATTGCCATTATTGATTCTCCATAAGTTTTACTTCTGCTGCGACTTCATTTAAAAATAAGCGTATTTCTGCTTCCATGTACAAGATAAACTCAGGGTCTCTAGGTACATTAACTATCAACAGTTGACTGCGTTCCGGCATCCTTGGGTCAAAAGATACAAAGTCGCACCATTTAGCACCAGTCACGGACATTTGAGCCTGCATCTGAATAAAGTACTTTTTAGGTGGTTCTTTAGCCTTAAAGTATTCCCAATGTGTTGCAGAGTTAGGACATTTGATTTCAATGAGGTTTTCACCAACCAAACCGTCAGGTGAACATCCAAACCATTCAATCGTAGGATGGTCAATAAAAGCCACTTGGTCTACAAAGTTACCTGTTTTGACCTCGTATGCAACTCTAGCTTGAGGCTCAGTTGCAGTACCCCACGCCATGGCATCATTGGTATATGATGGTTCAATGGTCTTGGTGATTCTTTGCAAGGCAAGCTCAATCAGATAGTTTTGCCTACTAGCTGAGGGGCCAGTCTTTGTCCTCGCAAGGATGTCAGCTACCCTCGATGCGGTTACTTTACCCCTGCGGAGTTCGTGCCATTCTGGTGTGCCTTGTTCAATCATTTACGAGCCTCTCTTTCTTTGCGTAGTATTTCGTCAAACATAGCTTTAAGCTCCCAACTCTGCTTTTTTGGCATCTTTTGCTGCTGAAATCGTGGCAACTGCTGATTTATCTTTTGAGATGGCGCTATACGCTTTTCCATAAGTGGCTTTCAGTTCGTCAATGGTTGTGCAATTCTTGATTGAATCTACCCATAACTTCGATTCTGCAGTCAAATCTACAGGTTCTTCAGTAGGAATATCCTCACCGGCATAGATGTACAGTCCAATACCATGTAAAGCAATAGCTTTAGCCAGGCAACGCTGCATTGCAGTATTGACCGCAAACGCATCTGGGTTAGCAATAGCCTTATTTTGAGCATTTAGGACAGGTAATTGTGCAGTCATGGTCTTACCAAATGCGGTAACTGAACAAAATACCATCAAAGTATCACCAAACTGCATAGGTGACTGGTATTCCCATGTTGCCATTTGGTCTGCTTGTAGGAGTTGGTCAACCGCCCAAGCCCATGAAAGGTAAGTAAATTTACCTTTTTTCTCTGTGTGTTCGTTTACATTAATCTTGCGTAGTTCTAAATATGACATCACTTACTCCTTATTGGTTATCTAATACTGCATCTGTGGCAAAACGCTCTTGGTACTCATACGACATATTCCATAACTTACGGCCTAAAGCCATAAAGTCACGCTTTTCTAGCATTTCTTCTAATTGAGCTACAACTTCAGGGTCTTGTACACCTTCAAATGCTTCGCAGAATTTACCCCAGTTGCATGGGTTGTACTCGTCTTTCATTAGCTCTGCGACTTCGCATTGGAACTCGTCTGAGTCCGTGTAGTCATCTTCAGGTTCGTAATACGCATCGTGTCTAGACATTCCCATGTTAAACACCCATCGCAAACATCGCGCCCAAAACTGCGCCAAGAATCATGGCGCATAGTAAATCAAAGAATGTTGGTTTCATCACTTACTCCTTAAACTGGAAAATCATTGGTTGCAAAAGATTTGAATATATCTACCATTCTTAGGATGTCTTTGTGTGTCATGGTCTTGCCGGTAGCTTCTTTAACGATGTCACGGATGTCCTCAACTTGAGACTGTGTGATTTCGTATCTGTCTGGTGTTGTCCAAACATATTCTGCGTAACCTTCTTTATCAATTCCTATGTTCATCACTTACTCCTTTACTTGGTTTAAAAAGTACTGCATGGGTAAACTTTATCACATATCAACACATCGTCAATACATTTTTTATAATTTTTTCACATTTCTTATTAGGACTTTCCCTAATGTTGTGAATTTTAACAAATACATGATATAGTCACCGGAACAACGAAAGGAGCAGTATGAAACCATTAGATTTGATAAGGATTGAGTTTGGCGGCATAAAAGAACTAGCTGATAAGTTAGAACTTACCCCAAATACAGTCTATTTATGGGGTGTAAATCGAGTGCCATTGAAGTATTTAGCCAAAATTGAACAACTTTCAGAGCTTCGTTTAACAAGAGAACAACTGCGACCAGACTTATTCAAAAAGGATTAATCATGGCCTGGATTAAGCTAGAAACGCATATTTTTGACAAGTTAGAGGTTTTTACTATTGCTGAAGATTTAGGTATTGATGCAGATGCGGTTGTTGGAAAGTTATGCCGTATATGGTCATGGTTTGATTTAAATACCGTCAATGGCGTTACACCTAGCGTTACAGAATCGTTACTTGACCGTTACTGTGGTATCGCTGGTTTTTGCAAATCCATGATTAAAGTAGGTTGGATGGGTAAAAATGATTCCGGACTGTACCTTCCCAACTATGACCGCCATAACAGTCAAACCGCAAAAGATAGGGCATTAACCGCTAAAAGAGTGTCTAAACACCGAAAAAGGGAATTAAGTAACGCTGAATGTAACGATTTAAGTAACGCTACACCGTTAGCCTCACCGTTAGATAGAGAAGAGAAGAGAAGAGAAGATAGTAAGGCTACCAAAGGTACTAGATTTTCTTTAGATACTGCACCGGAAGAGTGGATTTTGTTTTGCAAGAAAGAGCGTAGTGATTTGAACCCTACCGTAGTTTTTGATGGATTTAAAGATTATTGGGTGTCTGTTGCTGGTTCTAAGGGTGTTAAGTTGGATTGGACTGCAACTTGGCGCAACTGGATTCGTAATCAAAAAGGTGGTGAAGTTAAGCAAGTAGGTAATTTTAACGAAATGATGAGGATGGCAAAATGATAGGACAGAAGCAAGTGTTGGAATACTTGATGGCAGGTGGTCAAGTTAGAAGCGTATTCTTGTTGGTCGGTGAAAAACCAGAGTGGTTTGACCCTAAAAACCAAGAGGATATGAGTATGCCAATGATTTATACAGAGAAGCGAAATCCCCAACCGATAGACCTAAAGTTCTTGGAAGGTCAAAATATACAGTTAATTCACGGTAAAAACGCTTCTGACGAGCTTTTTGCAGCATGGTATATACATACCCATCAACTCAAGGCAAAAACGCTTGTAGCGCTCGATAGCGCTGGGGACATTTATGTTTAAAAACATCGTTTCTGACATTGATTTCCAAGAATACTCAGAGCTGCATACTTTAGTTTATGAAGTTTCACAACTTGCAGAACTCAAAGATGACCTAAAAGCGTTTTCTAGGGGTGAATTTTTTGCTAAAGGAGTCAAACTACCTTGGGAGAAAACGCACCAACAGGTTGAATTAAGACCTGCAGAATTGACTTTATGGGGTGGTTCTACTGGTCATGGCAAGTCTTTAATCATGGGCCAGGTCATTCTTTCTATCATGGAACAGGGAAAAAAGTGCCTTATTGCTAGTTTTGAGATGCCGCCAGTATCTACATTGTTTAGGATGGCTAGACAGGCTACGGGCATGAAACACCCTACAGAACTGTCAATAGATGCGTTTGCTAAGTGGGGTAACGAACACTTATACATCTACAAACATACAGGAATGGTAGAAGCCAATAAGGTCTTGGCTATGTGCCGGTATGCCTCAGAACAGTTAAAAATTGAGCATTTGGTCATTGATAACCTAATGACCTGCGTTAATGGTGAGGATGACTACAACGCTCAAAAGAACTTTGTAGCTACGGTTAAGTCTATTGCGTTATCAACAGGTATGCACATTCACTTGATTTGCCATGTGCGTAAGGTAAGTAGCGAAAAAGAAATACCAATAATGAGCGATATTAAAGGTTCATCAGCGGTTACCAGTTTTGCGGACAATGTGTTTTTAGTGTGGAAAAACGCAGAAAAAGCGCAAAAAGTAGCAGAAAACTACCACCACTTTGACCGAATTGAACCAGATGCAGTCCTAAGATGCACGAAAAACCGCAATGGTGAATCTACCCCTTTGTACAAACTCTGGTTTGACTATAAAAGCCAGCAATTTATTGAGGAAGCTGATACACCAATCCACAATTATTTGGGGCAAACATGAACTATTTAAGTGTTTGTAGCGGCATAGAAGCTGCAACAGTAGCTTGGCATCACATGGGGTGGAAACCTGTAGGATTTAGTGAGATTGAAAAGTTTCCTAGCCAGGTGTTAGCGCACCATTATCCAACCGTCACTAACTTTGGTGACATGACTAAATACAAAGATTGGAATATAAATGACTCAGTTGGACTTTTGGTCGGAGGAACTCCCTGCCAATCATTTAGCGTTGCAGGTTTACGCAAAGGACTTGAAGACCCAAGAGGCAACCTCGCTCTTACCTATGTTGGAATTCTTGACCGATTTAGACCCAAATGGTGCATATGGGAAAATGTGCCAGGTGTCCTCAGTTCAAACGGTGGAAGGGATTTTGGGGCCTTCCTCGGGGCGTTGGTTGAACTCGGCTATGGGTGGAGCTACAGGGTGCTTGATGCTCAAAACTTCGGAGTCGCACAAAGACGCAAGCGAGTGTTTGTTGTCGGACACTTTGGAAATTGGAAGCCTGCCGCAGAAGTATTATTTGAGTCCGAAAGCCTGTCAGGGGATATTAAACCGAGCAGAAAAACGAGGGAAGAAATTACCAGAGGCTTTGTACCAAGCGTTGCTAACTGTCTCCAAACAACTTGTAATGACTACAGCAGAGCAGACGGATTTAACATGATTGCTGAACCAACAATTTCGTTTGATGAGAGAAACATACAATTTTTTAGTAACCAAAATTATCAAACTTGTCCAACTTTAACGGCAACAGATAATAAAGGGGCAAAAGGAGTTTTAACTCCTATGTCTACTGCAGTAGCAGAACATCAAACTTATATTGCATACAACATTAGAGAATGTGCATCAAATAATACATTTAACGCTACCAAAACAAATACCGCTACAACATTACAAAAAACGCAACCATCTGTGCAAAGTCACCATACTCAAACATTTATTGCTCAATCTTTTGGGTGGCAAAATTCATCTCATCAAGGAATGTCTGTAGATACAATAAGCCCTACATTGGACAAAAGCAAAACTCCAGCAGTATTTTGTGACACATACAATGGAACAATACAAGGTGATGTATCTGCAACCATGACTGCGGATATGGCTGGCCCGACACATAGCGGCCCAAAAGTAATGCAAAACATGGCAGTCCGCAGGCTTACCCCAGTTGAATGTGAGCGATTGCAGGGCTTTCCTGATAACTACACAAACATACCGAAAGCAGCAGATGGAAACAGATACAAAGCATTAGGCAACTCAATGGCAGTACCAGTAATGAGATGGATAGGAGAGCGAATCAATGAATATGAAAGAAAACATGGAAGAAATTAACCCAAACGCAGCAGTAGACTTTTTACTTAAAAACGCAGGTTTATTTGCAAAAGCTAAGTCTGAAAGGGTGTATTTAGAGGAGTTTCGTAAGTCTAAAAAGGCTCTTTTAATGCAAGAAGCGTTTTTTTGCAGGGGTAGACACGATGGCTGGTCAAGAACGCGATGCGTATGCCCGGCAGGAATATCGTGACCTATTAGATGGTCTAAAAACAGCAGTAGAAGTAGAGGAAACCTTGAAGTGGAAGATGACAGCAGCACAACTTAGGGTAGAGATTTGGAGAACTTTACAAGCAAACAACCGTTTAATTGATAAATCAACCGCATAGGAGAAAACATGGCAACTTTTACATTATCTGAATTAGAACATCCAATCCCCTTTTATGGTATTTATGAAGAAAAGGATGGCTCTTTAACCATTAATACGGAGGCTTCTATGGAAAAACTAGCAATAGCACCTAAAAGTGTATTTAAGTACAGTAGTGGCGCAGATGTACAAAAAGTGTGGAAAGCCTATGGTTGGACTCCACCATCAACTGTTCGCAATGACTACCTGTTTAAAGCCAACAGACTAGCAAGTGGTTTAAGCAAGTAGTTAGACTAGGTACTTTGACACCATTTCAACCTTAGCTTTTCTATCAGCAATACCGATTAATCCACCGTTAATCCGTTTTGTGATGGTGTCAATGTCATCTGCATCAGCAAGGGCATTTAAACCCTTTCTGTTCCAAAACCACCCTGCGGATAGGGCAGCATACTTAGGTGTTGATAAAAGGTCAGGATTAGCCACTAAATCGACTCCTATGGCACTTCCGCAGTTGGCATAGTTCTCTTTGCCGGTAAGTTGGATAAGTCCTCTGCCAATGTACTTTGCCCCATCCCCATCTTCCGTGTTACCCATACGACCTGCATAAACTTTATTGGCTATCTTTTCTGGGTTACGCTCATACTTTTCTGCGGTATCTGTGTCAGGGAAACGACTAGGCCAGGTAGCCATAAGGCCTTTAGCAGAGTAGTTTAGGTTTTCTTTTAACTGTTTAAATCCACCTGATTCGTGCATACATTGACCGATAAAGTAGGCCTGGCGCTTGGGGGTAGATATATCGTACTTCTCAAAGGTCTCTAAAAGGGGTTCTAACCACTTGCCGTCAATACCTAGGGCTAATAATTGAGACTCAATCATTTTTCTTGGCCCTCATATCCATAATCTTCTCAACAGTACGACCACCAAAATAAGCCAACATAATCAACTGACCCCATTCCCCTAATAGTTTTACATAGGATTCATTAACATCAATTTTCCATGCTGACATTAAAGAAAAGGCACAAAAAACCAATAGGATAAATACTAAGGTCATGGGGCGAATGTTTTTAGATAGCCAAGAATCGCTAGACATATCAGCTTCCCAGCGTTTAGTAATTTCTTGGGATTCAGCAATTTCGGCTTGCATCTTAGCTAATTCGCCATTTTGTTGCATTTCTAGCAGTTTAAGTTTGGCCTGTTCAGCCTGGGCAGGGTCAGGAAAAACTTTATCTAGTATCTTGCCGCCAATGTCTAGTAGTGCGCTTAGTGGAAACATTATCTTTTCTGCCTTTCTTCTACCAATTTAACCCGTACATGAAGTTCATGCAGTTCTTTATAAATTTCTTCTCGTTGTTTTGCCCTGCGTTCTGCTGAAATTGGGCTGTCTGTGGGTACACCTTCAGAAGTGATTAGGGCAGGCATTTTGCCTTCAATTTGGGTTAAACGGGTTTGAAATGAAGATACTTGACCAAGCAGCCAAGCTATACAAGCTACAAGAATAGGAATAACTGCCTTGAGTACATCTTGCATATTCATTTAAAACGCCCCCAAAATAAACTTTAGCCACAAGGTTACTAGCAGAGCAGCCATAAAACAATAAAACTGTACCTTTCTAACTGCTTTTAAATCGTGCTGGAATTCTTCGTTATTCTTGCGTTCCATGTTCTCAATGTCTAGCTTGATTCTAAGTAACGCATCCCACTCTTTTGCACCGTACTGCTTTACAAACTTAATCTTTAAATCTGCCTCCTCATCGGAGATTTGTTTCTTGCGTTTCCACTCGTCTAAAGCCTTGATTAAGGCTCGTTCCTTCTTAAACTCTGCTTCCCGTCTTGCTCGTATGCGCTCTTGCGCTCTTTGCTGGGCTACATCTGTTGCGTCTTTTTGTATGCTTTCAATCTGTTTAGTAACAGACTTACTGGCTTCACGGGCAGAATCTAAACCGCTACTTAGTCCTTTTGCACCTTCAGACAACCCGAGCAAATCTGACACATTATTTGCCTGTCAGCCAATGTAATGCCCATCCACCAAGTGTAGACAATGCGGTCAGCATAGATATGCCTAGCCAAGCCATGCCAGCCTGTTTATTGCTGTTAGCGACTAAGGTTTCAAGCTGGGCTTCCATCTTATCCATCTTTTTATCAATGGCTTCAAGGCGATGTTCGTAGTTTTCCACACGATTCCACAGCACCCCATAGCGAACCAAGTCGATGCCGTTATCCATTACCCGACCAATGCTTTTACTTCGTCTTGTGTAAGGCCTAATGCGGCTAGTTTAGCTAGTGCAGAAGCCTTAGAAGTTGCTTGCGCTTGTTCTTGTGCAGTTCTTTCCGTTTCAATTTGAACAACTTTGGCTTCTACGGAAGATAAGTCATAAACAATTTCAT
>Ga0247722_10000898_pt1 | contig 17135 bp, 22 predicted proteins | sample MSEWelMarce3H_FC_FD_189094 | JGI IMG/M metagenome (GOLD analysis project Ga0247722, IMG submission 189094) | Subsurface sediment microbial communities from gas well in West Virginia, United States - MSEEL Well Study Marcellus 3H_FC | ecosystem: Environmental > Terrestrial > Deep subsurface >... | reverse complement strand
GCGTCAGGCTTCTTAATTGGTTTCTCAAAGCCGTTTAAACAGTCTGCTACTTTCTTTTTAGAGTAAGACTTGGGAATTGGCGCTCGAATGTAGAGATACAGATTTACAGGGGTTTCGAGTGGTTCAGAACTTCCCATTGCTTGCATTGCGGCTTCTTTGATTAAAGATTCGTAGGTTCTAGTTTTGTCAGGGGTATAAGTTTGGACAAAGTTTCCCCTCCTAGCGTATCTAGCCCTTTGTTTACCAACAGGGTTAGCGTCTACTTTAAATGTGACCATAAATGTCATTTGTTAACCCTCAGTTTGTTCATGCGGTTTCTCAAATCCAAAGTAGCGGACTCGCCTCTGATTCGCTGCAAGTCCAGCAACACTCCCTGCCACCAGAGCAACGCTTTGCTTGAGCCAATCATCGATTTCTTCTTTTGGTATCGCCTCAACCACTCTTGGGCTTCGCAGTTTTTGAAGTGTTCTAATTCTGCTGGTGTCATTTGTAGGCCATTGAAAATTCATGCACTTTTCCTTAACTGAGCCATTGCTTGCCTAATGTGTTCAGGCATAGGAACGGCTTTTTTGTTGTCAGCTTCAATCTTTGCAAGAGCAGGATCAATTTGCACTTCAACTTTGATCCCGAATGATTCAGGAATCTCAGCCCCATCCCATCGTTGTTGGTTCAGATAGACCAAAGGTGCAGGAATGAAAGCACCATCGTCTTTTCGCCAGGCATCGGTGGTTTTCATCCACTCTATGTGTTTGATGACCTGATCTGCACAGGTATCACAGTAAAACTTCTTCCATTTCACTCTACAGGCAGACTTACCGCCTTTTCTGAATGATTTAGGCCAAGTCTCCCAGAATCTCTCAAAGTTATCCATGTTGTTTTCTTTAGACATAGGTTCTCCAAGGGTGGATAGAGGGGTTTCTATCCGACCTTCTCCAAGCATTATGGTATTCATATATTGACTCCTATTGACTTAAATACAAAACGCCCCAAGTGCGCATGACGAGTTAATTCGCTTATACATTTGGCCTTGTTCCACCGTTGTACCAAATGCTTTACCAGTCGCTTAACCAACGCTGGTCGGCAAACAGGGGGTGTTTCCTGATGTCGGTGTTTTCTTCCAAGCCATCCATGCAGATGCACTACTTTCGTGTGGAGTACGGAAGCCATGATAGAAATAAAAAAGCCGCTTGCAACTGCCCTCTGGTGGTAGTCTTTCCTAAATTCACTCCTACTGGAACTTAGGAAAGACAGAGAGCATGTGCAAGCGGCCTTAACATTGTTACCTACCACAGCAACAACTTTATTGTACACAACTTTTTATTGTGTCAAGAGGTTTTTTTCAAATAAATTGATTATTTGTGATTTCATTTGTTGTTTTTCTGCCAAACAAACGAATAGCTTGTGCGTTCATATTCGCATATTCAGACTTAGTGAAGATTCCTTTAGCGTTCCTGATGTCAAACGGGTTTAGCAGATCACGAGGCTCTTCTACCTTTTCAGCCTCAATCATGTGAGGTGCTAGGGTGTACTGAGAAACCCAAGAACGACCCATCTTAATCTTTCCAATTTTTAATTTCTTCTTGTAGCTCATCTTTGTGCAACAAGCTGCAATAGATAGTCTTGGTATGCCTGTTAAATCCTCAAGTTGATAGGATGTAAGTGGGCCGTTTTGCAATGCTCTGATGACTGATTCTTGGGTCATTTGTAAAGGTTCTCTAGGTTGATTGTTCGATTTAGATGGAGTTCTAGCGTTCTGGCAAGCAAAGCTGTTACAGCCGCATCAAAGTCCTCTGGTTCGGTTGTATAAGCATCTGCCATTGCTTGAGAGTACCCAAGCAAGGCTTCAGCGCATCTTTTTTCAAGTATTTCAGTTTTCATGCGAGTAGCCTAACATGATAAAAAACTTGCGTAAATTAGGGAAAACCCCTATGTAAATTCAGGAATCCATGTGGCACATTATCGATGTGGGCAAACAGTAGTCCACGTTTAACAGGAGTAAATATGCCAATTCTTAATGGAAAAAAGGTTGTAGACCTAGAGGTAGATGGAGTGGTAAGCGGAGACTTCCCAGACTTTGCTGATGCTTACTTTTCAGGTGGATGCTATGAAGATGGAACACCATTGACAGAAGATGAGTTGAATAAACTTACCGATCTGGCGGGTGATGTTCTGTGGGAAATGGCTTACGAGAGTTTCCATTGAAAACACTATTTGAGTTCTTTGTGGAAGAGTTCTCAGACATCCACTACTGCCCCTATTGCCTGACAATCAAGGGAGATAAAATAGTTTGCTGCCAAGAAGCAGACTTTATTGAGTTCAAGGATTTAGACCTTGACCAACAAAAAGAGATTATTCAACAAGAGTTAGACGAAAATCAAAGGAGTTAATATGAGTACTTACACAAATGATCCAAGTCAACCAGGCTTATTGGTTGAGCGAAAAGACCTCATTGCGAAGATGTTGGCAAAGAACGTCAACGACCATCTTGAGAAAAAGAATGGCCTGTCCTATCTATCATGGGCTTGGGCATGGGCAGAAGCCCTTAAAGCTGATGCAGACGCTACTTACAAGGTAGAGATGTTTGATGGCAAGTGCTTTATGGACATTAACGGCACAGCAATGGTATTCGTTACTGTCACCATGTTTAAAAAGCCCATGACCTGTCAATTGCCTGTGATGGACTACAGAAACAAGGCCATCCCCAATCCTGATGCTTTTGCAGTCAATACAGCCATCATGCGGTGCATGACCAAGGCTCTAGCCCTACATGGACTTTCTTTATACATCTATGCGGGTGAAGACTTGCCTGAAGAGGGCAGATCAGTAGTGATTACACCCACTCAAGGCGCACAAGATAATATTCCTCCAGAGGAATTACAGTACTTGCAAGAGATGGCAGTCGAATTGATTGCTACCTGTGAGCAAGGCGACCCCAAGGCAGCTTGGGATAAGTTGGAAGGAGAGAACCTTGATGCAGAACAAAAGATTGCATTGTGGACACTCCTACCCAGTAAGGTGCGTTCAGCTTTGAAAAAGGCTAAGGAGTTATAAATGCTTACACAAAAAGAAGCGCAAGAATGTTTTGATTACAAAGATGGTGTCTTGTATTGGAAAGCCAAAACAGCCAATCGTGTAAAAATTGGCAGTCCAGCGGGAACATTTGATCCATCAACTGGATATCACAAAATACACGTTTACAGAAAATTCTATAAAGCACATAGAGTTATATTTTTGTATCACCACGGCTATTTGCCAGAGTTTGTTGACCATATTGATGGCAATAAAATTAACAACAAGATTGAGAATTTAAGGCCAACTACAAAGTCTCAAAACGCTATGAATCAAAAAGTTCGTGCAGACAATAAGAGTGGAACAAAGGGGGTTATGTGGCTTAAAAGAGAACAAAAATGGCTTGTTGCATTAAGAGTTAATTCAATATCTCATAGTTTTGGATACTTTGAAGACAAAGAGTTAGCAGAGTTAGTAGCAGTAGAAGCAACAAACAAGTTGCACAAAGAATTTTCAGCATATAAAGGAGTGTTACATGGACAATAAACAAAATCAGCGGGACAACTCAGGGGTCTTGTTTCGATCCGATAAAAAAGACAATGATCGTGCGCCCGATTACAAAGGGAACATTACTGTAAATGGTCAGGATTACTGGCTAAGTGCTTGGATTAAAGAAGGCAAGTCGGGCAAATTCATGGGTTTAGCAGTATCACCCAAAGAAGACTATCAGCCCAAACAAGCCCCTAAGAAGGCTAGTTTTGAAGACGAAGACCTGCCTTTTTGAGTTAATATAACCACGGGGCGAAAGCTGTGCAAAGAGTTTCCGAGCTTGCAGACGAGCAGCCGTAGCCCCACCTAATAGGAGTTAATGATGACATTAGATAAAACATGGTTTGGTGGTGCAGTAGAGAAATTCTTTGGCTCACCAGCATTTAAGTTGGTACGCAAAGAAGACCCTACAACGAGCCATCAGGCGGCTCAAGCAGTTGATACCACCAATCTAGAAAGACTTGTCTATGAGGCTATAAAGGGCTTTCCTGACGGGTGTATCTCAGACGAGATACTAGCCATGTATCCCAACTACCCATATTCCTCTATAACAGCAAGGTATCGTGCTTTGTTAGACAAGGGATTTATTGAAGTTTCGGGTGTCAAACGTGGCAAGTTTGGCAGAAATCAACGAATCATGAGAGCACTATGATTGAACTACCACCCCACTCAAAGATCAGTTATCCATCTATGCCAAACAAAGACTTTAAATGGTCATCTGGCTCAGATGTTCAAGCCATTTGGAGAAAGTTTGGTTGGTCGCCACCAAGCGAAAAGATGCTGCCACCACCACCCGAGAAAGTTATGGAATTAAGGAGAGTTAGATGAGCTATGCCGATATTGAAATAAAGATAATCCAATGGGCAGAAGCTCGAAAGATTATTCCCAATAGCAACCCAGAGTCTCAGTTACTTAAAGCAGTTTCTGAGATAGGAGAACTAGCAGATGCCACCATCAAAAAGGACAAAGAAGCTATTGTGGATTCTGTTGGTGATGTCATGGTCTGCCTTATCAATTACTGCGCTTTGCAAGACATCAATCTGGTAGACTGCATGGAAGTTGCATACGATCAAATTAAGAATCGGAAGGGCATACTATTGCCAAATGGAGTGTTTCAGAAGACACTTGACTGACACAAATTAAGCCTAGTATTTCATTGCAACAATTGGTTGCTTCAGGAGAACATCATGAAATTTGAAATGGAATTTGGTTGGATAGGAAGTGAGAAAATTACAGTTGAAACCCATGACTTCGACAAGATTCAAGTCATTCAAGAATTCATCCAGTTCCAAGAGGAAAATGGTTGGGCAGTTGAATATGAAGCTATTGACGAACTTGATGAAGACTTTGAAGAAGCAGAAGAAGAAGTGCCAGCCTTTGCTTTAAACGCTCACGAACCTTTGTAAGCTACTTTGCTAACAAGTAAAGACCCACGTTTGAAAACGCATAACCCGCATAGACAATAGCCATGTGTGGGTTATCTTTCCATAGCTGTTCACCAGCAATATAGGCGTAGATAGCCCCCGTCAAGATGATTAGCCAAGCACTCAAAATGCACCTACATCAATTACTTCGCCTCTAAACTGAATCATATCCTCATCAAATTTATGGACGAGTTCAGGCCATAAAAGCTGACCATTGAAGAAGTTTAACACTGCAAAGCCCGATCTGTGGTTGCTTGGGTTTATTTCAGCATAAGTAAATTGTGGCCCGTCAGTCTCAGCCAAAGTACCTGTATCTACCCCGTATCTACACCCGTTGTAATCAGAGAATGGCGTGACCTTCAAAGAGTGCAAGTGCCCCGTAACGATTGACACTCCAGCGTTAACTGTATTGTTGTGGGTAGCGTGAACACCACCTTTGTAACGATGCTTAACAATTACGCTGTCTGTAGGCCATACTGCCCAGCAGAAGTCCCAATCTGGGATATGGTCTGTCAACTTAAACCCGACAACATCCTTAAATTGTGGTGCGTGTTGGGCTAAACGATTTCCGAATCTAATATCGTGATTACCCCATGTAAACACTAGCTTTACATTGTGTCTAGCTGCTTTAGCGGTTTCCTCAATCTCACCTAACGCACCCTGACAAGCCTTTAGTTCTTGGATAACAGACGTTTGTGGTTGGTCAGTTACATCATGTCTGGATATAGAAGCACCATCAAACGCATCCCCATTGCAAATAATGGCCTTGGGCTTGAATTCTTGGATAGCCCATAGAAGCCCTTTAAACGCTGTTGTACGCTGTGCAGGGATAAAGTGAGCATCTGAGAACACAATAACTGTTCCGTCCAGTATGCCTAGTTCTACTTGCTTTAAAGGAGAGAATGACTTGGGTTTGTTTTTGTTGTACAAATCACCACGATGGTCACTTGCACTAAGCACCATGTTGTATTTTTTTTCAATATACCTTCTGCGTAGATGAACTGCCCTGTTGTGTATCCCAAGATGTTCAGCTATTTTTGTGGCAGACTGAAGTTGACCCCATAACTGGATGAACTCCATATCCGTACAAGTTTCATTATGACTGCCCATTGGAATCCTTAGACAATAGTTGCTCTAGCAGATTGATAACTCTATGCTCTTGCATCTCTATCTCCTCATCAGAAGACTTAGGGTCAGTCGCTACACACATCAAGTCATACAAAAATATATGAAGTAACTCATGTAGTGCAGTCCTATCTAGGCTCTCAGGTGTTATCTTTTCAGCACCGAAATCACCTAATCGGTAGGTAGCCAATCTAGCAGTCTGGTTAAACTCCACAGAAGCCATTGCCTCTTTAGCTGGCTTGCTACCCTTCTCTATTCTCCAATCACCCAAACTCAGCACTTGTTGCCACTTTCTGACACTTTGTGCAAAGAGTTTTGCGTCCTCTGGTGTAGGAATGTTAGTCATTACAACACCTTATAGCAGAATTGTTACAATTTAGTTTAAAAACAAGGCTACTTCTGCTTTGCGTCTTTTGACAAGCCCTGCTACTTCCTTACCACCCGCCTTAGTCCATGACATAAAAGCCTCGGCAGCACCCTCCCAATCACCCCTGTTAACCTTCATGCGAATGGTTGACCTTTGGTAGTTGCCTAGCCCTGCGTTGTACGCAAAAGAGACAACAGCGTCGAATTTGCTTTGATGACTAGCAAGAGTAGGAGAAAGTCGAAGAACACCACGTTCAAAAGTATTGATGTCAACCTTGAACAGATTGACCAGTTCATCTTTAGACCAGACACGATTGTCTTCCCCTTTTAGTTGGTAATCAGACCTGATAAGCCCTGTATAACCCTCTTTACGGACGTTTGGGAGGTTTAATTGGTCAGCATACATAGCGTGACCCCACCCGACAGTCCAAATAGCCGCAGAACACCGATAAGGCTTGTTTCTGTAGCCTTCAAAGAAGTGCATCAAGTCCTCACCAGCTTTGCTGACTTTCATTTCTTAGCCCATGAACGTGAGCCAAACCAGAAACCGATAATTCCTCCAAGCATTGCCATTTCATCGCTAGAGAAAATAACGTCAGTAACTCGGATTAAATCATCCATGTTGTTAACCAAACTAGGACGAGAGTAAACGTAGTAGGCAATCCATGCGTTGATTGCACATAACTCAAAGATAAAGATGTAGGTAACAATAGGTCTTACAGTACCTACAAAGTTCACTACCCAAGTGCTTGCTCTTTCCATGATTTTCTCATCATGCTTTAAAGCAGCTTCTGTCATCTGGGCATCTGTTTGCATGGCAATCTGGTCTGTGCGAATCTCCTCCATGCGCTCTTGAGCCTTAAACCCTTGAGCCATCATCTGTAGCTGTAACTCTACTTGGACACGAGCCAAAGCTAATTCATGCTTTTGGTCATCTTTGTTCTGGAAGAAGTCTAGGAGTTTTGGTAAGCCTGAGATTAACAAACCACCAAGTGTAGAAAATAGAGATAGCATTACAGTCCAATCCTTCCAAGTAGGAGATTAACAATTTTGTCCGACAAATCGTCAGGCAAAAACTTCAAGAAACCAAGAAACCACAAAGCGACACACCCGTAAACGAATATCTTTAGGCAAAGGTCAAAGGTTTTTTGGTACTCATTCACCGACCACATCTGCTTGTTTTGCAGAACTCCATCAATTCGTAGATTCCAACAAAGACTAGAAAACCAAGTAGGAACAATGCTCCTATTGCCAAACCAATCTCTAGTTGTTCTTGTTCTTTCTCTTTAGCGGCTTTCTCTGCTCTTTTTAAAGCACTAAGCTCTCTGGCATCATCCAAATCCATCTGCGCTTGACGGGCTTTAATCTTGTTCCAGACATCAATCTTTCCTGTCTGCATGAACAGCATCTTTAACTCTTCCTCAAACGCTCTGGCTTGCTCTAGTGCCATCTCAATCTGGAGAGCAGTCCCCATGTTTGAGCCTTTGCCTTTTTTCGCCTCAATCAACGCCTTGGTAGCGGTACTCTTGGCATCGAACATCTTGCCAATCATTGGCGCAAGAGAGCCTAGGTCTTGAGCAACACCCGCTGCTTTCTTGACCAAACTAATTGCCGACTGTATGCCAGCTAGAGCAGAAATTGGATCGATCACTTCTTTCTCTCCCACTTGAGACAGACTACTCTGCGATTGTAAACATCGCCAGTCCAAGTCCATTTAATACATCGGTACTCTATGGTTGCCGCCAAGAGAAAGGCGATCACGGAAATGCCCAAACAATAATATAACTACAAAAGATTACAAAACAGAGAATCAGGACTGCCACCGAGATAGCGAACAGTCCGTCTTTCATTGCTGTGGAGGATTCATCATGGTGCTTAACAGACCACGACTGTAATAAGAAGGAGCTGGCGGTGGTGTTGTTTCTGTTAACAAACCACTTATTGCTTTTTCAGCAGACTGTTTACGCAACAATGCTTGCAACTTATCTGCGCCATAACCTGCGGCAGCAATTGGCAATGCTATTTCTGGTTTAGCAATTGATCCAGCAAAAGCACCACCAGCCATAATTTGACTACGTTGCGGATTAAACTTAGCCATCAAAGTTAGTAATGGGTCTAAAGAACTTCCTTTAACAACAGATTTAATAGCATTTTGCTCATCTTTGCTAAACAAATTCATTTTGCTTTTGTTAGCAGCAAGAGTAATAAATCCTTGACGAATTAACTCGCTTTCAGACGCATTAGGATTTAATGCTTTAGTTTCAGCAATATCCAAAATATTTTGTAATGTCGATGCACGACTTAGATTTCTAAAGTCTTTACGGGCTTCCATGATTGTCTTAACAGCAACATCAATTCCACCCGCACCAGACACCACATCTTTGGGAGACAAAGTGGCAACGTGGTCATCAATACTATCAACCATTTCGCTTGCTAGTCTACGAATGTTCTTATCTGGATTGCTTTTTAGGTTATTTGCCAACCTACGCATTTTTTCGACATTATCAAAACTAACGTTTCCACGTTGAACAATGCTTTCATAATTTTTCAAAATGTTAGCAACAGGAGCAGCATTTTCTGGAATGTAATCAGCAGCGTCTAAACGAGCTTTTACTTTGTCAACAAGACTTGTGGCATTTTGACCAGATATTTCAATGCCCTGGTCTTTAACCTTTGTGTAAGCACGAGTTGCTTTTTGCTGAACATCAGCCATCGTAGTAGTTGGTTGTTTACCTGCGGCAATTCGACCAGCAAGATCGCCAGTAGTTTTGCCAACAGCACCAGCTATTCCTAAAGCAGCAATCGTAGCCGCCATATCGCTACCAGTAACCTCTTTTGTAACTTCTGCAACAGGTTGTGCAACCATTGGAGCAACAGTAGCCGCAGGGAGTTGACGAACCAAATCAGCACCAAAGATTGATTTTGGAGCAGTAGCCGCCATTCCACCCGCAGAAACTAAACCTTGCATTCCTGCTTGTGCGGCTCTTTCAACACCAGTTTCAGGTTGTGGAACACCAAGTTGTGTCAAACCTTTGCTTTGCTCTTGAGACAAATAAGGCATTCTTTTCTCTGACCCAACAATGTTTGCGCCTACATTGACCGCACCACTCAAAAAGTCTGTAACGATATTTGCAGGGGCAGAAACACCAGTAACTACCGCACGAGTAGCCAAACCAAGTTGGCGTTTAAGCAAATCAGCTAAACCTTGTTCTTTTGGAGCTTCAGCAGTAGGTGGAGCAGAAGGTGGAGTTGCAGGTTGAGCAGTAGGTTGTCCATCTACCTCACCTAAACTAGCCTTAATCTTTGCTAAAGCGGCTTCATTTGATAAACCATCAGGTAGCTCATAGGATGAGCCTTTGTATTCATAAACAGTCGCCATGATGCTTACCTTTAGTCTAATTTAATAGGGTTTTGTGCAGTACCAACCGCAGGGCCGTAGTAAGGTTCGACACCTTGTGATTTACGTCTGCTATCAATACGTTTCTGAGCATTTTCTTTAGCTTTTGCAGTAGATTTAGAGAAGTTACTGAGAGCTTCAAGTGTTGTCTTAGTATCATTTCCACCAAAAGCCGCAATAAGTTCATTGGCAAAGCGCAAAACGTCTTTGTCAGTCTGAACACCTTTAGCCGCATCTGTCTTCAAGTTGGTAGCCTCTTGAACAGCACGTTGCAAAGCCGCATAGTTTCGGCTCTCAACAGAAGAATTACCTGCGGCATTCTGCGCTTGATAACGTAGATTGTTTACAGGGCCAAGTTCTAAGGGTGGTTTACCCGTCTTAGGATCAGGAGTCAATGTTGCAATAGCGGGGGCTAATGAAGTCTCACGAGCAGTCAACGAATCAACTAACTCTAATTCTTTGTCCTCTTCTTTTTGTAGAGAAGGAGCAAGAGTTTTGGGGCCTTTCAAAGAACTTGCAAACTCTTTTAAGTCTCTTGCAGATTCAATCCTCATTCGAGCAATATCTTTAGCATTAGCACCCGCTACACGAGCCGCCTCAATCTTGGCATCAGCCGCAACTTTAGCTGCATCAACTTTTGCTTGATTAGCCGCAGCAGTAGACTCTGCTCTAGCTTGTGTAGCTTCTGTTCTACTTGCAGATGCTGTCAAAGCAGCAAGCACCTTATCTGGAGAGCCATACTTTGTTATTACTGCAAGAATTTGATCTTGTGTTGCGTTAGGGCCAAGTACAGATAACTCATCACGCAATTGTTTCTCTTGGTCAATAGACAATTGAGTTTTAGCCGCAGTAGCCAAAGATGATTGCTCTGATGCTCGTCTTTGTTGTACTAAAGCGCCTTCACTTTGGGCTTGACGAGCATATTGAGCTAATGCCATAGCACCTTGTTGGTCTCCAGATTGAGACAACATCTGAGCGCCTCTCATAATTGACTCGGGATCAGTTTGGTCAACCTGTTGAAGAATAGAGTTTCTAGCACTAATCATCTTCAGTTGTGGGTCTTCTACACCAAGAGCATTAGCAAAAGCCCCACCAAGCCCTCTAGCACCCGCATAGGTCATTGCCGCACCACGAGAAGCGGGGTCTAGTTGAGCTAATCTAATGCCTTCTGCCAAAGCACTTTGTCTTTGTTGCTCACCATACATTTGTGGTGTCAAACCAAAAAGACTTGCTACGATATTGTCTGCCATGATGAATCCTTATGAGAATAAAGTGCCTAAAGCAGTACCTGCTGCTGTAGCAAATGCAGGATTAGAGAACAAACCACCTATCGCTGTTGCGTATGGATTAGTGGTAGCAGCATTTCCTGTCGCCAAGGCTACGCTTTGACCTGCACCCTGTAAACCAAGTTGCCCAACCCTTGCACCTGCTGCTGACGATGCTTGCCCAAGATTTGCCGCCAATGTCAAAGGTTGTTGACCCGCAGCTTCCAAGGCTTGCATCTGACCAAAAGCCGCATTGTATGGAGCATAAGACTGTGCCAAGCCACCATAGTAGTTTCCAAGAGTCTGTGCGCCTTGACCATACAATCCCGCACCAAAGCCAATCCTTTGCTGATCCAAAGCCTGTTGTTTAGCAAGAGTATCCATGCCAAACTGCTGACCTTGCATACCAAGTTGTTGACCAGTACCAAACAGACCCGCACCAAACTGAACTTGTTGTTGACCCGCTTGTTGAGCACCTGCCGCCAATTGAGCCTCTTGAGTAGCACGAGCGTTATACAAAGCCTGTAGTTCAGGAGTAGTAGCACCCAAAGCACCACCTTGAGCAACCGCCAACCCACCACGACCTTGTTGTTGCAGTTTGTTTTGCAGATTAGCTAACTCTAACTCTCTGCCTGGTTGCAACAAAGCCATCTGTTGATTGAGATAGTTCTGAGCAACTTCTTCAGGAGACTGAGCAATGTACTTCTCACCAAGAGTTTGAAGTGCTCTGCTACCAGCAGATTGCGTTAAATAATCTGTAGCAATTTGACCAAGACGAGCATCAGTTGGTGCATTTAAAGCCTGTTGACCAAGATCAAACATCATATTTGCACCAGTTTTCAAGGGTGCATATACAGCGGGAGCAAGTTCTACTTGTTGAAGACCTAAATTAGCCTGTGTACGGAAGAAGTCTTGTGCATATTTAGCTTCAGGACTTAATGTATACCCTGCGCTTGTCAATTGACCTGTTACTGGATCAGTCTTAAATTCAGAAGTACCGAATCTAGTAGTCATGCCAACTGGACGGAAACCCGCAGCCGCTTTAGCCGCAGCGGTCTCAGTATCAATCATTGTTTTGGCTTTTTCAGCCGCTTCTCTTGAAGTCTCTTGTTGTAAAAGACCCGCTACAGTTTGTCCACCAGATGTAAGCAAACCTGCAAATTGAGTCGCAGTTAAACCCAACCTTGCCGCAGTAGAAAGTTGTGATGCAGTGAGACCAGTTGCCGCATCAGCAACAACATTAGTAGCCGCCACATTACCAACAGTAGATGCCACAGTTGATCCAGCAGCCGTTGCCGCAGTAATATCTGCCGCTGTGTATCCTGCTGCCGCCAATTGTGTAGGTGTAAATCCTAGTGCAGCCGATTCTGCCGCAGTTAAACCCAACCCCGCCGCTTCAGCCGCAGTAAGACCTACCGCCTGAACAGATGGAGCAAGACCCGCCAATGCCGCACCGCCAAACAAAGCGCCCGCAGTCAAAGCAAACTTAACAAAATCTTTAGTCGCATTGACCTTCATCTGTGTGCCAGAGCGTTGGAATGTTCCATCAGGGGTGTATTGTGTGTAACCGCCACCAGGCTTGTTATCACTTGCCCTGTATGTCAATACATTTTCAATAGCACCGATTTGCTGATCTTGACCAGAACCAGTTACTTGGTAAACAGGTTGAACAATAGTGTCGCCAAGTTGAACAGTGCTTCCATAAGGAACAGTTCTAGCCACACGAGCCGCTACTTCACCTTCAGCAATTCCTAACGCATCAGCTAAGTTCTTTGGAGAAACATTAGCCCCCTTCATAGCGTTAACAATTTGTTGGTCAGTTACATTGGGTATTGCAGTTAGACCTTCAAGAAACCCTTTTGGGACTGCGGATGGGTTTGCCATAGTTTTCTCCATTGCTTGTCGAGTAGTTCCTGCGTCTGACTCAGTTTTTCTTTCATCGCTAAAAGATAGGTTTTGACCACCTGCCTTAAGTAAACCAGTTTGAGTTGTAAGAGCAGTTTGAGCTGTTGATGGAATGTCAGATTGCACTGTTTGACCACTCAACAAACCAGTTTTTGTTGCTGCAGCAGTTTGTGCCGCACTAATAATTTTCAGTGCATCAGCACCAGTTTTAGGCATCATTCCACTTGCCACAGCACCTGGAATTTCATTGGCAACATCTTGTGCGTTTAACTTCTTCCAATCAGCAGACCACAAAGCATCTGCTTGTGCTCTCTGCGCTGGAGTTGCAAAAGTACTGTACCAAAGAGCACCTGTACTATTTGGATCACGCCAATTTTGCTCACCAAGGTATCTCAGAGTAGTTGGGTCAGTAGGATTAAAGCCAGGTGCGCTCCAATTTAACTCTACTTGTTTACCAGTTGTAGGATCAGTAACTTTTTGTGATGGGCCTGTGTATCCAACTGTATCTGCGGCTCTAAAACTTCCTACTGGCGCACCACCATAATTAGTTTCGTAATCAATGGTTTCTGGCAAAGCACTTACATTTAGTGATTGATATGCTCTGTCAATTTGAGCTGGTGTAATGCCATAGGTTTCCATAGCATAGGCAGCCAAATCATACGCTGACGTATTTGGACGAGCCGATAACTCAGCCGCTAAAGCCGCATTGATTTGTTCTTGCGTAAATGCCATGATATTTTCCTTTAAGCGGATGCGGCTTGCAAAGGTGTTAAATCTTCTGTTGTCCAATAATCTTTAGCCAACATAATTTGTAAGTGTTCTTTATTGCGTGATAGGCAATCAGCCCATTCAGCATCAGTCATTCGAGTTGGCTTGCCACCATTGATTAGGTTTACGCTATCCATTGCAGCAGAGTAGTGCTTGGCAATTTGTTCTGGTGTTAGTGTTTCAGTAGTCATTTCAGTTTCCTTTGAGTGCGGCTACTTCAGCCTTTAGGGTTTCAACTTGTGCTGTCAATTCTTGTACTGCTTTGATAAGCGGAGAAATAAACATCTCACGGCTGATAGATTGAACTCCATCAGAGCCAACATCCCAACCAGCAAATGTGCTAACACCTTCAGCATCTAATGCGGCTTTGACTTCTTGAGCAATCAAGCCATGCATTACCACGCCAGTAGTTCTATTGTTTACTTCAGCGTAGTAAGGGTTATCTTGTTCTAGTTCGTTACTAGCTTTCCACTCGTAAGTAACAGCACGAAGTCGATTGATAAATGAAAGCCCAAGAGCATCTTCTTGAATGTTTTTCTTTAAACGACCATCTGAGGTTTGTGTCCAAGTGGCATTAACTTTAAAAGAGTTGTAAATCTTTCCACCATTATCACCAATTGTGATGGTGTCATCGCCTTGGCCTATAACGTTGTTACCAATAACAAACTGTTGTGCCGCAGAAACAGTAGACCCTCTTGTTTCTCTGCCAAGAAAAATATTTTGAGTTCCTGTTGTGTGGTTTAGTCCCGCTTCATATCCAATGGCTATGTTGTGGTTGCCAGTTGTAATTGACGTTCCAGCATATCCACCTAACAATACATTTACACCACCAGTTGTAACTGAATCGCCAGCAATATAACCAATAGCTACATTTTGATTTCCTGTGGTGTTGGCGGTAAGAGCCAAATAACCAACAGAAGTATTAGAATGACCAGTTGTAGTGAGAAAATTAGCTTGATAACCAATTGCAGTATTGTTAGATGCTGTGGTGTTGCTTTGAAGAGCTGCTGTTCCAAGGGCAACATTATATGCACCAGTTGTGTTGTAATAAAAAGCAGCATCGCCAATAGCCGTATTGCTACCGCCAGTTGTTGTACTGTAACCTGCCACACGACCAACAAAAAGTTGGTTAGCTCCTGTTGAATTGCTATACCCCGCCTGATAACCAAGAGCAGTGTTTCCAGATGCTGTGGTGTTTGCTTGAAGTGCTGATGTTCCAATTGCCGTATTATTTGCACCTGTAGAATTGGTATATCCAGCCGATTCTCCAACAAATACATTAAAGCTACCTGTTGTATTTGTAAAGCCAGATTGTCTTCCAACAAAAACAGATTGTGCGCCACTCGTATTAGCTTGCCCTGCTTGATAGCCAACAGCAGTGTTATATCCTGATGTACTACCTGTAGCAAGTGCGCTATTACCTATAGCTACGTTTTGTATTCCTGATGTGTTTGCTGTTAAAGCACTTACACCAATAGCCGTATTGTTTGTTCCAGTTGTATTTACACCTGCGTTATATCCAAGAGCCGTCAAATTTGGACTACCACCGCTAGCGGTCATTTTGCCGTAGACAGTACCTTCTACAGTAGGCGTAGCGGCAGAACCACCACCACTTACTGTTGCAAAAGACAAAACACCTGAACCATTGGTTTGCAAGACTTGTGTGTTTGTTCCATCAGCACTTGGTAGTGTCCAAGTCACATTGGATGCAATGCTATCTGGTGCTTTGAATGCCACATAGTTTGTGCCATTGTCTGTGTCTTCGTACAGCTTGATATTAGAACCCGCAGTAGAAGTACCTGCAACATCCACAGAGCCTGTGAAAGTAGCACCACCAGTATCACTCAATGTTGCACCAGTAGAGTTCTGAAGCAACTTACCTGTTGTGCTATCAAAACGAGCAAAGGCATTGTCAGTAGATGATGCAGGGCCAACTACATCACCAGAACCACCGCCACCAGTAGCCGCAATTGTGATTGCACCTGCGCTATTGGTAATCGTAATACCAGAACCCTGTGTCAAAGTTGCTTTGGTCAGAGTGTTGCCAGTAGAGTTACCAATCAACAATTGACCATCTGTGTAAGAGGTCTGGCCTGTACCACCATTAGCAACAGGGAGTGTTCCTGTTACACCAGTAGACAAAGGCAAACCAGTTAAGTTGGTTGCAGCACCACCAGAGGGTGTACCTAAAGCACCGCCATTAACAACGGCAGCACCCGCAGAGCCTACGTTCACAGCTAGGGCAGTAGCTACACCAGTACCCAAACCAGATACACCTGTTGAAATTGGCAATCCTGTAAGGTTAGTAGCAGTTCCGCTAGATGGAGTACCAAGCACACCACCATTAACCAGAGGTGCGCCAGCAGAGCCTACATTGACCGCTAGAGCCGTTGCTACACCAGTACCTAGACCAGACACGCCCGTAGAGATTGGAAGCCCTGTAGCGTTGGTTAAAGTTGCGCTAGTAGGTGTTCCAAGGATAGGAGTCACCAAAGTAGGTGAAGTAGCAAATACTGCTGATCCTGTTCCCGTTTCATCAGTCAAAGCACCCAAAAGGTTGGCAGAACTAAATGAACCAAGAGATGTGGCATTGCCAGTAGAGGTGATAGCACCTGTTAAGTTGGCATTGGTAGTGACGTTACCTGCTGTCAAACCAGAGGCAGTACCTGTGATGTTTGTGCCTACCAAAGCAGATGGAGTACCTAGAGCAGGAGTAACCAAGGTTGGGCTATTCGCAAACACCAAAGCACCACTACCTGTTTCGTCAGTAACGGCAGAAGCCAAGTTAGCAGATGATGGAGTACCCAAAAATGTCGCTACACCAGTACCCAAACCACTCACGCCTGTTGAAATTGGCAGACCAGTTAGGTTAGTTGCCGTACCAGAAGCAGGAGTTCCCAATGCGGGAGTAACCAGTGTTGGCGAGTTTGACAACACTACATTACCTGTACCAGTTGAGCTAGTTACACCAGTACCACCATTTGCAACAGGCAAAGTTCCAGTAATGTCAGCAGTAGAAAGGCTTACAGCATCCCAAGAAGCATTAGTTCCATCAGTCTGGAGATACTTGTTTGCGTTGCTTGTTTGGCTAGGCAAAAGGTTGTTGAGTGCAGCAGTAGCCGTAGAAGCACCAGTACCGCCATCAGCCACAGCTAAATCGGTAATGCCAACAATCGTACCGCCAGTAATATTGGCAGAAGCATTGTCTGTTTTAGTACCAACAGCAGTCTGAATATTGTTAAACTCTGTATCAATCTCAGTACCCTTGACAATCTTTAGAGGATTGCCAGGTGATAAGTTGTCTTTTGATGCAAAGTTAGTGGTTTT
>Ga0247722_10000897_pt1 | contig 17135 bp, 16 predicted proteins | sample MSEWelMarce3H_FC_FD_189094 | JGI IMG/M metagenome (GOLD analysis project Ga0247722, IMG submission 189094) | Subsurface sediment microbial communities from gas well in West Virginia, United States - MSEEL Well Study Marcellus 3H_FC | ecosystem: Environmental > Terrestrial > Deep subsurface >... | reverse complement strand
TCTTTAGCGAGTTCGGCGGCCAGAGCCTGTAATTTTTGACGGTCCATTGTGATGCCTGACATGAAATATCCTCGGGAAGAGGTTAATCGGCCAAAGGCATTTACACAATTTTAGTTACAGGCTCTGCAATTCCTTGGAAAAGAGGAGGATGAGGAGCGTATAAATTGATCAGCTCTGCTTGTTGGTCGATAAAGAACTTTTGCCAAGTAATAATCCGTAATTCACCATCAGCTAGCTCAACTAAAGCGGTGAGGCTTTCTACCCAATCGCCATCATTACAGTAAAGAACACCATTAATTTCACGCATCTCTGCTTTGTGGATATGGCCACAAATGACGCCATCTAAACCACGTACTTTCGCTTCACTGGCGACGGCGGCTTCAAAATTAGAAACAAAGCTAACTGCTGTTTTGACTTTATGCTTAAGAAATTGTGAAAGTGACCAGTAACCTAATCCTAGGCGAGCGCGAGCTCGGTTAAATAAATGATTCAGTTTTAATGTAATGGTATAAAGGCGATCGCCCACAATGGCCAGCCATTTTGCGCATTGCACCACTCCATCAAATTTATCGCCGTGAAGCACCAAGAAGCGTTTACCATTAGCCATGGTATGAATCACTTCATCTTCAATGATGATGTCCCCAAACATAAGGCCTAAAAATTGCCGAGCGCCTTCGTCATGATTGCCGGGGATATAAGTTACTTTGGTGCCTTTTCGGGCTTTTCTAAGAATTTTTTGGATCACATCATTATGGCTTTGTTGCCAAAACCATGAGCGTCTTAAGGCCCAGCCGTCAATGATATCGCCCACTAAATAGAGATGGTCTGAATCGCAGTGTTTTAAAAAATCAAGTAGGTACGCAGTCTGGCAGCCTGAGGTGCCTAGATGTAAGTCAGAGATCCATATACTGCGAAACTTGAGAGTGCTCTCCGACATGCTAGTAGCTCAGCTAGGTGATTTTGTCATAGTGCCGATGTTTGATGACAGATTCGGGTACTTTATGTGACAGTTTAATTTATTTTAAATTTGGCGCTGGCGGAGCTGCCGTCAGCGGTTCATTGTGGAGGGAGTATGTTAAAAAAAGAGCGCCCTAGCTCACCTTGTATCGCTGTTTGCTCAACGGCACTAGGGGATGAGATATGCCGCGGCTGTGGACGTAGTGTTGTAGAAGTATCAACGTGGGTGATGATGACTGAGGAGCAGAAGGAGAAAATCTGGGCTCGCTTAGAGCAGCAATGGCTCCGAGGAGGTAGAATTGCACCATGGTTAAGGTGAGTTTTTTGCAGGTTTAAATAAGAATGCGCAGCGTAAAATATTTTGTATGATGCGCATTCTTATCTCAAGCACATGATTTCAAGTTGAATCGATGTTAGAAAACTAGTTGCGTTGTTCCCACACACCAAATTCCATGCCATTTTCTGCCAGCAGTATACGCCATGCATACTGTGCTGTTAGTTGCTGACGCAGCAGGGCAAAAGCCGCAGGGGAGCGAGCTTGATCGAAGCGGCTCCATACAATGTAGCGAATATTTTGGCTGACTAGCCAAGGCCCAGCATCGGGTAAATTACCGTGATAAAATGCTCTAATTTTATCCGCTTGGGCTTGAATAAAGGGCGCTTGATTACGCCACAAGCTTTCATGATCTGGCCAACCTAAGGCGGCAGCTTGGCCGCTATGCAGGGCAAAGGCGCTAGCTGCTGTATAAGAGCCAGCATCTAAGCCCTCTAAGACCAAGCCTTTTTCGGCGCTGCGCAGATGTTTAAGAATCGCCCAATGGGCAACATCATTTTTTAGCCAGCCATCTCCAGCTAATTGGCCAAGGCTTGTTTTGGGCTGATAAAGCCAATATTGTGCTTGGGGTAGGGCATAAGTACAGACGGCAAGCAGGGGCACGGCGGCAAGGCAACGCCGCCAGTACGCTTGGCTGCTTAGGTTGATTGATCCCAGTAATAATAGGGCCGCAGGATAAAGCCAAGACCACCATTTTAATGTGGAATTAAACCGGTTATAGCTGCCAGAAAGGGGATCATTGATATAGATGAACTCCATACCTACAAGTAAAAGCAGTACGCCAGCCGCGCACCATAATGCGAGTTTATTTTCTTTCCCTTGGCTGAGGGCGAGGGCCGCTAACCATAATACTGGCCACCAAATAGCTAAGTCTTGGCGTAACGGGGTGTGATCTTCGCTCACAACAAAGGCAAATCCCGCTGAAAGCGCGTTGGGTGCATAGCTATTAATGAAGGGGTAAAGCAGTAGTAAGGCTAGACTTGCGCCAAAGATCAGATGTTTAAAATAGCAGCTTTGCCCTGAGTGGCGACGATAGCCACACCATGCCAGAAGCAGCAAACCTTGCAAGGGTAGATTCCAAGCATTAACGGCCAATAGCAGCGGCAGGCTTGCCCCAAGTGCTATAGAAAGTGGCTTTGCTTGCTGCGTTCTTTCTAACTTAATCATCAGCGCTAGCGCAAAAAATAGCAGCGCAAACCCTGCTAGCGGCGGATGCAAATCGCCCAAATAGACATAGTAAGCCAGTGTTTCAAGTGGAAGCTCGCGTGGAGCACTCTCTGCCACCTTAGGAAATAGGGCGGCTCCGGCAGGGGTATTGATTTGCTGATCGTAAAGCCCAGTAAAGCGCGTGTTGGCCCAGAGTTGATTTACGGCAGCCTGCGTATTGGCAATTGGGCTAGCGTCAGTTTGTGAGTAAAGTATCGGTACGAGTGGAGAAACGCCTGTACCACCCATTAATAAGGCTGCAATAACTAGGGATTTTTTCCAAGTTATTGAACAAAAATGGCACACAACACTCCAAGCTAAGCTCATGCTAAAAGCAATCGTTAAGCAAAAACCTAGGTTCATGGCGAGGCCAGCAGGTAGGGCGAGTAGTCGGCCCGCTAAGGCTGTGGCGTAATGCAAGAAGCCATAATAGATATCAAACTTGTAGGCAGGCAGCCAAACATCGCAGGGGGGAAGGCGGCTGCCACTGATGTAATTGGAGATAAAGGCTAAGTCGGTAAGATGTTCAGATTGCCCGTCAATATCGGGGAACACAAAGCGCCAAGCAAAGACGTAGAGAAAGGGCAGCCAAAAGGGTAGCTCAGCGCGCCAGCCCCCTGTTTTCCAGTGTTTGAATAGTATTGCAATACTGCATAAAGTACTCAGTGGCCAAACCCAGCTGAGTGATCCAAGCCCCACGAAATGTTCTATAAAGAATAAGCTGGTGAGTAATGTTAACGTGCCGCTGGCTCGTGCAATCTGAGCATCGGCAAAGTAATAAGTAAACACACGACCCAATGCTGCTAAATTGATCAGCAAGATAAAGACCGTTAATGCTAAGTAAATCAAATACATATCGCACTCCCACATCGTCATCAGGGTGATGATCTGATTTTATTGGCTTGATTGTACATAAGGGAAAAATAAAATGGGCTATTCTAGGTGCTAATTTTGTTTGTAAACGCAGTAGCATAAGGCCTGTAAAATTGTAATAAGTTGGAAAAGGGAAAAGGTGGCTTGCCAACGATGCATGATTCCCGTCCAATTCGTATTGGTTTATTGGAGGTGGAGCGTGCTGTATTAAGTATATGTGGTTTTAAATCTCCACTTTTTGCTGCCTATAAGCTTATTTTTAATATGCAGGGATGTGACGTATTTAATTAATACGCTCTCATATGAATGATATACAAAGAGTCCTGAATGGAAAAAATACTGAAAACAATGCAGGCAACAGCAGTAGATCAAGCTGTTGAACTAATCATCAATTTGATTGCCGCATTGCGTCCCACTAAAGTGAATGACACCACACAAGCGATCAATAATATTCAAGCGCTTTGCTATTTACTAGAGCAAAATATTGAACTGCGCGGTGGATTACGACGCCACTTATTACATATATTATCGACCAGTAAGCAGGTTCATCTTTATACCGACACGGGTATTCTTTCTAATGAAAGCCTTTATGATGCATTGGTTCGACGAATCGGTCATCGGATTTTGCCCCCAACCATTAATTTATCTTCATTAAAAGATTTATTTGCTGCGGCATTTAATCACCCAGAGGATCATATTTGGTTTGGCAATGTGCCCCATCAAGTTTGGTTTGATTTAGGCCAAGCCTTACATTTTAATGATGAAACGGATAGAGACAGCATCAATCGCACTTTGCTGCAAATGTTAGAGGCGATTCAAGTTTTATCTTGCAGAGTTTCTGCAATTGGGCTTGAGCCTGAAATTGTTAAAAATCATCCTGATATCGAACGCTTTGAATCTCCATTTGTGCGCCAGAATGTAGAAACATTGGCGTGGATAGAGCGCTATCGCCAAGATTTAATCCATGATGGCAAGCCTAGCGAAGATGACTTGCAGATTCGGGTATTATTGGCTCAGTGTGAAGAAGTTATTGCTAGGGTACGTAAAAATGCAGCTAAGAAGGGGGTATCTGTTAGTCTTACCTACTTGTTGATTCGATTGCGTCAGCATATTGATAGGCTAAAAACGCTATTAACTTTGGCAAATCCTGAGCCATCAACAGAAAAAGCAAAGACTTTACTCAATACCCTGCATGCTTTTGTATTGGCAGAGAATCGCAAATATAGCTTAAGAGATTTATTTGCTGAAAACACTGAATTACTGGCGTTGCAAGTCACGGAACATGCAAGCCATACTGGCGAGCACTATATTGCTGAAACACGCCGTGATTGGGCTGGCATGTTTAAATCCGCAGCAGGAGCGGGTTTTGTCGTTGGTTTTATGGCGATGTTTAAAATTTTAATTACGAAGGCGCACCTGCCTTTAGTACTAGAAGCAATTGCATTCAGTTTTAATTATGCCTTTGGTTTTATGCTGATTCATATGCTGCACTTTACTGTTGCCACCAAACAGCCCGCAATGACGGCAGCTAAAATTGCCGCATCAATTCATTACTCCTCTAAGCAAAAAGACAGTTTAAACGAGCTGGTTGAGTTAATTGTCAGCGTATTTAGAACTCAGTTTGTAGCGATTGCAGGCAATGTATTACTCGCCATGCCGGTGGCATTGCTGTTGGGGGTGGCTTGGCAGTGGCAATTCGGGGAGCCTTTCGTAGGAGCGGAAAAAGCTGCGCATTTATTGCAAGATTTAAGCCCGATTGCTAGTCTCGCTATTTTCCACGCGGCAATTGCTGGGGTGTGTTTGTTTATGTCGGGACTGATTTCAGGTTATTATGACAATAAAGCGATTTATAATGAAATTCCTGGACGAATTGCCGCGCTTCCTTGGTTAAAACGCTGGTTTGGTGAAAGCCGAGCCAGCAGTATGGCTAATTATATTGAGAATAATTTAGGCGCTTTAGCGGGTAATTTTTATTTTGGTATTATGCTGGGTTCGATTGGCACCGTGGGTACGTTGCTGGGCTTGCCTATAGATATTCGCCATATTACTTTTTCATCAGCTAATTTTTCTTTTGCACTGGTTGCTCAGAACTTTCAGATGAGCTGGCAAATTGCGGTGATTTCATTACTAGGCGTGGTTATTATTGGTATGACCAATCTAGTGATTAGTTTTTCCTTGGCGCTTTGGGTGGCATTACGTTCGCGTAAATTATCCTTTAGGCAGACTCGGCCGCTATTGGGCCAATTAATGCGGCGTTTCTTAAAGCGCCCAGCAGATTTCTTTATTCCAACAAGAGACAATACATCGAGTGAAACAAGTAGCAATGAGCATTGAGTTAATGATTGATGGCTTAGTCGAGAAGGGCTTTGCCGTATTGCCACAGTTTTTAGATCAACATGAGGTAAATGTTCTTGCTAAGGTGATGCAAGAGCGGAAGAATTTATTTCATCAGGCAGGGGTAGGCCGCAAAGAAGGGCGTGCGGTGCGGGAGAAAATTAGAGGGGATGAAATTTGTTGGATTGAACCAACAGACCCTCTGGCGGCTACAGCATTAGCACAGTTAGCTGAGGTAAAACATGCGCTTAATGCGCATTTATACTTGGGTTTGGATGAGCTGGAGTGCCATTTTGTCACGTATCCGGTTGGTCGTTTTTATAAGCGCCATTTAGATCAACATCGTGGAGAAGATACCCGAGTTGTGACTATTGTTTTATATTTAAACCCAGAATGGCAGGAAAATGATGGGGGGGAATTACGTTTATATTTAGAAAAAGAGCAATTTATGGATATTGCTCCATTAGGTGGTAGTTTGGTGGTTTTTTTATCTAATCAATTTGAACATGAAGTATTAGTTTCTAAGCGAGAGCGTTTGTCGCTTACAGGGTGGTTTCGTCGCAGGCCTATATGATTCAGTTCATAGGGCGTGTCATTGGCATGCATTACAATGATGAAAGAGCCGCATCGGGCTGCCATTGGGGGAAGTAGTATCCATGCTGCATCATAATGCTCGGCCTATTCATTTTATGGGTGATATGTGAGTATATTTCGTTGTTGCTGTGTTTTGATATTGCTGTTGAGTAGCTCTCCTAGCTGGGCTATTTCGGTTCTATTTATTAATCCAGGTAAAACTAGCGAAGCATTTTGGGTAAGCGTAAGCCAATCCATGGCTGCTGCTGCGCAAGACTTAGGAATGGAGTTACGCATTATTTATGCGGAGCGAGATCATTTGCGTATGCCTTTGTTGCTACAGCAGGCTATTGATCAAGGGGCAAAGCCGGATTATTTAATTGTGGTGAATGAGCGGCAAATGGCTCCACCATTATTAGCGATTGCTGAGCGTGCGCATATTCCTACTCTACTAGCATTTAATGATTTAACCCCTGAGCAACTCATGCAATCAGGATTGCCTAGGGAGAAATTAAAATACTGGATTGGTAGTTTAACGACAGATAATCGCCAAGCTGGCTATTTAACTGGAAAGACGCTATTAAAGCGTTTGGTGCAGAGTAAAAAAATTGGTATAGATGGCCGATATCAATTGTTGGCGATGTCAGGGGATAAATCTACGCCTGCTTCTCAAGAGCGTTTATTGGGTTTGCAAGATGCATTACAAGAATTTCCCAATGTCGAGCTTAAACAAGTCATTTACGGTAATTGGAGCCGTGGTTTGGCTACTGAGCAAATGGCCGTCTTATTGGATCGTTATCCTGATTTAGCGGCGGTATGGTGTTCTAACGACCTGATGGCATTTGGCGTGCTATCTAGCTTAGAGCGTCGATACGGGACTGATCATGGCATTTTTGTTTCGGCAATTAATCATTCTGATGATGCAATATCTATGATAAAAAATGGCCGTTTGACAGCTTTAGCAGCAGGGCACTTCCTATTAGGGGCATGGAGTATGGTGCTTTTGTATGATTATGCTCATGGCTATGATTTTGCCGCACAAGGTACTCAGATACAGCTGCCTATGTTTAGCTTGGTGAATGCAAATAATGCGGATTTATTTTTATCGCGTTTTAGCCGCCAAGGTTTAAGCCATTACGATTTTTCACGATACAGTAAAGCCATTAATCCTAAAATAAATAATTATAGCGGGCAGCCTTCGGTTACTTTGGATACTTGCGTCTCAATTGGAATAGCTGGAAAAACAAATAAATCAAGGGCTTGCGCGCAGTATGGTAAGTTGCTTATTGTAAGGAGTAGTATGAAGTGAGTGGCAATTCTTCGACGAAGTTATCTAGATTAAAGCGAAATTTTCAACCGATAGCGAAGCGCTTGAATAAAGTATTACTGCGGATTGGCGGATTATTTATGCTGATTTTGATTGTTGCATATGCAGGTATTGTTTATTTTGATATTTCATCTGGATTACGCACACATCTCAGTAATACTGTTCAAGATCATGGCCCGCGCTTAACGGCTGCTTTGTGGGATATTGATCCAACCACTATTAATGAAGAGCTTGATGCGCTGGCAGCTTTACCCGGTATTGTTGGCGTAGTGTTAATCACGCCAAGTGGTGCTCGATACGAGCGCGGCTTAAGCAATTGGGTTGAAAATAAGTTCAGCTATTCTGTTGCCTTAGTCCATAAAAATAGCAGCAACACGGTTGGCACATTAAGCCTAATTGGTGATGCCTCGGCGGTATGGTCTCAATTGTTATCTCGAGTACTGCCTTTTTTTATTGCACAAATTATTCTAGTGCTCGGTATTTTATTGGTATTGCAATGGTTACTGCGCCGCGTTGTGGTACGGCGTTTGGATGCTTTGACTATTCATACTCATTTATTGCAAGCGAATCGCATCGAAAAAGTACCTGCCCCCCCTGCTTTTGCCACCGTGGTACAAGATGAGCTTGATTGCCTATTAGAAGGCTTTTCTTCCTTACAAGGTAATGTATTAAAAAATGAACAAGAGCGTGAGCAATTAATCCGTGCTTTGGCAGAAAGCCGTGATCAGTTAGAAATTGAAGTGGCACAACGTACCGGTGAAACACTTTACTTATCTGGTTTTTTACATATGCTGTCTAAAGATGCTCAGCGTTATTTAGATTTACCCTTAGATCAGGCACAGTTTGGATTAGAAGAAACCTTGGCTCAAACTGGGGTTTTGCTAGGGTTCGATGCTTTAGTTGCAGTATGTTTTTCAGATGAAATCTTGCCAGAAGAAGTTTATTTATGGCATAAGGAAGGGCGTAAGCTTCGTGCTGATTTTGTATTGGGAAGGCGTGCTTTATATAAACTGAGTGAGTACAATTTAAATCGCCAGTCTGTTTTTTTTATTGATACTGTAGATGAGTTGGATGCTGGTTGCGGCGAGGCGGTACTGTGCCGAGACTTAAATTTGGCAAAATTAGTGGCTTTACCTTTTAATTTTAATGCAGAGCGGCTTGGCGTTTTATTTGTTGGTTTAAAAAGCCCGCATCGACAATACTCAAAATTAGAGATGCGTATTTTGCCGATGGTTGTAGGCTTATGCTCCAATGTGTTGGCGCATCATCGCCAACAATTAGCCTTACAAGAGGCTAAAGAAGCTTTGCTTGCTGCCAATGCAAAATTGGCATTGCAGGCCAATCATGATGGGCTTACTGATATTGCTAATCGTCGTGCTTTTGATGAGAGCTTATTACAAGAAATGCGTCGAGCAACGCGCAGTGATCAATCTTTATTACTTATCATTTTAGATGTAGATTTTTTTAAACAATATAATGATTCATATGGTCATGGTGAAGGGGATATTGCGCTAAAGAAAATTGCTGCAGTATTAGCTCAATTTGCTGAGCGAGCTGGTGATTGTGCCGCTCGGATTGGGGGTGAAGAATTTGCACTCTTATTGCCGCATACGGATATACGTATTGGAAAATCATTAGCTGAACGTGTAAGGCTGGCGATTATCAAATTGGGTTTATTACAGGCTGATGGTCAGCCTCTGACGGTAAGCCAGGGGGGGGCGATTTTTTCTGGGGAGGAAGAAGTCAGCCCCGCTGACTTCTTACGTATGGCAGATCAAGCGCTGTATCGTGCTAAAAATGGTGGGCGTAATCAGGTGTGTATAGCCAAAATGCCTAACGGCCCAAGCGCTGGCATACTGTAGAAACGGCACCGGCAGCATTTAGGGTATAAAAATGCAGGCCGGGTGCGCCTCCTGCTAATACACGGTCTGATAATTCGGTGACAAAATCCAAACCAAAAGCACGAATCGAGGCGGTATCGTCACCAAATGCTTGTAAACGCAGCCTTAGCCAACGTGGAATTTCCGCACCGCACATTTCAGAAAAACGAGCTAATTGGCTAAAATTTTGGATAGGCATAATGCCAGGCACAATAGGGATACTAATGCCACGTGCGTTTATTTCATCCACAAAGCGGAAATACGCATCTGCATTAAAGAAGTATTGAGTAATGGCCGAATCAGCCCCTGCCCGTACTTTATTTACAAAGTTACGAATATCCGCTTCTGCGCTTTGGGCCTGCGGGTGAAACTCTGGATAGGCTGCTACTTCAATATGAAACCAATCCCCAAACTCTTGGCGTAAAAAGCTGACCAATTCATTGGCGTAACGAAACTCGCCAAAATCCCCCATCCCCGAAGGAATATCACCGCGTAAGGCCACAATATGGCGGATGCCGTGGTCCTTATAGTTTTGCACAATGCTGCGGATGTTTTCTTTGGAGGAGCCCACACAGGAAAGGTGTGGCGCGGCAGCGTGCCCTTCAGATTGAATATCGAGCACGGCATTGAGCGTGCCTTCTTGTGTAGTGCCACCTGCTCCAAAGGTCACGGAGAAAAACTCCGGTTTAAATTGGGCGAGCTGCCTACGCGTATTGCGTAGTTTTTCTGCGCCTTCGGCGGTTCTAGGTGGGAAAAACTCAAAGCTGATAGGGGAAGGCGTCATTTTTTTATCCAAGGCACTAATCGATTCATCTTAACATTGTCGCATTAGAGATTGCATGCAGGCTATTCATTGCAAATATGAAATAATATAACGATTTTTGTAGTAAATAGGCGAGTTCATTAAATTATATTACAATTATTTTTAATAAAAATATTTTATATTCAATGACTTACATTTTTATTTTTTTGTTGTATGTTGCCGCGGTGCTTATGAGGAATTCATAGAAGGTAGTAGGTACTTTCAATAGACTTAATAAAGATGGAGTTATGACTAAAAAGACTAGCGCTACTCGCATTATCATGCTTATTCCCTCGCTGATGCTGAGTTTCTCCCTAAGTAGTTCGACATAAGTTATCACGCATTTTTAAAGTAAAAAAGATGTGATTTTAGTAGGGTGTGCAAGTGCATTTCTTGCTCGCCAGCCCTTGGTGCGTAACGCCTACGGAGTTTCCACCCTACGAAAAACACATGCTTGAAAAGCATGGGGTAATTTATGCCTAGGCACTTATTTGCTTTGGATAATTGGCAGGAAGGGATTGCCTATAATAGTGGCGTGGAAGTTACTTACGTAGATGAAAAATTACAGGTGCTTGGGACGCATACGGCCTATGTAGCATAAGTATCTACACAACTCGCCCTATGAATTTTGGGGTAGATTTTTTCAATGCCGCCTCTTCACTCTGGTCTGCGGCCATTTCCCAAACGGTCATGCACGCCATGCTGGCCACCATCAGCCGCCTAGCGATCGCAGGGGCAGATTCTTGCTACCAAGACTTAGGTTATGCCCTGCTTTTTTCAACAGTTTAAAGTAGCACTCAATTTGCCAGCGCCAGTGGTATCACAGTGCAATTGTGTGGGTGGGAAGATCGTTCACATGCCATTGCGCTGATAAACACGGTGGATATAACTTCTCTAAATCTGCTGCGGCAGCATTGAAAACATTGCCGTAAGAGTAGCAAGCGATGAAGTGATTTTCTCTTATAGAGATCGCTTCAGTGTAGTATTAAACGCAATATTGGGCGAGTTTGCTCTCACTCACAAAGTGATTGCCATCGCCTTGCAGTTTAATAATACGTTGATTGCGTTTTACTTCCCAATCGTCCACCGGATAGGTTTTAGCCCACGCGCACATTAGTTGCTGATCTTGCTTGGAGAGGCTGAGTTGATAGCGCTGATACATATAGAAGTGAATTCGCGCAATGCGGCCACGTACTTCTTCCCGAGGCTGGGCTTTTTTACTTTTAAAATCAACAATGGTTTTACATTGGCCATACATAGGCTCAGGATTATGCGTCCATGCGCTATAGGCAAAGTTACTGCGATCCCCATTCACCTCGCCTACCGATGGTACTAAATTTACGAGGTTACCTTCCGCGCTTTTAAATTGCGGATCATTATCGCTACAGTTTTTGCGTCCGCCATTTTGCCAACATTGACGTTGATGGCCTAGCACCCACGCCGGAACCACATGCTCCCATTCCAAACGTTGGGCTCGGGATTCGTTTTTTCTGGGGGTGTAGCCACAGCTGGCTAAGTCCATTTTTTTGCCCTTATAGGTGCAGCCGCAATAGAAATCGCTTTCCATACCGCGAAATACATCTGGCAAAACTTGCTTAGCACGATTGAAATCCCGCTGGCCAACGGCTGTACGGCCGGTAACCAGCTCAACGGGGTCTGATGAATTGTTGTTTGGATTGGGCGGGGGTGTTTCTTCATTTTTAAAGATTTGCTTAAGCGCGATTTCGCCAAGTTTGGCGAGTGTTTTCATTGCTTGGCTATGCGCTATTTTTTCGGCTTGGTTAATACTGTTAGCGTCACAAGCACTTAAAAAAAGACTACAGAATAAAATAATAATTGAAATTGTATATGGGGCATGCTTTTTATTGGACGGCATTACTTGCGCATATTCCTGTGTTGATTTAAGGCTAAGCGATAGATTGCAAGTGGCCAAGGGCCATTGCCATTTTATTAAATTTTTTTACTGGGGAATTGTATTAATACCTTGCAGCTAAGCTCTGATTTGAATAAAACGCTGTTTAAATAAAAAACCTTGCACCATATCTACATTCAGCTGGCGGGCTATTTCTAGCTGTTCTGCTGTTTCTACACCTTCTAATACTGTGCGTTTGCCCGTGTCCTTAGCATAACGGATAAGGCTTTCTAAAGCGATGCGATGGTTAGGTAAATAAAGTTGATTAAACCAACTTCGATCAAATTTTAAGCAATCTACAGTGATTAAAATTGGCAGGGATAGCATCGAATGGGGGGAGCCTATGTCGTCCAATGCCAATTGAATATTTTTTTTATGGAATGCTTGAGCCATATTGGCACTTTGGCGCGCATCAGAAATATCACTATTCTCTATGATCTCTAATACAACATTATTGCGCTGCTGAAGCATGCTGAGTAAAGGGTTTTCTTCCCCAGCAATATCTGCCACCGCGTAGGCATCTGGGTCTAGATTTAAAAACAACTCCCCGGCTGGTGCATGTGCTAATTGCAATTGCTTCATTGCATATTCCACTTGAAATAAGGTAAGTGGGCTATGGTGCAGTTCATTAAATAAATGATCGGTGTGAAGCAATTGCTCATCGGCCCGATAAAAGCGGGCAAGGGCCTCATGGGCGATTGTTTCTAAATTGTGCGTATGAATTAATGGTTGATATTCAACGCCAAACCGTTGCTGTTGAATCACATCAAGCAATACGATTGGGGATAATTTAGACATTGCTCTGATTTTTAATAGGAATAGTTATCATATTTTATAATGACTTAGTCTGACTATGGGCAATAAAATACTTTCTTTTTTAGTCAGTTTGCTTTGGGCGTGGGCTAGTATGCCGCACACCCATCCATTCTATTACGCAAATAGTGGGGTGAGTAAAGGGGCAATTAGCACCATGACTACGCCTGAAACCATCATAGTAATACAGGCAACTACCCCTTCTTCATTACCAATTTCTCTTGCCTTTGCAGTACCTACGGCATGGGCTGCCGCGCCAAATAAAGCGCCTCGGGCTAGGCGTGAGCGTAGTGGTAAAATCAGCAGCATAAATTCACCAAATAGCATGCCCATTAAGCCCGTAATCACTACAAATAAAGCAGTCAATTCAGGAGTGCCTCCCCAAGTACCTGATACTGCTAAAGCAAAGGGGGTGGAAATAGATCTAGGTAATAGGCTGCGAGTAAGCTCTGGGGATAGATGAAATAACTTAGCTAAGAGTACGCAGCTAAGAAGTGCTGTAAAACAACCAGCAATCACACCCGCAGATAAAGATAGCCAATGCTTAACCATCAAGCCGCGATATTCATAGAGAGGTACTGCAAAAGCAACGGTTGCGGGGCCAAGCAGCCATAATAACCAACGGGTGTCTTTATAATAAACCCCATAAGGAATATGGGTGAACAACATAAAGACAACCAATAGCGTAGGCGTGAGTACTAAGGGGGCTAGCCACCAGCGGGTATAACGCGCATATAAAAATTTGGCCAGCGCATATGCGCCAATAGTAAGCAGCAAGCAGCTGATAGCAATAAAACTCATAGCGTGGATCGCTTTTTGGCACGGGCCAAGCGTAAGTGGTGCTCCCATTTAAAGCAGCGATCAACCACAATCGCCGTCACGCACATCACCAAGGTTGTACCAAGAAAAATCACCACCAATAACTGCCAACCTTCGGCGATAAACAAGGCTTTATATTTGACGAGGGCCACCACGGCGGGTACAAAAAACAACAGCATTTCTGCCAATAACCATTCTGCACCGTATTTCACCCAATTGAGTGGCACACCCAGCAGCAGCAGTACAAAAACAATCCCTAAACCCAGCACACCTCCTGGTATAGGTAAGCCTACTTTAAGCACTAGCCAATCAGATGCTAGCCAAATTGCAATGAGTAAGCCTATTTGGGCTAAAACACGGGTAAAGGAAAACAGCTTGCTCGCCACCACATACACTCCTGTCATATTGGCGCTTATTTTACGCGTAATAGATTGATTGCCTGAATGACTTATTGCCATCGCTATGGCTCACGTTGCGATATGAGTGATAAGGGACACGTATGACTTGCTTGGCCGCTTTTATCGCATAGGCAGCTTTAAAGACGGGGTCTAGAATAGAGCTTGATATGGTTAAACGTGAGTATTATTTAATGAGAAGTCTTATCAATACTGGCTTGAAACGCTGCGTACTGTTTTTTGTTTTATTGCTAAGCATCTTCGGGGTGGTGGGAAGCGTTTCGCTGCCTAACTGGATCTTGCCACGCTTAGAAAGCATGCTTTCTAATGAATTGCATAGAAATGTTAGTATTAAAAAAATAGAGCTTAATCCCTTTACACTACAAGCTATTTTGCATGATGGAAAAATTAATGATGGGAAAATTACATTTGCAAAATTTAAATCTTTAACGTTAGATGTTGAGTGGTCTTCTTTATGGAGAAGAGCGCCAATTTTTAATGAGATTACTTTGCTTGAGCCTCAGTTAAATATTGTCCGCATTAATGATCACCAATATAATTTTTCTGATTTATTTGTGAAAAATAATGAAAATGAAAATTGGCCTGATTTTTCATTGAATAATATTAGAGTTGTAAAAGGGCTGATTAAGTTTGATGATAAACTACTGCACACGCAGCAAATATTCAGCGATTTTCAATTGGCATTGCCCTTTATATCTACCTTAGAACATCGTGTTGATGAATATATTCAGCCTAGTATTTCAGGTAAAATAAATGGTGCATCTTTTAATGTTGCAGCAACAAGTAAACCTTTTACTCGCAAAAAAGAAACACGTTTATCATTCTCATTAGATAAATTGGATATTAATAAGTATGTTAACTATATTGTGTTTCCCAATGAATTAAGACTACTTTCTACTCAAGTATCAGGAAAAATTAATATTGTTTTTAATATGGAAAAAAACAATTCAAAATTAGTATTTGAGGGGCCGCTACAGTTTGATAATGTCAATATAGAGCAAGCTAAAAAACCTTTTGTAAAAATTAATAAATTAACACTTAAATTAAAAGATTTTGAACCACTGGCTGCGAAATATCGCTTTGCAGGCATAAAAATAGATACCTTGGATATGGTCTTGGAAAAAGCCCTACAGTTAGTTAATCAGTCTGCAACCCCATCTAAAAGTCAGGCTAAAATGCTGCTTGATGTTGGCCATTTTCAATTAATTAATAGCCGCGTTACTTATCAAGACCTGGTCTTTGATGCAATCAAATTTGATGTGCGTGGTTTTGTAAATAAGGGAAATAAAACACTTCCCGTGCGGCTGGCTGTGAATAGTCCTTACGGAGAACAGCTCTTGGCTGACTTAAGCATACAAACTCAGCCATTCAGCCTAACAGGTAAAATAAATGCTTCAAAATTAAAGCTAACACAATATAGCCAATACCTTGCACCATACTTTAAAGGCGAAATAAGTGATGGTTTATTAGATGTTGAAACAACAGCTTATCTTAGTATAAATCCACTTGTATATACTTTGAAAAATACCGAAATAGGTTTAAGTAATTTAGCACTGCAGCAAACAAAGAAACCTATATTGAAAATAAATCAGCTGGCTATAAAGTCACTTGAGCTGGATTCTGCTCATAAATTCATAAATTCATAAATTCATAAAGGCAACTACTTTAGAAAGCAAACAAGGGCAGTTAGTAGCCCAGATATTAGTTAATGGGCAATTGAATTTAGCGACGTTAATGCCAGAGTCAGCTATTGCCGCTAAGCCTGCTACTCCATGGCGGGTGCAAGTTGAAAAAATAGATATTAATGATTGGAAGCTTAATCTTGCTAATAAAAGGTTAGCATATGCTCCTACGATTTTTATTCGTGATATTGCTTTGGGTTTTGATCATTTTGATAGTCAACAAGGCAGCAAAGGAATATTAAACTTAACAGGAAAATGGGGGAGTAAGGGCTTAATTAATATAGCGGGCGATGTGGTTCCACTGCCTTTTACTAGTAAAGTAGCTATCGATATGCGTAATGTTGATGCTGCTTTTTTACAGCCCTATTTTACTAAATACATCAATGTTTTTTTGGCTCGAGGGTTTTTAAGTGCTAAAGGGGATTTGCAAGTAGCTACCGAGCCTAAGCTTAATGGGCGCTACCGTGGATTATTGAGTGTTGATAATTTTTATGCCTTAGATAAACAAACCTCTACGGCTTTTTTAAAGTGGAATAAACTAGGATTTAATGGGGTAGATATTAATCTATCCCCATTACGCGTAGATATTGCTGAGCTTGCTTTAGATAAGTTCTACTCTCGATTGATTTTGTCTGCTACTGGGCGTTTAAATTTACAAGATATCTTGGTGCATGATGGTAAACAAGTCTCGGTTGCTGATACACAGCAGGCTAGCTCAGTTGCTGTTGTTGTTCCTGAAGAGGTTGAAAAGTCTGTCTTGCCTATTAATATTAAGAAAATTTTATTTTCTAATGGGAATATTCGTTATAGTGATAATTTTATTAAACCTAACTTCAGCGCTAATATAACTGGTATGACTGGGATGGTTAACGGTTTATCTAGTTCAGAAAACACTTTGGCACAATTAGATCTGCATGGGTTTGTTGATAAAATTGCACCGGTAAAAGTCAGTGGTTTATTTAATACTCTCGCAAAAAAAATGTTTCTTGATATTAAAGGTGGGGTCAATAACTATGATTTAACATCAGCCTCTACGTACTCCAGTAAATACGCTGGTTATGGAGTAGAAAAAGGTAAGCTATCTATGGATGTTTCTTATACTAGGCTTTTAGAAAGTAATGTCAAGTGACTGAATATTCGCAGTCCGGATGCCGAAAAAATGAGGCGACCAAATCGGGTGTCGACTTTAATCGATTGAGCGCAATAT
>Ga0247722_10000896_pt1 | contig 17181 bp, 14 predicted proteins | sample MSEWelMarce3H_FC_FD_189094 | JGI IMG/M metagenome (GOLD analysis project Ga0247722, IMG submission 189094) | Subsurface sediment microbial communities from gas well in West Virginia, United States - MSEEL Well Study Marcellus 3H_FC | ecosystem: Environmental > Terrestrial > Deep subsurface >... | reverse complement strand
AGCGATTTTTAACGCCGTGCAGCCCCAAAACTGGGCTAAACCCGAAGGGCTGAGCCGGAAAATGGCCATTCACTGCGTTATGCTCCTCGACAATAACCCGTTATTGCCTTCGTCACATGCCTTGTGCTTGGCCGTTTTCCGGCTCAGCGCAATGGCGAATGAACGTCAACAGACCCTAGCATTTTCAGCAGTGCGGCCTCATCCAAAATAGACACACCCAAATCAACAGCCTTAGTTAACTTGCTCCCAGCATCACTTCCCGCCACCACAAAATGTGTCTTTTTAGACACACTGCCCGATACCTTGCCACCCGCCGCTTCGATTAAATCTTTAGCTTGATCACGGGATAAAGTAGGCAAAGTACCTGTAAGCACCAGTGTTTTATCTTTAAACACGCCCTCATTAGCCGCAGTTAGCTCCGGCAACTTCCGCTCTAAATCAGCACACCATACAGCCAACCCTTTTAAAAACGGCCGCTGCCCTTCAGCATCCAACCACGCCAGTAGGGCTTTTGCTACATCACTAGGCAAGAAGGTCAGCGTCAGCCAATCAGCATCAGCCAAGGCATCCAAACTATTGACTCTTTCGGCCAATTGCTGGCTGCGCACGATAGATAATTTAGGCACACCTAAATGTGCGTACAGACTAGATAGCTGGAGTTTGTCTCTTAATTGCCCACTTGGTGCGTGCTCATCCCTTGGAGCAATCCCTGCGGCCAGCAAAGCGTCTAGGGCCTGTTGGTTTTTAGGCTCGCTAAAAAAATCATAAATAGCGATTGCTACCGTATCGCCAATATCGGGCAAGGCCCGTAATAGTGGCACGGGGGCATGGCGAATTAACTCTAAGCACCCCAGCCAATCGGCCAAGGTTTTGGCTGTCGATTCACCCACATGGCGAATTCCCAGCGCAAATAAGAAACGCGCCAATAATGGCCGCTTACTTGCAGCGATTCCTTCCAGCAGGTTTTCTGCCCACTTAGTGGCAAGGCGGCCTTGAGTAATACTTTCGGCACTGACACCGGCAGTTTCGTCGGCGGCGGCTTTCATATTCTGAAAATCGGCCAGGGTTAAGGCATATAAATCCGCCAGCGATTTCACATAGCCCAAATCAACCAGACTTTCTACATAACGCTCGCCAAGGCCATCGATATCCATCATTCGCCGGCCCGCAAAATGACGAATCGCCTCTTTACGCTGTGCCGAGCAGCTCAATCCCCCCGAGCAACGCGCAATCGCTTCACCCTCTTCTCGCACCACATGCGAGCCACAGACAGGGCAAGCTTTAGGCAAGCTAAATACAGGGTAAAGTGGCTCTTGGGCTGGCGAGAATAAATCTGCGCCCGGCACATCCTTCATGGGGCGGCGCTCTAGCACCACACTCACCACCTCAGGGATCACATCTCCGGCGCGGCGCACAGCCACCGTATCGCCCACCCGCACATCTTTACGTCTTGCCTCGTCTTCGTTATGCAGCGTGGCATTGGTCACGGTCACCCCCCCCACAAATACCGGCTGCAAGCGCGCCACAGGGGTGATTGCACCCGTGCGCCCTACCTGCACATCAATCGCCTCCACAATAGTTAAAGCCTCTTCCGCAGGGAATTTATGCGCCACGGCCCAGCGTGGCTCACGGGTTCTGAAGCCCAATTCTTTTTGCAAGGCCATACCATTTACTTTGTAAACCACGCCGTCGATATCAAACGGCAAGCTTTCACGGATCTGTGCAACGCGGGCATGAAATTGCGCCAAACCCTCACCCCCACTCACCACGGCACGCTCAGTGCAGACAGGAAAACCCATTAGAGCCAGCGCATCCAAGAGAGCAGAATGCGTCTGCGGCATGGGCCAGCCCTCCACCACGCCCAAGCCATAGGCAAAGAAAGATAGTGGCCGCGCAGCAGCAATCGCCGGATCCAGCTGACGCACCGCACCTGCAGCAGTGTTCCTAGGGTTTACAAAGGTTTTATCGCCAGCCGCCAATTGGCGCTCATTTAAAAAATCAAAATCATCGCGCCGCATATACACCTCACCACGCACCTCTAATACCTGCGGTGCTATATCAGCACGTAAGCGTAGTGGGATCTGTAAGATGGTGCGGATATTTTGCGTCACATCCTCACCCGTTGCCCCATCGCCCCGTGTAGCGGCCTGCACCAGCACGCCATTCTCATAACGCAGACTAATCGCCAAGCCATCAAACTTCAGCTCGGCAGCGTACTCAAGCGCAGCAGCGCTCAATGGCAAATCCAGCTCTTTACGTACACTGGCATCAAAAGCCAATGCGCCCGCTGGCGTGACATCGGTTTCGGTGCGAATCGATAACATAGCCATGCGGTGCATCACCGGCACAAACTGCGGCAGAGGCTTGCCGCCCACCCGCAGCGTGGGCGAATCGGGTGTTGCTAACTCAGGGTGCGCTATTTCCAGTGATTGCAACTCACGAAACAAGCGATCGTACTCAGCATCCGGCACCGTTGGGGCATCGAGTACATAGTATTCATGGGCATATTGATGGAGTTGCGTGCGTAAGAACTGCGCTTGATCGATGAGGGAAGAAGTCATATTTGTCTATTGATTTTATGCGGAAGCTGAAATAGCGAGGATGTACAACAAGGATATACGCCAAAACATGAGCAGTCCAAACACTCAAGAATACCCCTTGTTTTTACGTTTTTTGTAATTTTATTGTGATTTAAAAATTGCGCGGCATCACATGGAGCCGCTCTGGATAAGCCTGCCAAATAGAGATCATTTACTACTACGCGAAAGCAAATCCAACACCTGAACACTGGACCAAAGCCCAGTGCATAGCCCCCCATTGATGCCACTATAAAATATGAGATTAACCAATCACTATTTGGTTAAAATCGAGATTCCCATCCCTTGAAATGGCCCAAGCGGGGTATTTTCTTGTTCAAATTGCTCGATACTCGGCGTACCGCTCCACAATTTATAAACAAGACGTTCATTCTGAACAATAAAGATGACATCAAAATGCCAACCAGAAATAACCGTTTTTCGTTCAAAATTTAAAAAATCTGCCCAGAAATTGCCATAGCGTTTTCTTACTGAGCTTTTCTGCTCAATTTCATATGCAAAGCACGAAGTTTGAGCAGCAATACAAGCTTGGATTTGCGGTGCTAATAAACGCGGCTCGCCTGCACCACTTAATGCCAGACGACGCATTAAATCAGCATAACTCAGTACGACAATATTTGGCGTTTTAGCTGGATCCAAGCCCATTGCATGCAACTGTTGCAAACTGGTGGTTTCCAAGGGAACACCTTTAAACACCTGCTCCGCCGTTTGATAATCTGGCCAAGGAGTACGGCTAATTTGCTCTGAATCGGGCAGAAGGGCAGCACAAGAAGTCAAGCTCAAACATAGAGCCGCATAGCTTAATCGGGCGCGTTTCATGACCCTTCTCTCAGCGTAACAGCAATAAAGTCTATATCGTCACTCTAGGCAAAAAATGCAGCACAAGATGCCTATTTACAGCCCAAAATAGCAATGCCGCTGACGAACAGCGGCATTGCAGTAACACATCCCACCAAAAAACTACGCAAATAAGCGCAAAGCCGCCACAGAGCCTGGAGCAATGCCTCTATCATCCATTTTTGCGTACAACACGCCTAATTGCTTGCGGATATTATCTAAGCTTGCTTCGGTTAGGGGCTTACTATTATCGTCAACCAGCTCACCAGATAGTGCCACCGATAAGTGCTGTGCAAATTCAGCAAAATAATCAAACACCGATACGCCACCCGCCACCCGTGGTACATCAAACAGGAGCGTAAGGCCACTCGAGGTATTGCCAAGAGGGGTCTGATCATAGTTTGACAAGGTAAACAATGTTTTACCTGAATCGCTACGGTAGTGAAACGCACCCTCTGGACTGCGAACCAAGCCCGCGTTTTCAGCCAATAAGCGCACGCGCTCCATTGGGAACGGGCGGCTTGCTGCCATCACATTTAAACCAATGAGCACGTCCACACTGGCGCAAAACTCATCTAGATTAGTTGCAGCAGTTAATTTGGCTGAGCGCTGGGGAAAAGTCACCACCGCCTCATGCTCATCAGCAAACTGCTGTACCGACATACAAAAAGCATTGAGCTGCTCTGAGCTTAATGCCCCTTGACGATCAGCCAATTGCAAGCCAATTTTCAGCTCTTTATAACGCGAACGCGAACTTGGCAAACAGGCTTCCCAGCGATTATTTTGGCTACCCATTACCTGTACGCGCTTAGAGCCCCTAAATACCGGTAAATCTGCCGCTGCAATCACTTCTGTAGCATGAACTTCTGCAACAAAATCAATCGATGAATCGAGCAAGCTACTTGCGAGTGCTTCACTGTCATCACTGACTGGCGCAGCAACCTTAACCGGCTCTGGCACATAAGGCGCGGCATCTACCGCCACCGAAGGCGCTACCGGTGGTTCGATATAAGGCTCGCGCACGGGGGCCGTTTGAGGTTGTGGCTGATAAGCAGGGGCAACTTCCAACTCCGGCTCAACCAGCAGGGGCTCAAAGCGCTCAGGCACCAATTCGGCCGTCTCTAGGCTTGGTTCCATCCGGCTTGCCCCTGCTGAGCGCACCATGTTTTTGGGTACATCCAGCAGCGCATCGCTTTCATTACGGGCAAAGGCCTTGGCGGCTTGCTGGCGATAGCGGTATTCCTGCCACCAATTGAAGGCATAGACAGCGGCGACAATCACGCCACCTACAATCAGCGATCCTAATTGCAAATCGGTCATTCTTTAAGGTCTCTTGGCGAGTCGATCTATCCTTTTAAAAAAACTTCATCACCTGCCCATTAAGCGTTTGATGAAGTATCTAAAACAATATCGGTCCAGCCTATTATTCGGTGTTTATTAGGTCTGCAGGCTGCTCATTATCAGCCACATTCCTACTCATTTGTACTCGCTTACCAATATGATTAGCGCGCACTTTTCAATTACAGTAAAATATTAGTGAAATTAGCTAGGTTAAGCCACCTTATTTTTTCTGATTCAGTAAACCTTCACTTTAGCCTTGCGTCCAGTAAATATCGTACAAGCCAAGCAAATAGGATACCAGACTTAAGCGTTACTGGTCGCTCGCATCCACTCAATAATTACGCGATTTTACTGTGCTTTTTGCCTATTAACATCACGTTTTGTAACAGATGATTAATGTGCCAGCATTTTTTTGTAGCATTGAACATCTCTGGCCCCAAAAAAATTCAAATTATGAGAGTTTGCTGATCTACTGAGCCAGCCCCATTTACCTTCGCCCTATCATGAAATAATAAATTAAATTCATTAAAATCAATACGATATAAAAAAACCACTCTAATCCTCCTTTATTCTCTACCCACACCCACTCCGCAAGATAGATTAATTGGCTAAAAACCGCAGCAACATTGTAAAAATGTTGAACCTTGTAATTTTTTTAGATCCAAATGAACTTAGAATAGTTTTATTGCATAAACGAATATGCAAATGAACATACTGATAGTAAACACTAGGCCCTGTTGACGTTTCATTCGCCATTGCGCTGAGCCGGAAAAAGGCCAAGCACAAGGCATGTGACGAAGGTAATAACGGGTTATTATCGAGGAGCATCACGCAGTGAATGGCCATTTTTCGGCTCAGCCCTTCGGGTTTAGTCCATTTTTGGGGCTGCACGGCGTTAATGAAACGTCAACAGACCCTAGACCTGCTGCGGCCTGATTAATTTCACAATACCCGCTACCGCCATGCTAAGCACCAGCAAAATTGCGCCAGCAATAACGCCTACCACGGCGTCCAATAATATCGGTAATACGGCGTAAAGCAGAGGGCCAATGCTAGCAATATCGCGCACTGCTAGGGCGATATGATGAATAAGATCATGAGCAGGTGCAAAGCCATGAGTAAGAATCCCTCCTCCCACCATAAACATTGCAATGGTGCCTACCACGGTCAGCGTTTTCATTAAATAGGGCGCGCCAACCAAACATAAGCGGCCCACTTTATGCTGCACTTGCAGCCACAGGCCTTGGCCGGTTTTTTTGCACAGATAAAGACCTGCGTCATCCAGCTTAACAATCCCAGCGACCAAACCATAGACCCCAACGGTCATTACAGCTGCAATCAGGCTTAATACGGCGAGTTGAGATGCAATCGATACCCCAGCAACAGTTCCAAGGGCGATAACAATAATTTCTGCTGACAACACAAAGTCAGTACGAATAGCCCCTTGAATTTTATCTTTTTCATAGGCAACTAAATCGACCTCAACGTTATGTGCGGCAGCAAGCAGCGCTTCTTTATCCGCGTGCTCCTCACTACTATGCAAAAATTTATGCGCCAGCTTTTCAAAACCTTCAAAACATAAATAGCATCCACCCAGCATCAATAAAGGTGTAATCAGCCAAGGAGCCACGGCACTGATCCCTAATGCCGTGGGCACTAAAATCAATTTATTGCGTATTGATCCTTTTGCCACCGCCCACACCACGGGGATCTCTCGTTCCGCACGCACGCCAGAAACCTGCTCGGCATTAAGGGCTAGATCATCTCCCAGCACCCCAGCGGTTTTTTTAGCCGCCACCTTGGTCATGAGGGCTACATCATCTAAAACTGCGGCAATATCATCGAGTAATACTAAAAGGCTGCTACCGGCCATAAGGTGATCTCTACAAAATATCTAAGGGGATTTTTAAATAACGCTGACCATCAGCATCAGGAGAGGGTAACTCTCCCGCACGAATATTGATTTGAATAGCGGGCAAAATCAACTGCGGCATACCAAGGGTTTGATCGCGCGCCTCACGCATCGCAATAAAATCTGCCTTTACCACCCCAGCATGCAGATGAATATTACCCGCTCGCTGCTGCGCAACGCTACTTTGCCACTGCACAGCTTGGCGATGCTCTGGTAGATAATCATGACAAACAAATATCCTTGTTGCATCCGGCAGGGCTAACAGCTGCTGAGTTGAATCATAAAGCATCGCCGCATCACCCCCTGGAAAATCACAACGAGCAGAGCCAACATCAGGCATAAACAGCGTATCCCCCACAAACAGTGCATCCCCTACCCAATAGGCAATATCTGCTGGCGTGTGCCCCGGCACAAACAGCACTTTGGCGCTAAGCTCACCAATCTGAAACACGGCGTTAGCCGCAAACAGCACATCAAACTGACTGCCATCCACAGCAAAATCATGTCCCAAACCAAACACCGGCTTAAAAATAGTTTGCACTTGATTAATATGCTGGCCAATCGCCACCTTGCCGCCCACTTTGCGCTTTAAATATGCCGCGGCAGATAGATGATCGGCGTGAGCATGGGTTTCAAGTATCCATTGCACGGTTAATTTTTTTGCCGTGACAAAATCAATCAAACGATCAGCGCTATGAGTTGCAGTGCGCCCCGATTTAGCATCGTAATCAAGCACAGTATCTACTAAAGCGGCGCAACCACCCTCGAAATCAAACACCACATAACTCACAGTACAGGTGGCAGAATCAAAAAAAGCTTCTACGTTTGGATGCAACATCAGCACACCTCATCAATAAATATATTTGAAAATATTATATACAAAACTATAATGATTAAAACCGTTACCAACACTGACCAAAAGAGCCGTTTTACCCATGAATTCAGAACAAATCACCGCCATGCGCCAAGCCGCCAACGGCGCAACACGTATTTTAAAAGTAATGGCCAATGAAGACCGCTTATTACTGCTCTGCCAAATGGTGGATAGCGAAAAATGCGTCTCTGACTTTGAAACATTGCTAGATATTCGCCAGCCCACGCTCTCGCAACAACTCACCGTGCTGCGCAAAGAGGGCTTGGTCAACACCCGCCGTGATGGCAAAAGAATCTACTACAGCTTAGCCAGTACTGAGGTACAGCAGCTACTGCAAGTACTGTACTCACTTTATTGCCCCTCTGATTTAAAGGACGCTAACGATGCAAATTGATTGGTTGCAGTTCACCCCGTGGAGCGCTTTATTAGGCGGGGCACTCATTGGCTTAGCCAGCGGTTTACTTGCCCTGCTCACAGGGAAAATCGCGGGGATTAGTGGCATTTTAGGCGGTCTACTCAATGCACAAAGCGATATGCAATGGCGCGCCGCGTTCTTATTAGGATTAATACTCACCCCGCTATTTTGGATGGCTTTTAAGACACCAGCCGATATTCAAATCACAGCAAATACACCAACGCTTATCATCGCAGGGCTCTTAGTTGGTCTTGGCACACGCTATGGCAATGGTTGCACTAGCGGCCACGGCATTTGCGGACTATCTCGGTTTTCTATCCGCTCCCTCGCCGCGGTTGCCAGTTTTATGAATGCAGGCTTTATCACAGTATTACTGACCCACCATCTTTTTTGAGGCCCACTATGCAAACAATCGTTGCCTTACTTACAGGGGTCATATTTAGCCTTGGCCTGATTATTTCAGGCATGGTCAACCCAGCTAAAGTCATTGGCTTTCTTAATTTAGCAGGGCAATGGGATCCAAGCTTAGCCTTAGTCATGGCAGGTGGCATTGCCACCGCCACACCTTTATTTATGTGGGCAAAACGCCGCCAAAAAACGCTACTTACCCATGAAAAAATGGCGCTCCCCACAAGCACAATCATTGATCGCCCTTTAATCGGTGGCAGCCTGTTATTTGGTATTGGCTGGGGCTTAGCGGGTATTTGCCCAGGCCCAGGCTTAGTAGCCATGGCAATGGGTGAAAGCAAGGCGTTTATTTTTGTCATTGCTATGCTTAGCGGCATGTTTGTTTTCAGGCTACTCCCTAAATGACATCCCTCAAATCTCTAGCAAAGTTCTTCCCTATTTTGCAATGGCTACCGTCTTACCAAAAGCATAGCTTTGCTGGAGATTTAAGCGCCAGCCTGATTGTGGCCATATTACTCATCCCACAAAGCATTGCTTATGCTTTGCTTGCTGGCCTGCCACCACAAGCAGGGATTTATGCCAGTATTTTACCGCTGGTGGCCTACGCTTTCTTTGCCAGCAGCATGGTGCAATCGGTTGGTCCGATGGCGATCAACGCCATTATGACCGCCACGGCACTTGCGCCCTTGGCGGCAACGGGCTCCAGCCAATACATAGCCCTTGCCGCTAGTCTTGCCCTGCTCTCAGGGGTGTTTTTGACGCTACTAGGCTTATTTAAGCTGGGATTTATCACTCAACTCCTCTCTCACCCCGTCATTAATGGCTTTAGTAGCGGCGCGGCTATTTTGATCGTACTTGGGCAAATAGCGCCGTTACTCGGCGTATCGATCCAGGGCGAGCATGTTGGCCAGCTGTTACTGCAGCTTATGCTGGCTATTCCTGCAATGCAGCCCTTTGGCCTAGTCTGCTTAGGGCTACTCTGGCTGGCTGGCGGCCCTTTAGCCAAACGGCTACAGCATTTTAGCCACGGGCCTTTGCTGAGCAAAATCAGCCCCTTACTGCTCATGCTAGTCATCACCGCTACCGTCTATTTTTTGAATATCCAAACCAAGCTTATTGGGGCTTTTTCTGCCGGCCTACCCCGCTTGTTTTGGCCACAGCTCAATCAAACTAACCTTGCCCAGCTTTGGTTGCCAGCCATCACCATTGGCCTAGCTGGCTTTTTACAGAGCATCACCATTGCCCAAAGTTTGGCCTTAAAAACAAAGCGCAGCATCGATAGTAATCAAGAACTGATTGGCTTAGGCGCTGCCAATATCGCAGCAGCAGCCAGTGGCGGCTTTCCGGTGAGCGGTGGTTTCTCACGCACCGCAGTTAACGCCGCATCAGGCGCAAATACGCCCTTGGCGGGAGTAATGACGGCGGTGTGGATTGCGCTAGCGGCGCATTGGCTCAGTGATTATCTAGCGCTACTCCCCCTTCCCCTTTTGGCTGCCACCATTATTTTAGTGGCGCTGCGTTTAATAGATTTTGATTTTTTCCTTAAGAGCTGGCGCTACGATAGCAGTGATGGCGCAGCCTTTATCTGTACTGCCATCGCTGTTTTAGCATTGGGAGCAATGTTAGGGATTGTAGCGGGAGTGGGCTTATCGCTATTACTTTTTTTATACCGCAGCAGCCAGCCGCATATCGCGGTGGTTGGCCGTATTGCTGGCACAGAGCACTATCGCAATATTCGCCGCTTTACTACACAAACGAGCGATCACATTGTGGCGGTACGCATTGATGAAAGCTTGTATTTTGGCAATATCGCCAAGGTACAAACCGAGTTAATCGATATTTTAAACAAGGCAAGCAATACGCAGCATTTACTACTGATTATGTCAGCGGTAAATAGCATCGATTTTAGCGCTATGCAGGCCATCAGCTTGCTACAAGAAAACTTGCGAGCACGGCACATCAAAATCCACCTAGCCGAAATCAAAGGGCCAGTAATGGATCATTTACGCCGTAGTGAGATCTTAGAAAATTTAGATGGAGAAGTCTTTTTGAGCGCTCACTTAGCCATGCAAACGCTCAGCGGGATAAATGAAGATTTTTCTATTTAAACAATCAGAGCGGCTTGCTGCAGCTAGCATTGAAAAAGGCGCTGCAAACAACGCCCTGTTCAACCCATTAGATCTATTTAGCTGAAGCAGCTGGTGCAGCTGCCGCAGGCTTATCTGGCGTAGTAGGTAGCACCGCCACCTCATCTTTATTATCCGCCAAGATATTAAGCGTTACCCTACGGTTACTCGCCCGCCCCTCTGGCGTATCGTTGCTACCCTGTGGCCGAAACTCGCCATAACCAATCGCCACCAAGCGCTGTGGTGCCACGCCCACGTCTACAAACAAACGCACCACACTGGCAGCTCTGGCGGCGGATAGCTCCCAATTAGAGGGAAACTGCCCCGAGCGCATCGGTAAATTATCGGTATTGCCTTCAATTTGAATCAGGTTATCGGTGTTTTTAACCATTTCTGCCACAGCAATCAGCGCGGTAGCCGATTCGGTGTGTAAATCGGCTTTGGCAGTATCAAACAAGACCGAATCGCTAATTTCTACAGCGATTCCACGCTTGGATTGCGTTACCCGCACCTTGCCTTGGTCAATCAAAGCACCCAACGATTTTTTTAAATCCCCAGCCATGCCCTGCATTTTTTGCGTTTGCTCAGCCACTTTGGGGCTTGGGGTTGGCGGGGAAACCGCATTAAGCACAACTAACTTATCTGGCGCTCCTGCTACAGGTTGATTTTGCTTGATGACTTCTTTGGTGGTGGGGGTTTGCTTAAAGGCATCGACCATCGAGTTCGACAGCACTTTATATTTGCCTTCATTGACCGAAGAAATAGCGTACATCACCACAAAAAAAGCAAATAAAAGGGTAATAAAATCGGCATAAGACACCAACCAGCGCTCGTGGTTTTCATGCTCCTCGTGCCTGTGTTTACGTGCCATGCTGAGTTCCCTGATTTGCAGAGTGGGCACGTGTTGTGCCCACGCGTAAAAGCAACATTGTGGGCACAAAGCCCACACCACCCGTTATCTAAGCTGTAAATTAAACTCAGAAACCAGCTTATTCGCAGCCGACACCCCAATCTGACGTGCTAGACGATCCGCATAGCTTGGGCGTGGCGTAAAATCAACGATGTCTTTTGCCTTAACCACATCACGTGCCACGCTATCTACCGAGCCTAAAGCATCCACCAAGCCTATTTTGATACTAGCAGCACCACTCCAAACCAAACCTGAAAATAAATCAGGATTATCTATCAGCTTATTGCCACGCCCTGCTTTGACTACGCCAATAAACTGCTGATGAATTTCATCCAGCATCACTTGCGCTTTATCACGCTGGCCTTGGCTCATCGGTGAATAAGGATCTAAAAAGCCTTTATTGGCACCAGCCGTGAGCAAACGCCGCTCAACGCCTAGCTTCTCCATTACACCACTAAAACCAAAACCATCCATCAACACACCAATCGAGCCCACCATTGAGGCTTTATCTGCGTAAATCTTATCGGCACCAGCAGCAGCGTAATAGCAACCTGAGGCGCAGATTTCTTCAATCACCACATAAAATGGAATTTTTGGATGTAGTTTTTTCAAACGTGCAATTTCATCGGCCATCATCCCAGCCTGCACCGGGCTACCACCTGGACTATTGGCTTGCAAAATCACTGCCTTGGTATTTTTATCCTCAAACGCTGCCGTTAACCCCTCAATTAGCATTGAAGCATTCGCCTCTCCCCCCGCAGCAATGGCGCCCTCTAAACGCACTACGGCTGTATGAGGCCCAGTCATTTCATCGCCGGTTTTTTTTCCTACCCACCCCATCATCATGGCAATAACTAATATCACAATACTAAAGGTGACTAAGCGAAAGAAAATATTCCAGCGGCGCCTAATGCGGCGCTCTTTAATACCGGCATGCAGCAAACTTTCTAATTGTTCGCGTTCCCAAGATTCATTCATGCTGTGTTTTATCCTCAATCAAGCAAACTTGATCCGCGATTTCGCGAACCGGCAAAGAAATCAACTTGCGGCCAGGGCAAGGCCCGCCCAAGCAAAGACCCGTATTGGGCGCATAATATGCGCCATGAGTTGAACAAACAAGCCAAGAGCGGGATAAATCAAAGAGATCACCCGGATTAAAATCCATCTCAATTGGGATATGCGCACACTCATTGATATAAGCGTACACCCTGCCATCATAACGTAGGACAAACGCACTTCGCTCACGCCCTCCCCATTGTAGAGTAAAGCGCTGTGCCAAGCCGCGCTCAAGCAAATCACCACTCTGGCACAGCACACGATCAGGCATTGAGTAAAATCCAATCCCTTAACGCATGAAAATCATCAAAATGCGCCATAGGATGGCACGTTAATAATTCTGGCAACTTATGCGCGCCATAAGTTAGCGCCAAGCTTTGGGTGCCGGCATTCTGCGCCAGTTGCAGATCATGGGTGGTGTCGCCAATCATTACAGCACGACTGGCATCCACATGGCATTTATCCAAAATGTAATGCAGCATAGCCGGATGCGGCTTAGAAAATGCTTCATCGGCCGTACGCGTCATTTTAAAAAACGCCCCCAAGCCGCTAGACACCAAAACTTTATCTAAGCCAGCTCTAGATTTACCCGTAGCCACGGCAAGCTGAAATCCTGCCTCAATAAACAGTGGCAAGGCCTCAATTACCCCGTCATACAGCGCTATATTTTGGTCTTGCGCTAAATAATGGCGGCGATACACACTCACCACCTCGGTGATTTGGGCAGGCGTGGCATCAGGCGCAAGGTATTGCATTGCCTCATTCATGCCATACCCAATAACATATCGCGCTTCTTTATCTGATGGTATAGGTAGGCCTATATCACTAAAAGCCGCCTGGATAGCACGGGCAATAGTGCCCGTGCTATCCATTAAAGTGCCATCCCAATCAAACACCAGCAAATCAAACTGCTTAGGCATGCGGTTTATTCCCAAGAGATCGCTCAAGTTGATCGATATAAGATTGTAATTCAGGGGGAAGTGGCGCTTCTAATTCCAAAGGCTTGCCCGTAATCGGGTGATCCACAATTAAACGCCAAGCGTGCAAAAACATGCGGCGCAGCCCCTGCCTTGGTAATAATTTATTTAAAGCAAAGTCACCGTATTTTTCATCTCCCAAAATTGGATGATCGCTAGAGGCCAGATGCACCCGTATCTGATGGGTACGGCCTGTTTTAAGCTCACACTCCAGCAAGGAGCAATCTTTCCAGACCTGACGACGATTCACTACGGTGTGCGAAATCTTCCCTTCTGGCGAAACGCGTACACGACGCTCACCCTCTGCGGTGTTGTATTTCAGCAAAGAAAATTTCACGTGGCTGCGCGGATTCCCCCACACACCTTTCACCAAAGCTAAATAACGCTTATCAATACGATGATTGTCACGCAAGGCGTCTTGCAAAACGATTAAGGCAGAGCGCTTTTTCGCCACCATTAAAATACCGGATGTTTCCCGATCTAAGCGATGCACTAATTCCAAAAACTTTGCTTGTGGCCGCTGCGCACGAATCAGCTCAATCAAGCCAAAACTAACGCCTGAACCACCATGCACAGCCAAACCAGCTGGTTTATTTAAAATTAAAATAGCCTCATCTTCAAAGATGATTGGAATATCGATGCGATGCGATGCAGCCACAGCCGGTGCGGCGTCTGGTTTCTCTGCCACGCGCACGGGCGGCAAACGTAAAATGTCACCAGCCAGCAGGCGATAAGTCACATCACTACGGCCTTTATTTACACGAACTTCGCCACTACGCACAATGCGATAAATATGACTTTTAGGTACGCCCTTGAGATGTTTTAACAAAAAATTATCCAGCCTTTGGCCGGCATCTTCCTCATCTACAGTCAGGAACGTTACGGATGCTTTGCTACTGCCCTTCATCTTGACTTATACTCTCCGCACGCCACAACCCAGAAGGTTGTAGCAGGTTGGCCGTGGCGTTATAAACGCAACGGCAACGATTACCGCAAGGGCTTGTTTTGACATGGGTCTTTATAACAAACCCACCAAAACAAACACTGCGCAAGGTGGCATTGCCACTTTTAGGTCCCGCTCTTAAAGCATGCTGCCCGACGATACAGTCGGCGATTACCTTCCCGCCGTAGAGAAAAATACTCTACCCACTCCCCAAGGCTCAAAGCCTTTGTACAACAGGGAGCACAAGCGCGGGGCTCGCCTATCTGCCGTATGGCTGATGCAACAAGTTCCGGGAAGCGGTTATCTCGCTCACCGCAAAAAGCAGCGATGGTAATTGATTTATATATATAAAGCACTCATCGGATTCTTATTAGCGTACTGGCCTACTTTTACCGAGAAATAAGTAAAACCGCCGGTATGGACCGTTCGGCACCTGGTCACCTTGTAGCAGCAAAGACAAAATGGTGCAAAAAGTACCAGCAAGACAAGCGAGTTAAAATCCTAAATAAAAGCACCAACAAGGATTTTAGGCTCATTTCCAATGCGAGGTAGGACTTCAGCACCGTTTTGCAATACGCTGTAAAAAATTGCAAGCAATAGACTCATCGCCAGCGCCATCAATACCTTTTGAGCTTTAGCCGCAGACACAATGATGCCTGAGTTAAAGCTCCCCTCGGTTGCGCTGAGCTTGCCAGAACCTAATTCCAGCCGCGTGAGTGCGAGCCGGAGCACTGTTATGAAACGTATGTTATTTAATGCAACGCAAGCTGAAGAGCTGCGCGTTGCGATTGTTGATGGTCAAAAACTAGTCGACCTCGACATCGAAACCGTTGGTAAAGAACAGCGGAAATCCAATATCTACAAGGGCGTAATTACCCGTGTAGAGCCTAGCCTTGAAGCCTGCTTCATTGATTATGGCTGTGATCGTCATGGCTTCTTGCCGTTTAAGGAAGTGGCTCGCGCCTACCTGAACGACAATGGTGATGGTAATGGTCGCCCGCGCATCGGTGATTCCCTTAAAGAAGGTCAGGAACTGATCGTTCAGGTAGAGAAAGACGAGCGTGGCAACAAGGGTGCTGCGCTGACTACCTATATCAGCTTAGCTGGTCGCTACCTTGTATTAATGCCAAACAATCCGCGTGGTGGTGGTGTATCACGCCGTATCGAGGGTGAAGAGCGCAATGAGCTTCGCGCCGTACTCGACCAACTCGAAACGCCAAATGGCATGAGCCTAATCGCACGTACTGCTGCGATTGGCCGTAATGCGGAAGAATTGCAGTGGGATTTAAACTACCTATTGCAATTGTGGCGTGCGGTTGAAGGCGCTGCCTCTACCCAGACTGGCGCATTCTTGATTTATCAAGAATCCAGCTTAGTGATCCGCGCAATCCGCGATTACTTCCAGCCAGAAATCGGTGAACTGCTGATTGATAAGCTCGATATTTACGAGCAAGCACGCCAGTTTATGAGCCATGTGATGCCGGCCAATGTAAACCGTGTGAAGTTCTATCAAGATGATGTGCCGCTGTTTTCGCGCTTCCAGATTGAGCATCAAATCGAAACAGCCTTTGCCCGCGAAGTGAATTTGCCTTCTGGCGGCGCAATTGTGATCGATAAAACCGAAGCGCTTTATTCTATCGACGTTAACTCGGCTCGCTCCACCAAGGGTGCCGATATCGAAGAAACCGCGTTGCGCACCAATATGGAAGCCGCTGACGAAATCGCCCGTCAGATGCGTCTGCGTGACGTAGGTGGTTTGATCGTGATCGATTTTATCGACATGGAAAACCCAAAGAATCAGCGCGAAGTCGAAAACCGCCTGCGCGACGCCCTGCACCACGACCGTGCTCGCGTTCAAACAGGCAAAATCAGCCGCTTTGGTCTGATGGAATTATCCCGTCAACGCTTGCAACCTTCCCTAGAAGAAACCAGCCACATCGCTTGTCCGCGCTGCCACGGCACGGGCTTCACACGCGGCATCGAATCTTCTGCGCTCAATATCTTGCGCATTATTCAAGAAGAGTCGATGAAGGAAAACACCGGTGCGATCCACGCACAAGTGCCGGTTGATGTTGCTACCTTCTTACTGAACGAGAAACGTGCAGAAATTTTTGCTCTTGAAGCTCGCTTGAAAGTAAGCGTGGTGCTGATTCCAAATACTCATCTTGAAACCCCAAACTACAACCTCTCGCGTCTGCGTCACGAAGACATCGGCAGCCATGAAGATATAGTGCCATCCTACAAGATGGTTGATCTGCCAAGTGAAACGGGCTATCAGCCAGGCAAGGTCAAAGAAGAGCAGACCAAACGTCAAGAAGCCATGGTGAAGGGTCTTACCCCTGATCAGCCTGCACCAATTTCGGCCCGTGATCGCATTGCTGCGCCTACCGATGTTGTTGCTACGCCATCGCTTTGGAAAAAAATTGTCACTTGGTTCCAAGGCGAGCCTGAGGCTTCTACAGAAGCACAGAAGCCAGTGGCTGCAGCACGCCCAAGCAATAACTCACGCAATCGCAATGATCGCGGCCAGCGCCCAGCGCGTGAACCACGTGAAGGCCAAGCGCCGCGCACCGAGCGCCCTGCTCGCAATGAAGAAACGCCTGCACAGCCACGTCGCGGCAGTGGCAAGCCACGCATCGAAGAAGACCTGCAAAAAAGTCGTGAAAACCGTGAAGCGCGCGAAAACCGCGAGCCACGCGAACGCGCAGAACGAGGTGAGCGTAACGATAAAAACGAGCGTAGCGAAGCCACTGCCGAGCAACGCCCTCGCAATGAGCGCCCAGTC
>Ga0247722_10000895_pt1 | contig 17232 bp, 19 predicted proteins | sample MSEWelMarce3H_FC_FD_189094 | JGI IMG/M metagenome (GOLD analysis project Ga0247722, IMG submission 189094) | Subsurface sediment microbial communities from gas well in West Virginia, United States - MSEEL Well Study Marcellus 3H_FC | ecosystem: Environmental > Terrestrial > Deep subsurface >... | reverse complement strand
AAGAAGGTAGCTGAGATTCTGTCTGACATGCACTCTGGGCATTTTGAGAACGACACAGGCCTGTCCGATGGTGAGAAGCTAGAGGAGGATGTGAGTTCTGCGATGAAGAAGGTAGAGTCAGAAATCTCCAAGCAGGTGATTGAGAGTCTGCCCAAGACAAATAGGATTGTGCAGATTGTTGATTCGGGTTCCAAGGGAGGTGCTCACAACATTACGCAGATGGTTGCTCTGCTTTCCCAGCAGCTGATTGAGGGTCGCCGTGTTCAGTACACGCTTCAGGACCGTACTCTGCCTCACTTCCCGAGGTACGATGACGGTGTGGAGTCTCGTGGGTTCATTGAGCATTCCTTCGTCGATGGTCTGATGCCTGCCGAGTTCTTCTTCCACGCACAGGCTGGACGTGAGGGTCTGATTGATACGGCAGTCAAGACCTCCGATACGGGTTACATTCAGCGCAAGTTGATGAAGACCATGGAGGACCAGCACATTGAGTATGATGGAACGGTTCGCAACGTGAATGGAAGCATTGTCCAGTTCACGTATGGCGACGATGGAATCGACACAACCTGTGTTGAGGAGCAGGAGTGTAATCTGTGTATGATGACGATGGAGCAGATCTATCGCGAGTATGCTCTTACGCCTGCGGATGTAAACCCGTTCCTGAAGGAGGAGGTTACGGAAGTCCCAGACCTAGTGGATGAGATTCTCGGAGACCGCAAGATGCTGTTTGAGAATGTGTTCCGACACCGCAAGAACGATAGGATTTCTGCGCCGGTCCATCTGAAGCGAATGCTCGACAAGTATTCGAACGAGTATTCGACCAAGACAGATCTGACTCCTGCGTATGTAGCATCCTCTCTGAGTCGGTTTATGAAGGAGTTCAACAACAAGCTGTTCGCATGTCTGTTGCGATACTACCTAGCTCCCAAGAAGGCGATTGTGGTTCATCGTCTGTCCCAGGCAAGCTTTGATGAACTGATGCGAGACATCCGGTTCCGCTACATCAAGTCACTGGTTCATGCGGGTGAGATGGTAGGTGCTCTGGCTGCGCAGTCAATTGGTGAGCCTACCACACAGCTGACCCTGAATACCTTCCACAGCGCAGGTACGGCAAAGGCGAACGCTACTTCCGGTGTGCCTCGTATTGAGGAGCTGTTGGGTGCCTCACCCAATCCCAAGCGTCCTTCAAACACTGTCTATCTGCAGTCCAACATTGCGGGTGTTCAGCGCGAGTGTATTGCAAAGATGAAGGAGATTCAGAAGACGACTCTGCGAGATGTTGCAAAGAGTGTGAAGATTTACTATGATCCCTATCCTCTGGCTGCGAGCACGACGGTTGATGAGGATCGTGAGCTACTAGAGAGTTATGAGGCGTTCAGTGCAGAGGCAGATGGAACGTGTGGTTCTCCTTGGATTATGCGGCTGGAGCTGGATGACTGGAAGCTGAATGCTCGCGATATTACCGACCTGACCAAGATTCAGACCGAGTTGATGAATGCATCGGGGCTGAAGATTGTGCAGTGCCGTCACAGCGATACCTCCGCAAAGAACCTTGTTCTGCGAATTGCTTTCGACCCGAACTTTGTGAAGAATCCTCTACAGCTGCGATTCCTAGAGGACAAGGTGCTGGATACGGTTCTCACGGGTGTGGATGGAATTGGGCGTGTGTTTATTCGTGAAATCAAGAATGAGATGGCGTACGATGAGAAGCTTGCTGGATACGCGATTCAGAAGCAGTATGTTCTGGATGTAGAGGGAACCAACTTGTATGACCTGTTGGTCTTCCCTGGAGTTGATGGGACGCGAACCTTCTCAAGCGACATTCACGAGGTTCACGAGGTGTTTGGGATTGAGGCTGCTCGTATGAGTCTGTATGAGGAAATCAATGAGGTCTTCGCTTCGGAGAAGGTGAACTACCATCACCTAGCAGTGCTGACGGATACGATGACCTTCAGTGGGCGAATTGTTCCAGTCAGTCGCACGGGTATGAAGAAGGGTGAGTCGGGTGTGCTTGCCAAGTCATCGTTTGAGGAGACTAGTAAAATCATGTTTGCGGCAGCTACATGGGCAGAGGCAGACAATATGCGCGGTGTCTCAGCAAACATCATGTTTGGTCAGAAGCCGCCCTGTGGCACGGGATTTGTGGATATCTTGGTGGATGAGGCACGACTGCCCGAGGGACCTGAAGAGGAAGTCGAGGATGATACGCTGGACAAGGTGAATCAGCGTCTAGAGAACTTGCCGGTAGAGGGTGAGTGTCGAATGGAAGATATTATGATGGAGTGGTAGTCTTCTATAACGCAAAATCTACTAGTTATACAATGGCACAATACACAGAAGAGGAAATATTTAAAGAGGAAGGTTCTCGAACATTAGAAGTCACTGAAAATATTATCGCACTTCCCAGAGGATTCGATTCAACAAAGAATATTCTTTTACCTGTAACACTGCGCGACCCAAACCTTAACGCATATTGGGAATCTGTTGAAGGAAAGAAAGACCTAGAAGGATTAAATGATCCAGCAATGGTATTACAAGAGATACAGCCGCTTCTAACTCAGTGTTTAGGGCAAGAAACAGTTGATTGTATTAAGAAACAACATACAACTCTTCGTGCATTTTTTGAACGATCAACACCCACAACACAGTGTATGAAAACCGTTGGTTCTCCACAAAATAGATTGTGTTGGATTTGCGGGACAAAAATTTTTACAAAAGACAGTCCTCTTGGATTAACGCCTGAATGTGAGCACGTGTTCCCTATTGCTCAAGCACTTGTTTTTACCGGATTGTATGAACATGATTTATTTGAGCAACTAAAGGATGACGGAAATGCAAATCCATATGTTGCTGGTTTAAGAATAGAATATGATTGGGCACACCAAATATGCAATCAAGTAAAGAACGACTCGCATTTTATCCAGTATAGCGTCCAGGAGGGCTTTACAATCGACCCCTCAAAAATTGCGACGTTTCTTACAAATTTATCTATTACAGGCGGTTGGGGTACTGGGCTTGCGCTTGTGAAACGTATTGGGAATGGAGATGCTATATTAGGAAAAGCAATGTTATTGGCTCGTGCAGATATGATTAGATCTAAATGCCTACCAATTCTTCAACAACTTAGCCTTATGAATAAAAGCCCAGAGGAACATGCTAAAAATACAGCAATGTTTTTAAAGGAATACATTGCATTAGATGATATATGTTCAAAAACTGTTCCTGTTGCAAATATACCTCCTTCAATTTCACCAGGTAGTGAAAACACAATTGTCACTTCGAAACGATCAGAAATTGTAAACTATGGAATAAAAGTCGAGGTTGGAAAAACGTGCGTTAAAGTATTTGGTACATTTTCCAGAATTCTTCGCCAGATCCTTGTATCACCACAAATACGGGTGGCTGCTAAATTTCGAGGAGCTATTATTGCTAAATTATTTGATTGCGAGGTTGAATACAAAAAGGCAGTGATAGAGACTATAGCTTCACAATCCACTTCCATTCAACATAGAATATATTCATTTTTGAGGCAGCGTGGGGCTTCAGAACGCGATACCGCAAGAGCTTATAATGCAGTGTTCCCTCCTGCTATTTTGGGATATATCATAAAAGCAACAACTGAAAATGTAAGAACTAGGCTTTTTCAAGATATTATAACACGTGTATTTTCATATCCACCAGGTGCTCAGCAATATATACCAAACGTGATGAATGTAATGACGAACCCGGACTTTATAAGTCAAAGCGCAGTTTATTATCAAGATTACACAAAGAAATTTGATACGGCATTCGGTAATTATTACGGGACGTTAGAAGAATTGATTTCAACCCCAGAAACACCTAATGGAGTTTATCCTAAGTGGGTTCAGGGTGGTTTTCGAAAAAAGACGAAGAAAACTCGTCGCAAAAGAAACTTCCGTCGTTCTTATCGTAGAAAGGTATAATGATAAACTTGACTCATCCAGAGTTGGCGGAGATTACCAATAAATCTCTGCCAGCCGCATCAATTGATGCCCTAAAGAACCTTCGAAACCAGATGTGCGAGACTTCGCAATCTAGTTTTACGCTCCAATCCCAACAGAAGTTTTTGCGTCGTGTCCTCTCACCCGACAGCCCTGTTCGTAGTCTCCTGATGTTTCACGGCACAGGTGTTGGAAAGACCTGCACAGCCATTCAAGTCGCGGAAGAATACATCCTTCGTCCCGAATTCCAGGACAAGAAGGTCATGATTGTTGCCTCTGCCGCAGTCCAGGACAACTTCCGTGGTCAGATTTTTGATATGAGCCGTGTGTCTCTCAACGCAACCTCTGGAATCCTCCAGTCCAAGCAATGTACCGGTCGTCGATACCTCGATATGCTTCTTCGGATTGAAAGTGAACCCAAGAACTGGAACAATCCTGATGTGCGAGACAGACTTGAGAAGACCTCAAGGAGACTAACCGATGAGTTCTATGAATTCATTGCGTATGCGTCGTTTGGGAATGTACTCAACGCCAAACTGACTGGAACGGAAGCCGACATCGACAAGGAGTGGGTTCACAAGACATTTGATAACCGTTTGGTAATCATTGATGAGGCTCACAATCTGCGTGAGTCAAAGGGTGAAGGTATGAAGGGAGTCACAAGTGCGATGGAGAAGCTTGTGAAGATTGCTGATAACATGACATTGGTCTTCCTTTCAGCGACTCCGATGTTCGATACTTATGAGGAAATAGTGTTCTTCATGAATATGTGTTTGTGGAATGACCGAAAGCAGGATACCAAGACATCTGTGAAGGCATCAGACTTCTTCAACTCGGATGCAACTCTCAAATCAGGAGAACAAGGACAAAAGTTCCGTGATTGGTGTTCCGAGTATGTCAGCTTTGTGAAGGGTGAGAGTCCCTTTACATTCCCTTTCCGTCTTCCTCCACCCAAGTTTGTTACCGCTAGCCAACCCAAGAGCTTCCTTGGCAAATCGATTGGTAACGAGGAGAGACTCCAGTACATTTCCTTAGTCGAGTCGCAAGCAATCGACATCCAGAAGGACATCCTGACCAAGGCCGATGCGATTGATGTTGAAGACACCGAACGAAAACAGATTCTTATGGAGCCTACAATTCTAGTTTTCCCCAAGGCAAAGAAGTTTGAGAGTGTCTTCCGATTGGCAGGGAAACAGTTTGAGTATATTGATGAACCTGTCTTCTCACAGGAGAACCTTCCCAAGCACTCTGCCAAGTTCGCAACCGTCATCCAGACCATTTTGGCCTCCAAAGGAATTGCATTGGTGTATTCAAACTACAAAAAGTATGGCGCACGAGCCTTTGCCATGGCACTCGAAGAGCATGGGTTCAGTTCGTATTTGGGAACCAACATTCTTGCCAATCCATCCTATGAGGGTTCCTCAAAGGGTAAGTATATTCTACTAACTTCGGATGCGACAGAATCGGAGATTCACAAGATGATTGACAAGGTAAAGGAACCTGCCAATCGTGATGGAAGTCAGATTCGTGTGATTGTATCCAGCCCTATTGTGTCAGAAGGTGTTGATTTCCGGTATATGCGCCAGGTTCACATCTTGGACCCGTGGTGGAATGCGAGTCGAATTGAGCAGGTAGTCGGTCGTGGCTTGCGTACTTGCAGTCATCAGTTGCTTCCCTTTGAGGATCAGAACTGTACTGTCTATTTCCACGTAGTTCGGGCTGGAGACCGTGAGTGTTTTGATGAATATACTTACCGAACAAAAGTGGTTCCGAAAGCAATCAAGATTGCACGAGTCAGGAAGGTCATGGCAGAGTCTGCGATGGATTGCCCACTGCAGAACACATTGAATACACTTCCATCCGATTGGAAGAATCTAGAAATCCCACAGACACGTACCGAAGGCAAGGAAGCAACCTACAAACTCTCTGAAATGTTAGGACCTACCTTTGATGATACACCTGATGTAGAAGAGTGTATTGTGAAGCCCCAGCCCAATGACCCAGACCATGTTCGACCTCTGTCCACCTACTTGGATGTTCGCGATGAACTGCTGACCAAGCTAGCTCGTCTGCTGATTGACAAGCCTATTTGGGACCGCGATGAGCTTATTGTAGCACTACGACCTTACACTGCCGACGTAATCATCTTCAATCTCCAGCAGGCAATCTCAACGGGTACCAAGTTTGAGGATTCCTTTGGAAGACCCAGCATTCTCGAGTCAAAGGGAGACCTGTATGCCCTAGCACCGATTGGTATTCCCAACTCAACGATGATTGAACGAACACAAAAACCTGCGATTCAGGGTCGTATTCCTCTACCCAATGTTGAAGAGGAGGAAGTTGCACCGATTGAAATTGCCGTTGATATCTTGGACACAAAACGCGAGGCGTTCAACTGGCCATTGGATACGAAGGAGCGATTCGATGAGACGATTCGGAATGGGTACATTTTTGACCATGTGTTTACAGATGCTGAACGACGAGCCTATCTCAAGACTCACCCAGACAATCTTCCATTCGCAACTCGTTTGTATGTTCCGGGAACCGACCTGATTGTGATGGGCAAGGACTCGTTTGAACCACCGAAGGAACCCATTTTTGAAGAGAAGACAAGAGTGCAGGAATGGAATGACGCTCTACTGGCTGGCTTCATCGCAAAGAAGGACCAGGTGTTTGCGACATTGAATGCTGATCGCAAGTTTTCATTGTCTCGTATGAAGATGGGCGAAGGTCCTCTCAAGCGAGATGTTCTTGCGAAACGATTCACCCCAATTGTGTGCGGGACGGGTGATTATGCGAAGGAGAACACGTCAGCTGTTTCTATTAAGATGGACAAGAATGGAAAGGGTATTACAGGGACATTCGTAATCAATGGCAAGGGGAAACCAGTCAAGAGTGATACAATGTGTATGTATGTTGAACTTCTAGCACGAGAGGAGAACAATTGCTTCTGGTTGACTCCTGAAGAGTATTCGGTGCTGTATGATGGAGCTGGAAGCAAGTCAAATCAGACGAATCAGTATAAATTCACACAGGCGTTCAAGAAATAGCGAAACGAATTCGTCCTCTTGTAAAGACAAGAAGGCATTATGGATCCTCTCTTTGAACGTCGTGAGCTTTCTCGAAACATTCACATGGAAGCTCGCTTTCTTCAGCGAAATATTCATGCAAGTCTTGTAGCACAGTTGCGTATCAAGTACGAAGGCAAGTGTACCTCGGAAGGGTATATTCAGCGTCAGTCAATTACAATTATCGAGCATTCACTTGGTCGTACGAATCTAATCAAGGGAGGGTTGGATTATTCCGTCAAGTTCCAGGCAGACATCTGTTTCCCTCACAAGGGTCAGGTCTTCCGAGGACCCGTCAGCCTCAAGAGCAAGATTGGGATTCACGCCGAGATGAGTCCAATGGAAGTGCTTCTCCCTCGCGACCTTCATATCGGGAATGAGGAGTTTGAGAGTGTGCAGGAGGGTGAGGAAGTGGAGTTTGAGATTGTGGGTGCTCGATTCCAGCAGGGCGACGAGACGATTGTAGTGCTTGGGAAGTTGCGATCTCTCATCAAGCCAGACACATTTGTACCCGAGGGTCAGGAATCAAATGAAGTACAGGGACTCATCGCAGCACCTGTGGGACCTCAGACGGAAGGCGATAAGAAGACAGTTGTTGTTGATTCTGGTACGGCAAAGGCAGCAGAACCCACGCGGAGAAGGCGCATCCAAACAAAGGTAGCGGCATCAACAAATGAACCGAGTTCGCAAGGAGCAACTGCGTGAGCAAATCGATAAACTCGAACCCGAAGAACACTCACAAATCTTTGCTATCATTCAGAAACACACTGAAAGTTATACAAAAACACAGACCGGAGTTATGGTTAGTAGCGATACCCTAAACGATGAATGTCTGATTGAAATGGAAAAAATGGTTCAGTTTTATAGAGATCAACGGAAACGTATGGAGTCAGATGCGATTGAACGCAAGACTATCCAAAGGCAATAATACCCTTTTTTGTTTGAATTGCAGCACAAATGTACCTAAATCGGTTTTTCTCCATAGGAAACACGAAGAACCCATGGTTATGCCACAGCGTATCCATTAGTTTAAAGTCTGGCTTTCCATCATCTGCGATGAACAGAGCATTGGCACACCACTGAATCTGCTCGACATAGTCAGAGTCATCCCTCTTCAATAGATAATCGTCGTCTCTGTCTTCGAGTTCAGAGGAATTGATTGCGTGTAGCATAGTAATCATTCGCTTGAACTCCTCCATATTACCTTTGAACAAAAAGCACTTACTCAATTCGTTTTGGGCAAAACGAACGAAACAGATTCAGGCTATAAAACAAGTATGCAGAACCTCCTTTCTACGAGTGTCCTGGGTGAAATCAAAGACCTTGTGTCGATTGCCCAGAAAGACAAGCACGCAGAATTAGAGGTCAAGGTTCTATCTGGACTCATTTCCACAAAGGATGTCGCGGATCGGATCGTAAAGGCGATTGAATCACTTGCTTCGGGTGGTGTAGTCGAGGAACATCGTGCTTCCTTTAGCTATGCCGATGGTCTCCGCGTGAATGTTCTTGGACCCGAAAACATTCACAAGGTATGCACTACCAACAGTTTCCGCGGTGTTCCTCTGCTCGTCGAACGGAAGAAGCGCTACTTCGAGACCAAGGGTGCTGGCAACGATGTGATTGAGGTTCCCGACCTGAAGCTTCGATTTACATTGCGCCACGAGGAGCCTCTTCGCAAGGATTTCAGTGGTGCCCCAATGGATCCCTCAAGCTATCTCCGAATCCTTCATCGCAAGTCCTGGAAGACCGCCGATGGTCTTGTCCGCATCGATATGAGTCTCGTCAAGTCCAAGCTGAAGGGCCACAAGACGTTCTCCGATGTTCTCAAGCAAGTTCCTACCTATGAACTCGAGGTAGAGATTCTCAACAAGGAAGCCGACATCAGCAAGTTGATGGATTCCCTTCTGAATCACGTTGAGCCTCTCGTGGCTGCCTATCAGCAGTCTCCCTTTCTCCTCACCGACACTGACCTTCAGCGCTACAAGATGGAGTTCGAGTCCAACAAGATGCGATTCGTGAATCCCGTCACGATGGAGCGCAGGCATCTTCGTGCCGACCGTCCTCACAACATCCTAAGCGGTTACACGGTCACCAACAAGGCAGATGGTGAGCGTTCCTTCCTGGTTGTGGCTTCCGACAAGCGTCTTATCCGTGTGACTCCCTCTGGAAAGATTACATGGACGGGTCTAACAACTTCAAAGGATCATCACATTGGAGATACGATTGACGGAGAGTACCTATCCGACCGCAATCTCTTCTGTATCTTCGACATTTACCAGTTCCGAGGCAAGAATGTGATGCGCCTACCCCTGATGACATCAGACGATGATGTAATCAAGAACCCTCTCAAGTCGCGTCTCGGATGCGCACACCAGTTTGTCGGAGACCTGAAGAAGGATTTCGTCGCTGGTTTCTCTCGCACACCTATGCGTGTGGAGACCAAGATGTTCCTAGCTGGCGATGGAGCTGTGATGGAGGACGCAATCAAGACGATTCTCGACACCAAGTTTGAGTATCCTACCGATGGTCTTATCTTCACGCCCAAGAATTCGCCTGTCGCACCGGTTCAGGATCGCAAGGGTGATGTGTGGCTTCGTGTCTACAAGTGGAAGCCTGCTGACCAGAACTCGATTGACTTTCTGGTTCGCTACAAGGGAGGTGAGTCCTACGACCCTGTGTTGGGTGAGCGAGTCATCAAGGGAACTCTCTATGTGTCTCGTACACCGGGCAATGAGGTCATCTATCCCTGCGAGACCATCACGGGTGAATACAAGCCTCCTACACTTCCTGCCGACCTTCAGGTTCTGTCTGAGGCACGCGACCGAGTTCCCAGCCCGTTCCAGCCTAGCACTCCCAAGGCACCTAACGCATCTGAAATCCTACTGAAGATGAATGCCAAGGGTCTTCCCGTGGATGATGTGGGTCAGAAGATTGATGACAACACTGTGATTGAGTGTGTTCGTGATGTTGACCACGGCCGTTGGATTGTGTTGCGCACGCGATACGACAAGACCCACCAGTACCGTGTTCTGGGTCGCCCGCAGTTCGGCAATGATATCGCTGTAGCGGAGAACATCTGGACGAACATCCACAATCCTGTGACGACTGAGATGATTCGCCAGGTCACAACCAGCCCTCCGGACGATACCTTCGAGGATGACCTGTATTATCGCGATGCCCTTGAGGCACGAGACCGAGTTCTTCGTGATGTGTATTCGTTCCACAACAAAATCAAGGAGCGCCTATATCACGCAACCATCAAGCAGGACGACACACTGCTTGAGCTCGCAGTTGGGCGTGCTGGAGACCTTCACAAGTGGCGCAAGACCAAGCCCTCCAAGGTTGTTGGAATTGACTTGAGTGAGTCAAATCTGGAGTCATCTAAGCAGGGTGCTTGCACTCGCTACATCAATGAGTCGAAGAAGAGCCGACTTCCTCCCGTCCTCTTCATCCAGGCAGATATGACCCAGCCACTGATGCAACAGGAGAATCGCTATCTCAAGATGATGGACAAGCGCGAACCTGCTACAACTCCTTATCTTGAGCGGTTTGTAGGTCTGACGGAGTTCGATGTAATCTCATGTCAGTTTGCGATTCACTATGCTTGTGAATCCGAGGAGTCATTCCGAATCTTTGTGGGCAATCTTACGGCACATGGAAAGGGTATCTTCTTCGGAACCTGTATGGATGGGTCGGCAGTGTATTCGCTACTGCTGGGGAAGCAGAACCACATCTTCCGAGCGGACAAGCAGGTGTTTGGAGAGGTGACCAAGGAGTATTCAGATGGCTCAAACTGGACGGAAGAGTTTGGAAAGACGATTGTCGTGAAGCTAGAGAGCTTCGAGAAGCCGCAGAAGGAGTATCTGGTTCCATTTGGGAAGGTGACGGAGATTCTCAAGGAAAATGGATTCGAGCTTGTGAATACGACATTGTTCAGCGATGAGTATGCGAGTCAGACAGAGTTCACGTTCTCTCCAGACCATCAGGCGTTCTCCTTCCTTCATCGCAGTTTCGTCTTCAAGCGAGTGGAGAAGAAGGCACCTGAGCCCACAGCCGAGCCCGAGGAAGTGAAGGCAGAGCCTGAGAACGAAGCAGAGGTTGTTATCCCGACTGTTGAGGAAGCCACGGTAGCCGCGCCAGCTGCAGAGGAGCCGAAGAAGAAGAAGATTGTTAAGAAAATCAAGGTTGCGGAAGACTTACCCGAGCCAGTGTTCTTCTTCAGTGGGAACCCAGCGTTGAATGCCGACAAGGAGTTTAGCAATATGTTTGATGCAGCAATGCAGATTGATGGTCTAACCTTCCCAACTGTGGAACACTACTTCCAGTGGTCAAAGGCAAAGATGTTTGGAGATGATGAGATGGCTGGGAAGATTATGAAGACACCAAGTTCCAAGTCTGTGAAGGGATTCGGTAAGAAGGTGAAGAACTTTGACAAGGAGAAGTGGGAAGAGAAGAAGAATGACATCATGCGGATTGCACTGAAGGCAAAGTTCAGCCAACATCCTGAACTCCGAAAGAAGCTACAGGATACAGGCACACGACCGATTGCGGAGGCTGACCCTCGCGATAAGTACTGGAGTATTGGAACATCCTTCGATACATCCAAGGCAAAGGACCCTGCAAAGTGGCCGGGTAAGAACGTGCTTGGAAGTATGCTACAGGACTTGCGAACGGAGCTTAAGGAGTAAAAAACAAGTATAAAGAATAAAGATGCAGATCTTCGTGAAGACACTAACGGGGAAAACGATTACGCTCGATGTAGAGGCAAGCGACACGATTGAGAATGTAAAGCAGAAGATTCAGGACAAGGAGGGCATTCCTCCGGACCAGCAGCGCCTCATTTTTGCCGGGAAGCAGTTGGAGGATGGTCGTACGATGGCAGATTACAACATCCAGAAGGAATCAACACTTCACCTTGTTCTTCGACTTCGTGGTGGGTTTTAAAGCAGAGGTATATAAAGAAAGCAATATGCCTGCGTTGAAGACATTTCACGACAACAAGAACATTTACAGCGTAGATATGATGGTAGCATACGTTAACGCATTCGAACATCCAATTGTGAAACTTCCCATAGAACAGCTTGTTCCACAACTCAAGGAGAAAGTATGGGGTGAATGGTCTCCAATGGATGTGATTGAGAAGATGGATGCTAAAAAATACAAGGAGGATGCTGAACGAATCCGAACGACAAACATTGCCTATCCCATCATCATAACCAGCAATCGAAAAATTGTAGATGGCTATCACCGTATTTCTCGATTGTATCTAGATCATGGTAAGACGGTGAATGCGTATGTTTTTGACGCAGCGCTCATGAATAAGTTTATTCTAAACAAGGAGATGGATTTTGTGAAGGTTCATCAACATACACCCGTGAGTGAGATATTGGGGTTGTGGACAAAGCGTTTTTGTTAAACCGCTTCAAACAGCACCTTGACATCCGCTGGCCAAGGAGACAGACCATACTGCTCGGGTCGGATTGGAATCTTGTCGCCTACCAATCGGTATGTCTTTCCGGTCTTTCCGTAGCCGTATTCGAGGGTCTTTGTTAGCCATTCCTCGGGGAATGGGGCATCTTCATCGTCTCCGTTGATGCAGTGGAGCCGCGGGAGCCAATCCTCGCCATCACGAACATCAAAGAACAGAGTCGACATGTAAGTAGGCTTCCAAAGCTGCTGGATTGTATCGGTGAGTGAAGCCATCTCTTGACCCGAGTAATTGTCAAAGTCAATTCGCTCTCCATTTTCATAGACATAGATTCGCAGCTTATACACGGGCGCGGGCTTGAGTAGCTCAGTCATCTTGGGGTAAGTATCGTTCATTCTGTTGGGGGAAGTCTAAAGTGCTTACAGAGTACGAATTCGTTTTGAAAACGAATACAGATTTGCTAACATATGAGTTGTGTCGCCATGGAATTCCCCTACATTGATTGTCATAATACAGAGCTTCACTACGCCACACTCACCAAGCGCAATAAGGTGATTGCATTTGCACGAAACTCAATCGGTTCCCGTAGTCGCGGGTGCGGATTTGGTGATAGAACAATTCATGCAGAACGTGCAGTCGTCAAGCGTCTTGGTGACGTATCACAACTTCGCGGGTGCACAATGACCGTCGTACGCGTTAATAAGGAAGGTGATCTAGTTAATTCGGAACCTTGTTCAGATTGTAAGCTGTTTCTCTTCAAGTGTATGAACGAGTATGGACTACGAAAGGTAATCTACTCCTGATTCTTGTAAAAATCCTCGTAGCGCATACGAGGTGCCTGCGCGGGACCTGTTCCGATGGCCGGAGGAATATACCTCTGAAAGAGCTTCTCTCCAACAAGTTTGGAGCCTTCTTCGGGAGTGATTTCACCCTTTTCAATTTTTCGCTTCAGATGGAGCATCTCAAAGAAGGTAGCATCAAGGCGGTCCTCGCAGTGCATCTGAAAGAGACTCGGGTAGTTGAAATACAACACCTCATTCTCCTCTCGTAGCTTTCCCTCATACAGCTCCTTGTTGTGCTTGATAGCCTTCCAAGCATGTTTGCTAGAATCCATCTTGCGAACCATTGCCTGTACCTGTGTGGCGGTATAGTCCGTTACATTGATTCCTCGCTGTCCAGCAGCAAGTTCATCGGATGTCAATTCGCGTGCCTGCATTGTTTATAATCCCACAAGTCTATCTAAACGATGGAAGAACGAGCCGTTGAATGGATGGAGTGGATTGTCCATAAGGTATTGTTCTGGGAATCCGACAATGAAAAGAAGGGACGAATTGTTCGGGCTCTTCATCATGCTGTAAGCTATGGAATCCTAACGATGGTCATTGTTTCGCATACACTGTATCCTGCTTTTTGGTTACAGACAGTTTTGCTGGTCATTTGTGGAATTATCTGGATTCATCATATACTAACCCACGGATGTGTTGTGAGCAAAGTAGAGCAAAAATTAATCCAGGATACCGGTTCCTTCCTAGATCCCTTTTTGGAATTGTTTGATATTGAAGCAACGGAGCGATCGAAACAAGGAATCCTTATGCTTGGATCGACGTGTTGTATCTTTATGTTGACGCTCGGCTGGTTTGGGCGTGTTCACCATTACATGATCCCAGTCCTGAAACAAGCAATGTCTCTAGCTGTATCTTCAGTTCATCGCATTCATCCGCAGATACCATCCCTGTAAGGATAACATTGCCGGTTCGAAACACCTTTGCAATCCACTTCTTATCCTCAAAGTAGATCTTGACGGCCGGATAGACGGCAGGCTCGTAATTGCTCTTTGTTCCTTGCTTTCGTAGGTTTGTGTGAAGTGTCTCTCGTGAGAGATTCGTAACACCTGACAATCGCGTCTTGTAATTCATCAACACAACTCTGCGAATGTTAGGAGTCCATTCTCCCGATACAATTGCATGAGGACAGAATGTCTCAATATGTCTGCGAATACGAGTGGTAACATCTCTGTCGTATGTCTCATCCAGAACACCTGTGATGTGAAATACGCCATTTTGGAATATCTTGATTGTGATTTCCTTCTCTCGCAATCCAACTCCGCTACTCATCAATACCATTGTGATTGAATTATGACCAAATCCAGTCGTTCGCTTGGGAACAATTTCGGCATTCCTACGCTTGATTCGGTCTCGCTTTGACTCGCCCCTCTTTAGGACTCCTTGCTTTTCGATCTTTATGATGCTTTCCGTCAGCGGCAACTCCTGGACTAGGATGTCCGTGTTGAGCTTGACCCCCATCGTGTAGAGTACTACCATTGTTGTTAGTGTCGGGGTATCCATTGGGGTCTCTCGTGTAAATGGTGTCCAGTTCGTTTTTCCAGGCATGGCTTAATGCGAGTGGAAATTGACACACCAAACTACAGTCAAACTGACGAAGTGCTTTTCGCAACCGAATATCATCCGTTGGACTCAACATCCATCCTTCAAGATATCCAAACCAAATATGACCTGTCGATTGGTGCTGACACATACTTATAACAGCTTCTACCATATCGTTAATTGACAACCCCGAAAAGTCAAAACAGGGGTCTGGTTTGGGGATTCGGTATGTATACACCGACAACATTACTATCTAATCTAGAAACGGCTTTAAGCAACATTTACTGCTTCAGGGCATAAATCTGGGCACTCGTCAGCCGACAGTTGCAGGGGCTTGCAAGGGTAGGGGGCTTTCCACACACAGCGCAGCAATTAGAGGTGCTGTATCCACGCTGGTACTTGTTCTTTGCTTCCTGAATTGCAGCCAAACTCGCATTGCTCGCCAGACGGTCGTTAATCTCGGGGAATACGGCAGTGGAATAGCAAACATTCTGGATCTGTGCGGGCTTCAAGTTCTGGGGCTCCGTAGCCTGTGCCTGTGCCTGACCTGCCGTATACGCCAAAAAATCAGAGACATCCTGGACATTGTGACCACCGTTGTGAACAAAAGCAGAAGCGCTTCGCGTGCTGGGGGCATTCAGAACACTTGTGCAAGCAGTAGCAGCCCTCGCAGTTTCTAGGTTGCCTGCAGCAGCAGTGCGTTTGATGATATCCGTCACTTGAGATGCGGACTGGTATCTGGGTCGAGTATCGACATAAGTGGGCAACCTCAACTGCTGTCGCCGTAGGTATTCACTACACGACATTTACTTCTACGCCTCTACTAAAAAACAATGGAGACTCTCCGTATTCGAGCACCTGCTATCAATCTATGTGAGAGCATAAAGTGTTTCGAATACACACGGGAGAGTCATTGTCATAAGTGCATGGCACACGAGTATCGTAATAAGGTCTTAAACACCTGGGTGCGTAAGGAAATGCCGACGGCAACACTCCCGAGTAAGCCCAAGGTCATTCATAGCCTTCCCTTCCGCGGTGACCTTAGTTGTTGATGTTAGATAGACTAGCTCATCCTTCTCAGGGCGACCATCTTGCTTTCGGTATGTCTTTACCTTGTCTAGGTAGGACTTCCACTTGCCCGTAATCGGAAGGTTGCATGTGTAGCATCGAATTGGGAGGGGGAAATCCATTATACTTCTCTTGTTTACTTGAATCTCTTTTCGTTTTGATAAACAATGAACAAGAGAACGAAACTCATCCTTCTGGCTGTCCTCATTGTCGCAGTCGTCCTTGGATTTTACTATCTGGCAGCGCCCGCAGATGTTGCCAAGAGCCTGCAGAATCGTGATGCAAAGCGAGACACGGCCCGCTTTCTTCCCGAGCAGAGCGTTGATATTGCGATGGCAATGAAGCTGATTACGCACGATCCCCCGAAGATGCTAGCACCTCCCGAGAAGATAGCTGACCTTCTACTGTTCCCTCCCAGTGATGCGGAACTCGCCCGGCTCTCCGGGTAAAAACGAATTCAATTTCGTTAAGAGAATAGACACTCCCCCCCCAGACAAAATGAAGAAGTATAGTCAACAGCAAACCATCACACAGTACTTCGCAGACCTCGAGTACGAGGACAGCGATGTATTGGAGATTCAGCTAATCAAGGAAGAGAAGAAGCTTGCAGAAAAAATGAAGATTGATCAAGACAAGCGACGGGAACGGTCGCGTATGTTCTTCTATGAAGGATACTGTATTGAACACGACCTGAATGGTTGCAGTCAGTGTCGTCGTCTGGCGGATGGTGGTTGTATGTCTTCACTGTATGAGTTACCACATTACTTCTAACTCCTGAGCACTCCAAAACTCAGAGCGTCCGCTAGGCAACCGGCGCTTGATTAGAAAGGGAAGCTTGCGCTGTTCAATCTCACGCTTTGCGAGATTCCAAACAAACTGAGGGTCGTTTGTTCGTAGTCCATCCATTGTCGCCATTGGCTTTGCGCCTTCGGCAAGCTGTTGCGCACGAGTCGCCAACAGAACTGTGTATTCGTACTTGGTAAAGTACGGTTGCGTGATACGGGGCTGGGTCATTTGCTCGGACACCTCCTTTCGGAAGACGGGTTTAACATCCATTAGTTATCTTGTCCTATGTTTTTGTTTCATTCGTTTTAACAAAATGCCTGTTCTCCGTACTTCTGCCTCCGATGTTACAGAGACAGTTAAGTCCGCTGCACAAGCAAATGCAGCAGCAGCATCTGCGAGCAGTGGAATTGCCACGAAACCGAGTAAGTCATCGGGTGCTACGCGTGGCGGAAGCGCTTTGGCGAGTGTCGTAAAGATGAACGCGACAGTGGTAGCAGCCGCCAGGTCTGCTCCACCGCCTGTTCCCAAGGTTGGGA
>Ga0247722_10000894_pt1 | contig 17234 bp, 17 predicted proteins | sample MSEWelMarce3H_FC_FD_189094 | JGI IMG/M metagenome (GOLD analysis project Ga0247722, IMG submission 189094) | Subsurface sediment microbial communities from gas well in West Virginia, United States - MSEEL Well Study Marcellus 3H_FC | ecosystem: Environmental > Terrestrial > Deep subsurface >... | reverse complement strand
CACCTAATTTGCCACCATTCTTTTCCGGTAACCCTGATCTTATTAGGTGAGGCAAGTGCTAGCCCACCTGATTGGTCTGTGCGCCAGACTGAAATCTGCCGGTCCTGAAGTTGAGTGATCAGATCTGGTGAGGGATGCCCGTACCTATTACCCGCGCCAACGCTAATTAGGGCAACTTTGGGTTTGAGCAAATCTAACATTGGTAAATATTGATAACCAGATCCATGGTGAGAAACTTTTAAAACATCAACCGGAGTTAATTCACCAGAATTAGTGATTATTTCCTGTACTGGAGGTTCTATGTCGCCGGCGGTAAATAAAGTTAAATCCTTACTCTTTATAACTAGAGCAATGCTTGAATTATTGATCTCCGAACCATCCCCTGGAAGTGACTGAAAATCTTGTTGCCTCGCATCAGGCCATAACACCTTAATCGCTACAGAGTTGGCGGGAAATGCAAAGTTATCTCCTGACTTTACCGTTCTAGTTTTAACCCCACTGAGTAAATTCATAACTAGTTTCGAAGACTGCTCTGGCTGTAAGTTATTTGAAATCCAAACCTCTCCAATATCTCGGCCCTTAATTACCGATGAAACTCCACCCACATGGTCAGCATGAAAATGGGTTAGGACCAATAATGGAATCTTTTTGATCTTTAGTTGATTTAAGCATCTATCCATTTTTATTGGATCTGGACCAGTATCTATAACCAATCCACTTCCCCGCCCAAGGTTGACTACCAAGCCATCACCCTGGCCAACATCACAATTAGCAATTTGCCAGCCGGGTCCTGGCCAAAGATATGAACTAAGAACAAGTTGCAGAGCAAATAAAGTCAGAACTAAGATAGCAATGATTCGCTTTTTCGCAAGAAGTAAAATAACTAAAATTAAGAATATTACCGAGAACACCCCACTATAGTTAAAGGTAATTACCGAAAACTTGTTCATCTGCTCACATACCCAAACAATCCAGCTTGCCAGCGGCGTAATTATTAGAATTAAAAGATTTGAAATAAATCCAGCTGTCGGTGACAATATTGCTGCGATGAAACCAAGGATTGTGATTGGTGCTATTACTGGCGCAACTAGAATATTTGCTGGAATTGTTGCAAGAGAGAATTGACTGGACAGTAATATGATCACTGGAAAACAAAAGATTGTTGCACTGACTGGAATTAGTATTGCCTCTAGTATCCAGGGGATCTTTAAGTATCTTTCTAATTTACTGTTTAAATACTGAGGCAAAAGTAGAATCCCGGCAGTTGCCAATACCGAAAGTGCAAAACCTGGATCAATAGCTTGAAATGGGTCCAGCAATACCAAAGATGAGATTGCACAACCCAGTGATGGGATTCCAAATGATTTATCACCTAAGACTTTGGCAATTAAAACTACTGCGGTCATAACTGCTGCCCGTAGTACAGATGGCGTAGGTCGAACCAGGAATATAAATATTAATAAAATAATGAAAACTAGGTAAAGCCGTACCCGTAATCTCTTAACAAAGTATTTAAGAAACCACAGCAGGAATGTTGCTACTAATGCAAAATTTGCACCACTTACAGCCGTTAAGTGAGATAGGCCAACTCTTCGCATATCTTGGGTGAACGATGAACTCTGCAACGAGGTATCACCCAGTACGAGCCCTGGGATCAGTGATCCGGCATCAGTTGGCTTGATCAAATCTTTAAAGCTCTCTCGAATTGGCGTAGTAGATGCAAATATTTTTCTAGCGCTACCAATTACCTCTATAGATCCGGTTGAGATTAATAGAGCAGCAACCTTACGCTCTTTGCTTTTGATCACCCGAACCTCTGCCCGGATAGCTTGATCAATAGTTAATTGCTGACTTAAATCAAATTTAATCCGAGTGGGCAGATCCACCTTCGCTTGACCTATCTTGGTCAGTTTAAGTAGAGCGCTGTATTGATCATTTAATTTGTTTGATCCAACCACATTGCCCTCTTTAGCAATGGGATCAGTTTGAATAATTCCTTCAATTTGAACCTGGGTATTGAAGTAAGTAATTAGTAGTTGATTATTTAAGGCAAACTGCCTAATGCTTATTACACATGAACCAACTAATAAAGCAATTAGGAGAAAAATTACTGAATTTCTTCGAAAATAGATTATTAGAATTACTAGAATAAAAACTAGTACTAATCTGATGCTTGGAATAAAGCCAACTAAAGCAGCACCTAGCCAGATCGATAGGCCGATTAAAAGTAATCGGTAATCTATAAAACTCGGAGTAAGGACTTTATCTCTTCGAATTTTGCCCCACCTAAACCTGAAATCTTTTTGAGCTCATCCACCGAATTGATCCGGCCAACCTTTGTTCGATAATCGATTATTCGCTGGGCAGTTACCGGGCCAATTCCTGGCAAGGTATCAAGTTGTGTGATTGTGGCGCGATTTATGTCTAGTGGGTTATCAATCGTAATTTTCTTAGCAGCAATTTTACCGGAGGCAGGTTTCGGTGATCCAACTAATATTTGCTCCCCATCTACCAAAACTCTAGCCAAATTAATATCACTGATGTCTACCCCGTTGCGTTGATTACCTGCTGCCTTGATTGCGTCAATTACTCGGGAGCCTTGAGGTAATTGGTAGACGCCGGGATTATTTACTTTTCCAGCAACATTGATAATTAACTCAACTGGCACCTCAGAGATCTTCTCTTGCACCATGCCCTGGCTGAGATCTGGTGCTAATGCCGGTTGCATACTTGGTCTTGAGTTTAAAAAATAGAAGCCAGCAATTCCTACTGTCAAGATAAAAACAAGTATTAAGCCCTGTTTTTGTTCTTTATCAATATTAAAATCGATCACTGGCTAATCAAATATTATTTTTTTAGTTAGCGTGCGGGATCTCTCAAAGCTGTGGAAATCTAAGCTAGTTTTGTAGATCAGATGGGTATTTAATTTCTTTGAGCTTATTTTTAAAACCACGAGCAGTAATCAAGTCTTTTAAATATTGTGGTACCTCATATATTTTAATTGGCTTAGTTTTAACAAATAATAAGAAGATAAAGGACCAGAATCCAAAAAGATAAGCCATAACCGCCCACCGGAGAAGGCCACGCCCCTTGGCCCATGCGAAGAAAACCACAAACGGAATTGAGACCAGGTTGATTGTGTACATATTTGCCTCTTATCTAGTGGAGTTGCCCACTACTCATAGTTAAACAAGGGGCACTGACAGTAGATTTGCGGCATGAAAAACCCAGACGCAATCGTTATTGGAGCAGGCGTGGTGGGTGCTTGCACCGCACTTTCTCTGAGCAATGCGGGTTTAAGAGTCCTAGTAATTGATCGTGGCCCAGTTGCAAGTGGCACAACTGGCGCAGGTGAAGGAAATATTTTAGTTTCTGATAAAGAACCAAGCCCAGAACTTACCCTTGCAATCAGATCTAGAGATGCCTGGTTTGAAATAAATACAGATATTGGCGGCGGATTCGAGCTTGAAGCAAAAGGCGGAGTTGTCGTTTCTCGAAATACAAAAGGAATATCTGACCTAAAAAAATTAGCATCATTGCAAAAAGAGAATGGTATTGAAACAATTGAACTTGATGCCTCTACCCTACAAGAGGCTGAGCCATTTATTTCAAAGGATGTTAACTACGGAGTTTTATACCCAGGTGATGCTCAATGCCAGCCAATGTTAGCTGCTGCTCAAATTATTAGAGCAGTCAAAAAACGTGGCGGTCAGTTTATCCAAGGTGAAAATGTCGTTAAAATAAATTCAAATGCTGGTTCAATAGTGGGTTTAACAACTGATAAAAACACTTACTCAACTCCAATTGTTATAAATGCAACTGGCACTTGGGCAGGTGAAGTTGCAAAGTTAGCCAACTCATATTTACCTATAATGCCAAGACGTGGCTATATTCTGGTTACATCGCCTGCGCCAAAATTGATTAATCACAAAGTTTACGATGCAGATTATGTTGCAAATGTGGCAAGTGGTGAAGCAGATCTTCAATCATCGGCGGTAATTGAAGGTACGGCAAGTGGCACAATATTGATTGGTGCTTCTAGGGAGCGTGTTGGATTTAAAAATGATTTAAACATTGCAATCCTGCGCCAACTAGCACGGCAGGCAATCTCGTTGTTTCCGGTGCTTACTAATATCCAATTACTCCGGGCCTACCGTGGCTTTAGGCCATATGCACCAGATCATCTTCCAGTAATTGGTGAAGATGCGAATGTTTCCGGGTTATGGCATGCAGCTGGCCATGAAGGTGCTGGCATTGGATTAGCGCCAGCAACCGGTGAATTGATAACCGCTCAAATAAAAGGAGATAAGCCATTCATGGATCCAGCGCCATTCTCGCCAAAACGCTTTAAAGGTGGTGAGCATGTCGCAGTCTGAAATCCAATTTACTTTCGATGACACAACTATTTCAGCAGTAAGTGGACAATCAGTAGGTGCTGCTTTGCTTGCCGCCAACCAACGCTCCCTTAGGAAAACTAGATTTAATAAAAACAAGCGCGGAATTTTCTGTGGAATTGGCGTCTGCTTTGATTGTTTAGTTGTAATTGATGGCATTACAAATCAAAGGGCGTGCATAATTGAAGCAAAGTCCGGTATGAAAGTTCAAACACAGGATGGCTCTAATGCATAATGTTGTAATCGTCGGTGGCGGGCCAGCCGGGTTAAGTGCAGCTCTTGCAGCAGCCGCTGCAGGCGCCCCAGTGCTATTAATTGACAGTAATTCAAGATTGGGTGGGCAGTACTGGCGAAATTCCTCAACTGATTTAGAAAATCAAAATGAACAACACTTTGATTTGGCAACTGGATTGCTCTTGATAAATGCCGTTAAAGCAAGAAAAGAAATTGAAGTTTGGTCAGAGGCGCAAATTTGGAGTGCAACAAATGATGAAGGAAAAAATACTCTTCGAGTTATTCATCAGGGCAAAGAGAAGATCGTAAATACGGCAAACTTAATTCTTTGTACCGGCGCATACGACCGAACGCTCCCATTCCCAGGTTGGGATATACCCGGAGTTATGACTCCTGGTGGGGTTCAATCGTTGTTAAAGGGACATGGTGTTCTTGCCGGCAAACGAGTTGTCGTAGCTGGAACTGGCCCATTCTTGCTACCTGTTGCTGCTGGAGTCATAAAAGCTGGCGGTAAGGTTGTTTCACTTATTGAAGCAAATAAATCACGTAGGTGGCTCACCTCAACGATTGTAGTTTTAGAAAATTTAAGCAAGATTAAAGAAGCTTTTTACTACATCAAAACAATCAGTGAAGGAAAGGTAAGGGCGCAGTTTGGCTACGCTGTTATAGCAGCCCATGCAGGTAGTACCGGAGAATTGGACTCAGTTGATATTGCAAAAATTAATAGTAATTTTAAAGTAAAAAAAGTAAAAAATATTAAGTGTGATGTTGCGGCAATTGGTTGGGGCTTTACTGCCGATACCTCTTTGGCTGGCTCGCTTGGTTGCAAGCAAGTAGTTGCAAAAGATGAATCCGTTGTTGTTTGGGTTGATAGTGAGCAGCAAACAAATATTCAAGGTATTTTTGCTGCAGGTGAGATTACTGGAATCGGTGGCTCAGATCTATCAATGGCAGAGGGTGTAATTGCAGGAATTGCTGCAGCTAAATTTGTTGGATGCAAAGTAGATATTCTAAAAGCTCACCGCAAGCGTCGAGCAAAAAGGCAGCGATTTGCAAACGCATTAATTAAGGCTTATCCGATCAAAGCGGGTTGGAAATTATGGCCAAATGATCAAACAACTATCTGTAGATGTGAAGAGGTATCACTTGGTGATTTGAAATTCGCAGTAGAAGAGTTAGGGGCAACGGATTCTCGCACTGCCAAACTATTTACAAGATGCGGAATGGGTCTATGCCAAGGGCGCATCTGTGGTCGCTCCGTTGTAGATTTAGTAGCCAAAGAACTTAGTGTCTTACCTACTGATATTGATCGCATTTCTGCCGTGAATCGGCCGATCGTTAACCCAATTCCACTTGGTGTTTTAGCGCAGGGCGAATAAGGTTTAACCATGACAACTGCGAAACCATGGCATGGAGTTTTAACTGCAACCGCACTTCCATTTAGAGCTGATCTTTCAGTTGATTACGATAAATATGCAGAGCACATTAAGTGGCAGGCTGCTAATGGAGTTCATGGCGCAATTCCAAACGGATCACTTGGTGAGTACCAAGTGTTAACTCCAGAAGAGAGAACCAAAGTTTTAAAAACTGCATTAGATGCCGCCCCAGCTGGATTCAATATTGTTCCAGGAGTTGCAGCATATGGCGCAGCTGAGTCTCGTAGATGGACTGAACAGGCCGTTGAGATGGGCGCAAAGTGCGTAATGTTGCTACCACCTACTGCATACCGTGCAAATGATGAAGAGATCATTGCTCACTACAAAGAGGTAAGCAAAGTTGGCGTCCCAATAATTGCATATAACAATCCATTTGATACCAAGGTCGATTTAACTCCCCAACTGGTCGCTCGCATTGCAGATGCTGCAGAAAATGTAGTTGCAATTAAAGAATTTTCTGGCGATGTGCGCCGAGTTTGGCAATTACATCACTACGCCCCACGGATTGAGGTTTTAGTAGGAGCAGATGATGTATTGCTTGAGTTATCAACTGGTGGGGTCGTTGGTTGGATTGCTGGATTTCCAAATGCACTGCCAAAGGAATCGGTTGAGCTTTATAACCTTTGTTTGGCTGGTAAGTATGAAGAAGCAAAACCAATTTATGCTGCAGTCCATAATCTATTCAATTGGGATAGCCGTAAAGAGTTTATTGTTGCGATTAAGGTCGCCATGGAGGCAGTCGGCCGATACGGTGGGCCAACCAGACTTCCACGTTTACCGCTACCAGCAAGTGATCTTGCTCAGCTGAATAAGGATATTAAGCAAACATTAGATTTTTATAAAAATAGAAAATAATTTAATGAAAAATAGTCTGCGTACCGTTACTACGGTTGAATCGCATACTGAAGGAATGCCTACTCGGGTTGTAACAAGTGGAATTGATGAGATTCCCGGCAAAACTATGTTTGAAAAACGGCTCTACTTCATGGAGCATTTGGATCACCTTCGCCAATGGTTGATGTATGAACCTCGAGGTCACCCAGCAATGAGTGGAGCAATTCTGCAAAAATCAACCAGACCAGATGCTGACTGGGGTGTTGTTTATATCGAGGTCTCAGGTTGCTTGCCAATGTGTGGGCACGGAACTATCGGTGTTGCAACTGTTTTAGTAGAGAAAAAGTTAGTAACTGTTACCGAACCAATCACAACTGTCCGTCTAGATACACCAGCTGGTTTAGTAACTGTTGATGTTCAAGTTAAGAATGGTAAGGCTGAGAAAGTTACTTTGACCAATGTACCTTCATTTTCATATCAATTAGATCAAACTGTAGATGTCCCAGGTTATGGGAAAATAAAATATGACATGGCATTTGGTGGAAATTTCTATGCAATTATCCCAATAGAACGAATTGGTATTGAATTTAAGCATGAGAATGGCCAAAAGTTTTTAACAGCCGGCCTTGCAATCAGTGATGCAATTAATCAGCAAAATAGACCTGTTCATCCAGAAAATCCAGATATTGCTATCTGTCACCATATCGATTTTATTGCTCCAGGAAATAACTCAATGCACTGGAAAAACGCAATGGCTATTCATCCGGGTTGGTTTGATAGATCACCTTGTGGAACTGGAACAAGTGCCAGGCTTGCCCAAATGGTTGCGCGCGGAGAGTTTAAAGATAACGATGTTCTAATCAATGAATCTTGGATTGGTTCACAATTTGAAGGGCGAGTTAAAGAACACACAACTGTGGCGGGATTGCCGGCAATTATTCCAACAGTTACTGGCCGTGCTTGGATTATGGGTGAGGCAACTTGGGTATTAGATCCAAATGATCCATTTCCGAATGGGTTTATTGCTTAAAGAATTATCACAGTAATTCGATTTTTCTAGCAAGAGCGCCACCAACCATGGCATGTAGTTTAGTTCCTTCTGGCAAATACTCTTCAGAGATAATTTCACCTTGTTCGTGAACTGCGCTTACTAAATCGCCTCGGTTAAAAGGAATTACTGCATTAATTTCAACCTTTGGTTTTGGCAATGAGGATTCAATTGCTTTAATTAATGTATCAATGCCATATCCAGTTCGAGCAGAAATTGCATACGCATTACTCTCTTTTCGCAGGAGCTCCATTAAAACTTCTGGTGCAGCAACATCTGCCTTATTGATTGCAATAATCTCTAAGATCTCACCGCCCCCAATTTCACCAATTACTTGCCTAACTGCCCGCAGCTGTTCCATTGGATCTGGGTGCGCTCCATCGACAACATGAACAATTAGATCAGCCTCAGAGACCTCTTCGAGTGTTGATTTAAATGCCTCAACTAACTGGTGAGGTAGATGTCGAACAAACCCTACGGTGTCAACAAATGTATAAACCCGACCCTCAGCACTTTCAGTCTTTCTAACGGTTGGATCTAAAGTTGCAAACAATGCATTTTCAACTAGTACATCTGCGCCAGTTAAGCGATTTAGTAGTGATGATTTACCAGCATTTGTATATCCTGTGATTGCAACGGAGGGAATATTGTTTCTTCTTCGCTCATTTCGCTTAATGTCTCGTGAGGTTTTCATATCTTTAATCTCACGTCGCAGCTTTGACATTTTGTCATTAATTCTTCTTCGATCGGTTTCAATTTTTGTTTCACCAGGTCCGCGCCCACCAATGCCACCAGCCTGACGAGATAAAGATTCACCCCAACCGCGAAGCCTTGGCAACATATAAGACATCTGCGCAAGCTCTACCTGCGCCTTACCTTCTCTACTTTTAGCGTGCTGAGCAAAAATATCTAGAATTAATGCAGTTCTATCGATGACCTTTACTTTAACTTTCTGCTCTAATGTTCTTAGCTGCGCTGGTGATAATTCACCATCACAAACCACAGTATCTGCTCCGGTTGCAACCACTGCTTCTCTGACTTCTTTGACTTTTCCAGATCCGATAAATGTTGCGGAATCTGGTTTATCCCGTCGTTGAATCAAAGCCTCCATAACTTGTGATCCAGCAGTTTGTGCAAGGGCCGCTAACTCTTTAATTGAGTTATCTGCATCTTTTGCACTTCCCTCTGTCCAAACGCCAACTAGTACAACCTTTTCAAGTCGTAATTGCCGGTACTCAGCGTCGGAAACATCTTGTAACTCTGTGGAAAGTCCGCTGACTCTTCGCAGCGCTTGTCGGTCTTGTAAATCTTGATTATTACTTTCTGGATTCTCAGTTAACTCATAATCTGCAACCGCTTGGGCGTTTTCTCTAATTAATGTATCAATATCAATCTCTAAGCCATCATCTTTATCAAACTTTGGATCACTCACAGATATTTATCCAATTCAACATCATTTACTAGTTCTGCTGGGCCAGTTAATGTGGCATTACTGTGCCCATCAATTTCAACGATTAACTTTCCACCTGGTGGATTAATAACCCATTTAATTGGCAATTGCTTCCTATTCTTAATTGTGGCAGCAAGTGCAACCGCACAAGTTCCCGTGCCACATGATTGGGTTTCACCGACTCCTCTTTCAAATACTCTCATCTTGATTTCCCCATTATCTAAAAACTGGGCAAACTCAATATTTACACCCTCTGGATACTCATCACTTGGTTCAACCTTGGGAGCAACTTTTAACTCTCCCGCAGAGGAAGTGTCATCAGTAAAAACAACTGCATGTGGATTGCCAATTTCAATATTAAAGCCCTGATACAAGTTGTTATTTACTTCTACTGTAATTTCTCCTGGCACTTGGCTAACCTGTCCCATATTTACTGAGATGTCACCACTTTCTGGAACGGCGAGAAATTTTCGACCAGCTCTGGTGTTTATTGCATATATCCCACTTGGTTGATGACCTCGATCAGTTAAATACCTAGCCATTACCCTAATTCCATTGCCGCACATCTCAGCTACCGAGCCATCGGCATTTGAATAATCCATAAACCACGCACCATCTTTTTTTATTATCTTTATAAAACCATCACTACCAATTCCAATATTACGATCACAAATTCTTTTAATTTGATCTGCCGTAAAGGTTAATTTGTTATCTTCATCAAAAACCAACACAAAATCATTATGGGTACCATGGCCATAGGTAGCTTGAATCATTAATTAATACTAGCCAAGAGTTTTTCAAGTCGGGCTGAGTTTGATTCTGGGGCTAGCCATTTAATTCTTTCATCCCTTGAAAACCAAGTCTCCTGCCTTCTGGCATAAGCCCGGGTAACTCGCTTTGTCTCCTCTTTGGCAAAAGCTTCATCACTTTCACCATTTAAGTAATTCATAATTTGCATATAACCAAGAGCCTTTTTGGCAGTACCAGATTGCTCTAACCCTTTAGTCATAAGTGTTGAAACTTCGCGCGCAAAACCCTTTGCCCACATATCCTCAACCCGTTTATCAATTTTTTCATCGAGATTGCCTCGATCTAATACCAAGCCAAACTGTTTTGCATCTGGGTATTTACTGCTCTCCTGTCTTGGCAGATTTGCCGTGAAAGGTTTGCCAGTTAATTCAATTACTTCAAGGGCGCGAATAACCCGGCGAATATTCTCTTTTGGAATTGCCAGAGCAGCAGCTGGATCTAGTTTTGCTAATCTTTCATGCATCACATCATTTCCTAATTTTTCTGCCTGATCAGTAATTTTCTGCCGTACTTCCGGATCAGTATCTGGAAAATTTAAGTCATCTAAAATTGCTTTTATATAAAGCCCGGTGCCACCAACTACCACAACTGATTTGCCACTATTTAAAATCTGATCAATTTTTTCTCGGGCAATTTGTTGATACCAAGCAACATTTGCCTCATCTTTGATATCCAAAACATCTATTAAGTGATGAGCGATACCGCCCCGTTCCTCATTAGTTAATTTTGCCGTCCCAATATCCATACCTTTATACACCTGCATTGAGTCCGCATTAACAACTTCAGCATTTATCTCTTTTGCCAGTGAAACAGCTAACTCACTTTTTCCGGTTGCAGTGGCACCGCAAACAATTATCAAACTCATTTAATTAAAGTGATTTTAAGGCGGCTAGAGTCGGAATACCTAACAAAATCTTTTTATCCCCATTATCTTCAACCCAAGCAGCGTGAGCTGCTCCTCCCTTTGTTTTCTTAACTGCCGTAGGTGCGCCAGCCACAATGTGATTAGCAAAAGCTTCCAAGACTTTAACCTCGACTAAATCACCTGGTCGAGCAGCCTTACTTGAGTTATCAAAATGAGTAAGGCGAAAATCAGCACTTCGGCCATTCATTCTATTTTGGTCATGATCATGACGTCCCTCATGACCTGAGACAAGTAGTTCAACTGTTTTACCAATTAACTTCTCATTCTCGCTCTTTGAAATTTCCTGTTGAATCTTATGGAGCTGGTTATACCGATCTGCCATCACATCATCTGGAATTTGATCAGCCATTGTGGCAGCTGGAGTACCAGGACGCTTTGAGTACTGGAATGTGTAGGCGGCAGAGAATCTCGCCTGCTTAACCAAATCAATTGTGTCAGCAAAATCAGCATCACTCTCACCTGGAAAACCAACAATTATGTCGGTGGTAATTGCTGCAGCTGGAATCATTTTTCGGACATTATCAATAATGCCAAGATAGCGCTCTCTGCGGTAAGAACGGCGCATTGCTTGCAAAACTTTATTGCTACCAGATTGCAACGGCATATGCAGGTGAGGCATCACATTTTTAGTCTCTGCCATTGCTTCAATTACATCATCGGTGAAATCTCTTGGGTGCGGTGACATAAACCTAACCCGCTCTAACCCTTCCACTTTGCCACATTCACGCAGCAATTTGGCAAAAGCTTGGCGATCACCAAAATCAACGCCATATGCATTCACATTTTGACCCAGCAAAGTTATTTCAATAACACCTTGATCAACCAGAGCCCTGACCTCATTCATAATTTCACTAGCTGGTCGATCTTTTTCTATTCCCCGCAATTGTGGAACGATACAAAATGTGCAGGTGTTATTACAGCCAACTGAGACTGAAACCCAGGCTGAAAAAGCAGAGTCACGCTTTACTGGCAGAGTTGATGGAAAGTGCTCAAGTGATTCTTTAATCTCAACCTGAGATGCCTCTTCAATTCTTGCGCGCTCAAGAAGTGTTGGTAATGAGCCAATATTGTGGGTACCAAAAACAACATCAACATAAGGTGCGCGCTTAATAATTGCATCCTGATCTTTTTGCGCCATGCAACCGCCGACTGCAATTTGAAAGTTTGGATCACTTTTCTTGCGCGGTGCTAAAAAGGAGAGGTTTCCATAAAGTTTATTATCAGCATTTTCTCTAACCGCACATGTGTTAAAAACTACTAAATCAGGTTGAGTATCTGCCAGCGCTTGGGTGTAACCAGCATTAATCAAAAGCCCAGAGATTCGCTCGGAATCATGGACATTCATCTGGCAGCCGTAGGTCTCAACTACAAAGGTAGGCATTGCCTAATTCTACTTGTTAATTAACTCCTGTTAACTCCCGCATAATTCTTGCGCAAATACCATGGCCATAACCTTTGCGGGCCAAGAGCCCTGAGATCCTTCGATAAACAACCTCGGGATCTAAGTGTGCGATTGAATTGTATTTACGTTGCGCAAGGAGAAAGGCTTGGTTGTATTCAGACTCATCATCAATCTCTTCAATTACCTCATTGATTATGTCTTGCGAGACTCCCTTAGTACGAAGCTCGCCAGCAATTACTCTCTTACTTAATTTCTTTGCCCGCTGCCTTGACTCTGACCATAATTTGGCAAACTCAAGATCATTTAATAAACCCTGTAATTCAAGTGAATCTAAAACTGCATTGGCGATATCTGAATCAGCCCCACGCTTTAGTAATTGTTTATGCAACTCATCCCTACTCTTAGCGCGAGGTGCGAGAGCGTATAACGCAATCGACATCGCCTCTGAGTAGGGATCAGTTACTACCTCTTGAGATTTCTTCAAGGTATTTTTGTGTGAGTTAGTGATTAGAACTCAACATCAGCGGTTGCTTCATCAACTGCTGCTACTAAGGCAGGATCTACCTCAGTTGGCACATATGAAGCTCTGATCTTGGTTTCAATATCATTAGCTAGATCTGGATTATCAATTAAGAATGCACGAGCATTCTCTTTACCCTGTCCTAGTTGATCACCCTCATAGGTGAACCAGGCGCCAGATTTCTTGACGATTCCGATCTCAACACCCATATCAATTAATGATCCCTCACGGCTAATTCCAACACCGTAAATGATGTCAAACTCTGCTTGCTTAAATGGTGGGGCAACCTTATTTTTAACGATCTTTACGCGAGTTCTATTTCCAACCGCATCTTGACCATCTTTTAAGGTTTCAATTCGACGAACATCTAAGCGGATAGAGGCGTAGAACTTAAGTGCCTTTCCACCCGTGGTTGTCTCTGGTGAACCAAAGAAAACACCGATTTTATCGCGCAACTGATTGATAAATATTGCAGTGGTATTTGATTGATGTAGTGCGCCAGTCATTTTACGAAGCGCTTGAGACATCAGGCGGGCTTGTAGACCCATGTGTGAGTCACCCATCTCGCCTTCAATTTCAGCTCTTGGAACTAATGCGGCAACTGAGTCAACAACTACGATATCAATTGCACCTGATCTAACTAACATATCCATAATTTCAAGTGCCTGTTCACCAGTATCTGGTTGAGAAACTAACAGCGCATCAATATCAACGCCAAGTTTCTTTGCATACTCTGGATCAAGGGCGTGTTCAGCATCGATAAAAGCAGCAATGCCACCAGCTTTTTGGGCATTTGCAATTGCATGTAATGCAACTGTGGTTTTACCGGATGATTCTGGGCCGTAGATCTCAACAACGCGGCCACGTGGCAAGCCACCGACGCCGAGTGCGATATCTAATGCAACTGAGCCAGTTGGAATTACCTCCATAGCAACAGCTTTGCGATCTCCCATTTTCATTACCGATCCTTTACCGAACTGACGCTCGATTTGGGCAAGGGCGGTATCTAGGGATTTAGAACGATCACTAGATCGTTTATCTTCTTTCTTATCATCTTGTGGTTCTCTATTTGCAGAGGCCATAGTGATTTGTTTCCTTTCTTCTCCTTGACCAGCTCTAGGGCTTTCAACTCCCACTAGCGAGGTCATCTTTCGGTCCAGAAGGTACGGAACATCACTGACGGCTGGCACGAGGCACCAGCGGAACTGTGGAACCGCTCTGGTTGGGCAGGATAAGTGTATCGAACAACTGTTCGAAAGGCTAAAAGGTGGCTATGACACGCCGTTATCTGTATTTGTCTGGCATCGAAGGGTTATGGCGAACTACCGCATTCCAGATCTCATCTGGCTCCATCCCCAGCTCAATTGCACCGTTGACACTAATGCCGCCCAATTCGCTATGGATGATGTCACGGGCATAGGTATCGGCATCTGGAAAGAAATTGCTTAATCGCGTGCGAAGTTCTGAGATTCTCATCTAATTAAATAGCGAATTAGCCAATCGCTTTGATTGAGCTAACGACTCCTCTTGAGTAATCGGGGAGGCAATCTGGCCAATTAACCAACGAAGGATCACACCACATGCAGCAGAGTCTGCACCAAAGATTTTTGCAATTCCTTGGTGAGCAAGCACCCAGGTTGGATGATTTGAGATTGTTACCAACTTTGCAATATCACTTGGATCTGATTGGGTTAACTTTCGAAGCGCCTCATCTTGAGAGATAGCTGTTGAGAGTGCATATAAAGCCTCTTGCCTTGAGGATGTTGCGAGCGCCAAATCAGTCAACCTAATTACCTCAGATTCAACCAAGCACTCCATCATCTCTGCCTTGTCAGCAAATTGATTATAAATAGTTGCTTTTGAAACTTCAGAGCGAAGTGCGATATCGGCAATATTAGATTGGTAGTTACCAACCTCGGCAATAATTAATTTGGCGCCACTAAAGATAGCTGCGCGAGATTTATTACTGGTAGCACTTTGGCGGGCGTATAGTGAAACCGCCGGCTGAGCAGACAACTTAAGCTGCGGTCTCTACCACTTGCAAAGTTGAAATTGTCAGTACTGGGGATTCGTGGGTTTTAACCACAGTTACAACATCAACCAAGATTGTGGAAAGAGATAGATCTAGGGCTGAACAGATTGCATTTAATAATTCACTTGATGCCTCTTTATGACCACGCTCTACCTCAGAAAGATAGCCGAGTGAGACCTTTGCACACTTTGCTACATCTCTTAAGGTGCGCCCTTGCTCTATGCGAGCAGCACGAAGGGAGCTTCCGATGTGGGTACGTAATAGGATCACGGCTTAAGAATACGCTCTAGGGCTGCTAATGCGCTGGTAATAATCGCATGTCGGATCACATCTCGCTTGCCAGACAGGGAAAGTTTGATCGCAAAAGCCTCTTTTTTACTTGCCACACCAATCCAGGCAGTACCAGCCTTTTGGCCATAAGCAGCGCCAGGTCCTGCTACTCCAGTAGTTGCAACTGCGAAATCAGTTTTAAATTTTTTAAGTGCACCCTTGGCCATTGAGATTGCCACCTCTTCAGAGACAGCGGTGTATTTTTTTAATTCAGCTTTACTTACACCCAGTTCAGAAACTTTTAATTCATCACTATAAGCAATTACTCCCCCAACAAAAACCTTGGATGCGCCAGGAATTTGGGTTAAGGCCTCACCCAAACCACCACCGGTAATTGATTCAGCAACGCAAATACTTTTCTTTTGCTTTGTTAGCGCTTTAATTACTGATTTTGCAATTAATAGCTCACTCACTTTTTAAGCGCCTTTCTAAAGTAATCCACTCCAGTTGAAATTGTTAGATAGATTGCAACTGCCATAAATATTGCCCGTGGGATATCTAGGTAGGAAGGAAGTGGCAGGATATAAAATCCCACGCCAAAACTTTGAAAAAAGCTCTTAATCTTTCCGCCCTTACTTGCCGGGATCACACCTTTTTTAATTACTGAAAAGCGCAGGATAGTAACTGCAACCTCTCTGGTTAAAAATACGACTGTTACCCACCAGGAGAGCATGCCAAGGTATGAGGCACCGATTGTGGCAGTGGCAAGCATCGCCTTATCTGCAATTGGATCTAATAACTTTCCAAACTCAGTAATCTGATTTCGATCTCTTGCCAATTTGCCATCTAATACATCACTCAATCCCACGATAAAAAATAGGGTAAAGGCAATTATTCGCCAGTTATCGTCTGTGCCATTGTTCTTAAATAAGGCGTATGCGCAAAATGGTAATGCCAGAATTCGAAAAATTGTTAGTGAGTTAGGTAAATTTGGGCGATCAACTTTTCTCATAAAACTTGCGCAATCAAATCCACACCCAGTACATCACTTACCACCGCATCAACATACTCGCCTACTCGGTACTTGTTGCGGGATTTAATAAATGTCGAACCATCCACATCAGGTCCTTGGTGCTCAGCTCTTCCTTCTTGTTCTGCTTCATCCTCAATTAAGACCGAGACCTTCTGGCCAATTCGGGCCTCTGCTCGTTGCGTGATTAACTCATCAACTAAAGTTGAAAGTTCATTAACTCGCTCAGTAATTAACTCTGGCGCTACTTTGTTTTCTAAAGTTTTACCCTCAGTTTTATCCTCATCTGAGTAACCAAATACGCCAATTGCATCTAATTGGGCTTGAGTTAAGAATTCAATTAAATCCATAAACTGCGCATCACTCTCGCCTGGAAAACCAACAATAAAGTTAGATCTAATTCCAGCCTCTGGATTTAAAGCTCTAATCTGTGTGATTAGGTGTAAGAATTTCTCGCCATCACCGAATCTGCGCATACTTCTTAGCAGATCACCATTTGCATGTTGGAAAGAGAGATCAAAGTATGGAACGACTTTATCCACTGAAACTATGGCCTGCAGAAGTGATGGCCTCACCTCAGCAGGTTGTAGATATGAAAGCCGGATTCTTTTAATGCCATCAATTTTTGAAAGATCAGGCAGCATTTTTTCCATTAGCTTTAAGTCACCAAAATCTTTGCCATATGAGGTGGTATTTTCACTTACAAGATAGATCTCTGAGACGCCATTATCTGCCAACCACTTTGCCTCTTCGATGATCTCAGTCGGCCGGCGAGAAACAAATGAGCCCCGAAAATATGGAATGGCACAAAATGAGCATCTGCGGTCACAACCGCTGGCGATCTTAAGT
>Ga0247722_10000893_pt1 | contig 17249 bp, 15 predicted proteins | sample MSEWelMarce3H_FC_FD_189094 | JGI IMG/M metagenome (GOLD analysis project Ga0247722, IMG submission 189094) | Subsurface sediment microbial communities from gas well in West Virginia, United States - MSEEL Well Study Marcellus 3H_FC | ecosystem: Environmental > Terrestrial > Deep subsurface >... | reverse complement strand
TTGTCAACTAATTAAAAAAAAACAAATTAAAATGAAAAACTTTATATTAATTTACTCAATGTTTGCAACATTATATTCTTCTTGTCAAAGTTATGATCAATGTTTTTTTGATGACAATAATCAATATAATTTAACTCAAATTAAAAATTTTGAGAATATGATGCAAAAAATTATAAAAAGTAATAAAAGTGAAAAATCAATTCATTTAAAAAAGATACCTATTGTTGTACACATAATCCATGATGGTGGAGTAAGTAATATTTCAAATAATCAAATTTATAGTCAGATAGAAGTTTTAAATGAAGATTTCAGAAAGAAAAAGGGTACACTGGGTGATGGTAATGGAATAGATACTGAAATTGAATTTTGTTTAGCAAAAAAAACACCAGATGGAAAATGTACAAATGGCATTGTTAGAATTAATAGTAATTTATCGAATCATCAAACTTATCAACGTAGCAAATTAAAAGAGTTAAGTTCATGGGATAGTTTTCGATATTTAAATATTTATGTAGTTAAGGACATAAATAATGGCAGCGGGGTAAAGGGTTATGCATCTTTTCCTGGTGGTCCAATTAATGAAGACGGTGTAGTTATAAAACATGATTCTTTTGGGAGAATAGGGACTGCTGTAAACTCATATGGTCGCACTACAACTCATGAAATTGGACATTGGCTTGGTCTTTATCATACCTTTAATAAAGGTTGTGGTTCTGATGTTTGTTTGGACGGTGATTTTGTATGTGACACGCCTCCTTCACTAGTTCCTAATTATGGTTGTAAGTCAATTAATAGTTGTTCAAATGATTTACCTGATATAAATGATCAAATAGAGAACTACATGGATTATTCAGATGGAAAATGTAAAAATATGTTTACAAATGGGCAAAAACAACGAATGCAAATTACATTATCAAATTTTCGTGAGTCAATCTGGCAAATATGGAACCTAGATTCTACTGGTTGTAATGGATTAGATGATAATAATCAATGTGCTGTAATTGCTGATTTTACTACTATAAATCAAACAATTTGTGAAAGTGCTAAAATTTCATTCATTAATAAGTCTCAAAATAGTCCATTAAGTTATAATTGGTATTTTGATGGAGGATTCCCTAATAGTTCAAATGATGAGAATCCTATCGTTACGTATTCTAATATAGGTAGATTTAAGGTCAAATTAATAGCAAAGAATTTGTTAGGCGTTGATAGTTTAGTGCTACTAAATTATATTGATGTTAAAAAGCCTGAAATAGGTATAAAATTACCTTTTTATGAAAATTTTGAAACAAAGATTTTTCCTCCAGTCGGTATTAAAGTTGAAAATCCAGATGAAGGTATTTCTTGGGTTCTTGATACTATTGCTAAAGCTTACGAAGGGAATGGTTCTGTTAAAATCAATAATTTGATTAATGTAAATTATGGCCAATCAGATGCATTAATATTACCTAGTTTTGATTTGACATCTTTTAAAGATAAACCATACCTAAAATTCCAATGGGCTTATGCGAGATCTGATAATAATTATTCAGACGAATTAATTGTACTAGTCTCAGTAGACTGTGGAACAAACTGGGTTCAAAAATTTTATAAAAAAGGGAAGGATATGTCAACAAGTCAAACACAATCTACACCATACATACCTGATAGTACAACAATTTGGAAAAATGCTATTATAGATTTAAGTTCTTTCATTTCATATAATAATGTTATTATCAAAATAGTAAATGTTACAGATGGTGGAAATAATTTGTACATAGATAATATAATATTTGGTGATAAAAAAGCTGAAATTCATCAATTTGATTTAGAACATTTAAGTTCTAATTTAAGAATTTTCCCAAATCCTATATATAATAGGTTTACAATAGAATCATTCAATCTGAAAAATAAGACTGTAAGCTTAACTATTTCTAATTTGAATGGCGAAGAAATCTATAATTCTAGTGTTGAATTTGATGTTAATGGTAATTTTATTTTTGAGGATACAAATATTTTTAAATCTAGTGGAATATATAATTTGAATATTGAAACGGATGATATAAATATTAACAGAAAATGTTTTGTAATTATTAAATAAACAGAAAATTGATTGAAAAAATTAAATTTTATTAACGGAGGTGCTGTTTATATTGGGAAGGATGTATCAACTAACCTTCATCAACATAATGCCATACAAATAGTTATTTCATTTAATCAAACATTCAAAATAATAACTCCACATCAGATCTTTGAAGATTGTAAATTCGTCATAATTACCGAAAACATTCAGCATCAGTTTGTTGGTCCACTGGATGAATATCAAGTTTTCATTTATCTTGATCCACTTCATAGACTTTCAAAGTTATTGAAAAATATATTTTCATTAAACGATAATGTTATTCTTGCTGATAATTATTTAAGTCATATACCGCTTTTAAAAGAATGGTTAGAGAAGGATAACAATGAGATACAAGAGATCACTAAAAATATTATTGAAAAAATCACTAATAATCTCGGAGTCGATACGATCAAAGACAATCGAATTTTAAAAAGTATTGAATATTTAACATACAACATAAATAAATCCATTAAAATTTCAGAAGTTGCTGATTTTGTTTGTTTATCTGAAAGTCGATTTGCGCATTTGTTTAAATTACAAGTTGGGATTCCTTTTAGAAGATATATCTTATGGCTAAGAATACAAAAAACACTTTTGTCTTTTTTAGATGGTAATTCATTTACAAGCGCAAGTTATGATGGCGGATTTACGGATATATCTCATTTTAATAGGACTTTTAAAGAAATGTTTGGTAATACACCTTCAGCTATTTTAAAAAGTTAGCAAGTTTATACAAGATATTGAAGTTATCACAGGTTAATTTTGTCTTATACTATTTAAAATAAATCGATTATGTACAAAATAAAAAACATTTTATGTGGAATCTATTTAATTATCTTTCCATTTGATGGTTTAATTGCTCAAAATAATGGAGATCAAATTCTTGGTAAATGGGTAAATGAAACCAAAACTAGAACAGTTGAAGTTTTCAAAAATAATGGTAAATACTCTGCCAAAATAATAGATTCAATAAACAAGAAAGAAGAAGGAAAGTTAATAGTTTGGGGATTACAATATCAACCAGCAGATAAAGAGTGGTCAAATGGAGAAGTGCAACTACCAGATATGACACATTCAGCAAGTTGTTATGCAGTATTGAAAGGAAAAAAAATAATTATAACAGGTTTTCACGGGTTAAGATATTTTGGCAATTCAGAAACATATAATCGTAAAGAATAAATAATTAATAACTATGAAAGAAAAAAAAGAATTTATACCCGCTTTAGGTTACAATTGGTTAACAGGTTTCTACGATTTCGTAATTAGATTAACAATGCCCGAAAAAAAATTCAGAGCAAAACTGATTGATGAACTAAAACCTAAAAACGATGAATCTATTTTAGAGTTTGGTTTCGGTACAGGACAAAATTTAATTCTTGCCCATCAACGAAATAATAAAACTCAATTTATTGGTGTTGATATTGATCCTAAAGTTAAAGCAATCGCAGAACACAAAATGAACAAGTTAGGGTTTGATATAACTCTTGACCTTTATGACGGCAATACATTTCCATATACTGCCAATTCATTCGATAAAGTATTTAGTTCATTAGTTTTTCATCAACTTGACAAGGAAATCAAATTATCATGTCTAAAGGAAATTTACAGGGTCTTAAAACCAAACGGGCAACTTATTATTGGCGATTGGGGAAAAGCAAAATCTAAAATAATGAGAATAGCTTTTTGTATAGTTCAAATCCTTGATGGTTTTAAAACAACTAATGATAATGTAAAAGGTCTTTTACCCAAATTTATCGAGCAAGCAGGTTTTAAAAATGTAAATGAGATAGATTTCATCAATACCAAAATTGGAACATATTCATATTATAAAGCAATTAAATTAAATTAATCAACAATATTTAACATCTTAAATACTATTTTTTAGATTAATTTGTTTAATATTGAATTATAAATTAAAGTAATGAAATCTTTAATAGTAATACTTTTCACGTTTTTCTATTTTTTCGCATCTGCGGGGATTTCTTTTAATTTACATTATTGTGGTGGTTCTTTCAAGAATATTTCACTTTTATCAGCTAACACAAAATCCTGTTGCGATAATAAAAAAGCTGACAATGGATGTTGTCACGATAAAACAATTTCGATTAAGTTAAAAGAGAAACAAGAACCTTCTCATTTTGTTAAAATAGCATTTATAAAATCAATTCAAAAATGTGATTTTACTAACTATTTACATTTATATCCAACCTATTTTAGTAATGAGATTAAAAATGAGATTAAACCAAATTATTCTCCTCCTCCCATAATATATAAAAACCCTCTATTTATCATGAATAGAGTTCTAATCATTTGATTTTTTAATTATTTTCTCTTATACAATTTCAATTACAGATAAAATTGTATTAAATCTTAACGACCATATATGAGTTGTTAGGTTAAATAATTTATAATTAATAAAATCAAATAATAATGAAGTCAACAAACTTATTAGTTGTCTTAATGCTTGTGTTTTCAAGTGTTTTGATTAACGTTCCAGTAAATGCTCAAAATACTAAATCTCAACAAAAAACTGAATTGCAAACTTCAAAATTCAAAGTTTGGGGAAATTGTGGTACTTGTAAAAAAAACATCGAAAAGGCGGTTAAAATTGAAGGTGTAACCAAAGCAGATTGGAATAAAGACACAAAAATAATAACTGTCACTTTCGATAGTTCTAAAATTACATTGGAGCAAATTCAAAAAAGAATTGCTTCTGCTGGTTATGACACTGAATTATTTAATGGTAATGACAAAGCCTATAATAAACTCGACAAGTGTTGTCAATATGATCGTAAATAAAATAATCAAAAAAGTTAGAAACTTTATCAAGTTCTTTTTTGTGAAAAAATGTTGTAAATAAAATCCAATTTTTTAATCTAAATATTAATAATTATGAAATTTTTATATAAAACAATTTATGGGATAATCATCTTTTGGTCAGCTTCTCTTTTTGGTCAAGGTAATAATCCAAATCAAAGTGGTATATATCTCACCTCGAGTGATTTTGAATCGAATAAATTATCTTATATGATAATTTGTGATTCTTCATCACATAAAATTAACACCCATGAAATATTAGAAAAATCTCATTTAGACATTTATCACGAAGGCCAAAAATATACATTAAATAAAAATGAGGTATATGGTTTTCGTCTTTGTAACGATCAAACTTTCAGATTCTATAATAACAAAGAGTTATTAATTAAGGAAAAAAATAGAATATATATTTATGTTACCAAAGTATCGATACCTTCAGGTAAGAAAATAGAAACAAAAGATGAATATTATTTTTCTGTTGGCGCCACTAATAATGTAATTGAATTAAACATTAATAATTTAAAACGCGCTTTTCCTGATAACCATAAATTTCATGATTTATTAGATTCATTCTTTAAGGATGAAACAGATATTGCTATTTATGATACGTATCATAAAATCCATAAGATAAATCATTTGTTGGAACAATCTTTAAAATAATAATTGCTATTAATTTGAATACTATGAAATCATTTATTTATACATCATCGTTAATTCTTCTGTTTATTATGAATGCATGTAATTCAAATACTGAAGCAGAAAATTCAAAAATCAAAGTAGTAAATAAAACCGCTGTTAAAAGTGGTATTGCTACTTCTGAATTTACGGTATGGGGTAATTGTGGAATGTGTAAGGAAACCATTGAAAAATCAGTAAATAAGGAAGGTGTTGTAAAATACAATTGGAATACCGATACAAAAATCATGACGATTTCGTATGACACTGCCAAGATTTCTTTGCAAACAATACAACAAAGTATTGCAGATGCAGGATATGACAATGTAAAATTTAAAGGGAATGACGCTGCTTACTCCAAATTACATGAATGTTGTAAATACGAAAGAAAATAATTATGGAACGTAGAAAATTTATAAAAACAGGAGGGCTTGTATCAATTGCAGGGCTTCTTATTCCATCAATTATTTTGGAATCATGTAAGAAAAAAGGCATGGACATGTCGAATATGGCAACAACTTCAATATCTATTAAAGAAGGTTCATTTAGTACCTTACTGCCCATACTACCATTTGTTTCTCCAATTGAAATTTCGTCATTAACTGCTCAACAATCTGTGTCACAACCATTCATTGGTCATAATTCAACGCTTTTAGGATATCACTCTGGTATATTAGGTCCAATGATTAAAGCAAAAAATGGTGATTCTATTTCCATTGCATTTTCAAACCAATTATCAGAAGAAACCAATATACATTGGCATGGTTTAATGATACCTCAGGCAATGGATGGGCACCCAGATCATAGTGTTTCAGCGGGTAGCAGTTTTAATTATCAATTCACTATTAATCAACGTGCAGGAATGTATTGGTATCATCCACATCCTGAAATGAAAACAGCAAAACAGGTTTTTATGGGTCTGGCGGGTGCTTTTATTGTGAATGATTTGGAAGAAGAAAATTTGAAGTTACCAAATGGAGAGTATGAAATACCGTTAGTTATTCAAGATAAAAGAATTAATTATGATTATAGTTTGAATTATTCTCCAACTGAAACTGATAAAATGAATGGGTATTTTGGTGAACATATATTAGTAAATGGATTGTATTCTACATACAAAGAAGTCGAAACTACTTATTATCGCCTTCGCGTATTAAATGGTTCTACTGCTAGAATTTACAACCTTGCTTTAAGCAATAATTCGTCTTTTGAAGTAATTGGTTCAGATGGTGGCTTGTTGGCTTCACCTGAAAAAGTAACATCTTTACTTTTAGCACCTGGTGAACGAGTAGATTTATTAATTGATTTTAATGGGCAGGCAATAGGATCTGAATTATACTTACAAAGTAATAAGTTTGATGGTGGCATGATACAAGGAACAGAGCAATTTAAATTGTTAAAGTTTATTGTTACGAAAAAGAGTAGTCAAACATTTAGTTTACCTTCTATCCTATCGTCAATTCCGCTTATAAATGCCAATCCATCATTAAAAGTACGTTCATGGGTACTTGGTGGTGGTATGTCAGGTATGGGGTCAATGTCAGGAATGAACTCAATGGTTATGCCTCATACGATAAATAACAAAACCTATGTTTCTACTGAAATATTGGCGAGTGTAAAAGCAGGCGATACGGAAATTTGGGAAATTGATAATTCGATGAATACAGAAATTCATCCAATTCATATTCATGGGGTGCAATTTCAAGTGTTAAGTAGAACAGGTGGAAGAAATCAATTAATTGCTTCTGAAAAAGGTTGGAAAGATACAGTATTACTTTTGGCAAATGAGAAAGTTAGATTGATTATGACTTTTCCTCAAAACAAAGGGAAATTTGTATTGCATTGCCATAATTTAGAACATGAAGATAGTGGAATGATGGTGAATTTTGAGATTATATAGCCCAATAAATAGTTTAAAATGGTTCAAAAACTAATATCGATAGCATTAAGAAATAGATTTGTAGTATTACTTATTTCGCTTGGTCTTTTAGTATGGGGTATTTATTCTGTCAAACAAAATCCTATTGATGCAATTCCCGATTTGTCGGAAAATCAAGTGATTGTTTTTACAGAATGGATGGGCAGAAGTCCTCAGGTAATAGAAGATCAAGTTACATATCCTCTTGTTACTGGATTACAAGGGATTCCAAAAGTGAAGAATATCAGAGGTTCTTCAATGTTTGGAATGAGTTTCGTTTATCTCATTTTTGAAGATGATGTAGATATTTATTGGGCGCGTTCACGTGTAATGGAACGATTAAATTACGCGCAAAGATTGTTACCTCAAAACGTTACTCCTTCGTTAGGGCCCGATGGTACTGGTGTGGGGCACGTATTTTGGTATACTTTAGATGCAAAAGAAATAGATCTAGGTGAACAACGTGCCTTGCAAGATTGGTATATAAAATTTGCATTACAGAACGTTAAAGGCGTAAGTGAAGTAGCTTCATTTGGTGGGTTTGAAAAACAATATCAAATTACCATAAATCCAAATAAGTTAAGTTATTACAACGTTTCGTTAATGGAAGTACTTCAAGCTGTTAAAACAAATAACAATGATGTTGGAGGTCGCAAATTTGAAATGTCGCAAATGGGATATGTGGTTCGAGGTCTTGGCTATATAAAAAACATCAAAGACATTGAAAACATTACGGTTAAAACTATTAATTCCATTCCAATAAAAATTAAAGATGTTGCTACAATTCAAATGGGTGGTGATTTACGTTTAGGAATTTTTGACCAAAATGGTAAAGGTGAGGTAGTCGGAGGTATCGTTGTGATGAGATATGGTGAAAATGCTAACAAGGTAATTACTGACATTAAGGAAAAATTAAAAGAGGTTGAAAAAGGATTACCCAAAGGAGTTAAAATAAAAACTGCATACGATAGAAGTGAATTAATTACAGAAGCAATTGAATCTGTAAAAGGTACATTGATTGAAGAAATGATAACCGTTTCAATTGTGGTAATTTTATTTTTATTCCATTGGAGAAGTGCTATTATCATACTCATTCAACTTCCTATTTCGATTGCCACAGGATTTATATTATTGCAAGCCTTTGGAATTTCATCTAATATTATGTCGTTAACGGGTATTGCATTGGCAATCGGTGTAGTTGTTGATGATGGTATTGTTATGGTTGAAAATGCCTATCGACACCTCTCGGAAAAATGGCAAGGTAAAAATTTAGGACAAGCAGAAAGATTAAAAATTATTGAAGATTCTTCAAAACAAGTCGGTCCAGGTGTATTTTATTCAACCTTAGTCGTAATTGCTTCTTTTTTACCAGTTTTCTTATTGACAGGGATGGAAGGTAAATTGTTTGCTCCATTAGCATGGACAAAGACCTTTATTTTGTTAGTAGATGCTGTTCTTGCCATTACTTTAGCACCCGTGTTAATTTCATTTTTTCTTAAAGGAAAATTAAAACCTGAGAGTGAAAACCCAATAACCAAATTTCTAGAAAAATTATATACACCAATTTTAACTTGGTGTTTAAACTGGAGAAAAACAACTTTGGGTTTAAATATTTTGGCTTTGCTCATTAGTATACCGATTATCATAAATTTAGGCACTGAATTTATGCCACCATTGGATGAAGGTTCTATATTATTTATGCCTGTTACATTACCCGATGTTTCTAATTCGGAAGCAAAACGGATTTTACAAGTTCAAGATAAATTAATAAAATCAGTTCCTGAAGTTAAAAATGTATTAGGAAAAGCGGGTCGTGCTAATACCGCTACGGATAATTCTCCAATCTCAATGTTGGAAACCATTATTTTACTTAAACCAAAATCGGAATGGAGAAAAGGTTTGTCTAAGAATGACATCATAAACGAATTGAATTCTAAACTACAAATACCAGGTGTTGTAAATGGTTTCACTCAACCGATAATCAATCGTATTAATATGCTTTCTACCGGTATACGTACAGACGTCGGTATTAAAGTTTATGGACAACAATTAGATAGTATTTATGTATTGTCAGAGCGTATAAAAAAAGAATTAGCACAGGTAAATGGAATTAAAGACCTATATGTTGAACCTATCACTGGTGGTAAATACATAGACATAAATATAGATCGTGATCAAATCGGAAGATATGGTTTGACAATCGATGATGTAAATATGGTTATTGAGAGCGCCTTAGGAGGAATGAATATTTCTACTACAGTTGAAGGTCGAAGAAGATTTAAAATCAACGCTCGTTATGCCCAGGATTATCGAAATGATATTAATAAACTAAAACGTCTATTAATTCAAACAAATAATAATGGTTCTATTCCAATATCATCTGTTGCTAAAATTGAAATTAATGAAGGTCCTCCAATGATTAATTCTGAAAATGCAATGTTACGTGGAACTGTACTTTTCAATGTCCGAGAGCGAGATTTAGGAAGTACCGTGAATGAAGCAAAAAAAACACTGAATAAAATGTTAGAAAAATTACCGAAAGGTTATTTCATTGAATGGAGTGGGCAGTATGAAAATCAAATTAGGGCGAACAACACTTTAATAATGATTTTACCTATTGTGATTGCAATTATTTTATTGGTACTATACTTTACATATAATTCAATTAAAGAGGCTATTATCACAATGATTACCGTCCCTTTTGCGTTGATTGGTGGTGTTTTTATGGTTTATTTTTACGATGTTAATCTATCTGTTGCTGTTGCCGTTGGTTTTATTGCGCTTTTTGGTATTGCAATCGAAACCGCAATGCTAATGACAATTTATTTAAATGAAGCAATGCAAGATCTAGTTAAAGATAAGGGTAATTCTTCCGAAACAATAACAAAGAATGATATTCGAGCATATGTTACTCGTGGTGCTGCAAAAAGATTAAGACCAAAATTGATGACCGTTTCAGTTTCCTTATTTGGACTTATACCTATTCTTTGGGCAAATGGCGTTGGTAGTGATGTTATGTTACCGATTACTATTCCTTTAATTGGAGGTATGATTACTTCGACTATCTATGTATTATTCGTAACCCCTATTGTTTTTGAAATAACAAAAGAACACGAGTTAAAGAAAAATGGTCAAATTGATTTAATTGAAGCTAAAGGGCATTAGAATAACAACTAGAAATTAGAAAAAATGAAAAAAGAATACATATTAATCTACTTATTTTTAGCATCATATTTTTTTACAAACGCTCAAGTTATATCGTTGGATAGCGTCTTAAGGATTATTGAGAAAAATAATCCAGAATTAAAAATGATGGATGCTCAAATTGAATCAATGAATGCTTTTGCGAATGGTGCAAAAAGTTGGGATGCTCCACAAGTTGGAACAGGTTTTTTTATGACTCCATATAATCCTATGATGTGGCGTGCAGACAAACAATCTATGAATAATGGAATGGGATCGTATATGCTTTCAATTCAACAAATGATACCAAATCATACAAAGCTAAAAGCGAATGAAAAGTATATGAAAAGTATGAGTGGAATTGAAAAGGAAAATAAAAACTTCTTGCGTAATAAAATTTTCACGGATGCAAAAATGAGTTATTATGAAACAATTTTGATGCAAAAAAAATTAAGTGTGTTATCGGAAACTGAAGATGTACTTAAATTAATTATTAAGTCATCCGAAATAAGATATGCCTACAGCCAAGATAAATTAGGTAGTATTTACAAGGCTAAAGCACAGTTAGAAGAGCTCAAAACTATGAGGTATATGTTTGAAAATGAAATTAATCAAAATCAAATTATGCTTAATACGTTAATGTATAAAAATTCAAGCGAACAACTGATTTTGGATACTGTTATTTCTTTTAAAAATTACGATGTATTGCCAATTGATACTTCTGTTTTCTTAAAATTTAGAAGTGACTTAAGAGCAATTGATTTATCTATTAGTTCAAAACAATCTAAACAATTATTTGAGCAAAGTAAACGACTTCCCGACTTTGGTATTAAATATGATCATATGTTTTCATTTGGGAATCAACCTCAATTATTTAGTATTATGGGGATGATTACAATTCCTATTGTTCCTTGGTCGAATAAAATGTATACATCTTCAGTTTCAGGTATCGGTTACGAAATAGAAGCCCTTAAACAAGAAAAAAAATCAATCCAAAATGAATTAGCAGGTAGATTAGAAACATTGAGACGTAAAATTCAATTGCAAAAACTTCAATTGAAACTCTATGAAGAAAATATAATCCCTGCCTTACGAAAAAATTACCAAGCAAATTTATTGGCATATGAACAAAATACGGAAGAGCTTTTCATGGTCTTGGATGCTATACAAATGTTGAAAATGAATCAAATAGCGTATTATGATACCATGCAACAATTACTATTAATTCAAACAGAATATGAAAAAGAAATTGAACAAGAGTAATTCACTTTTACTTCTATTTTTACTTCTATTTATTGCTTCTTGTGATAATGAAGTTAAATCTGAATCTAGGAAGGGAATGGACGGTATGGAAAATATGGATATGGCACCTAAAATGCATAAAACCAAAATTTTTACCTGCCCAATGCATCCCGAAATTCAGAAACCAGCCCCCGGTAATTGTCCGATCTGTGGTATGGAATTGGTCGAAAAAATAACATCATCGATAAGCTTGAAAAATTTAGAAATTAACGACCTTATCTTACCTGTTGATGAATATGTTGTCAGTTCTCTAAAATTAATTCAACCTATTGATAAAATTGAGGATTTAAAAATAAAATCAGATGGTTATGTAACATATAATTCTAATCTTTTTTCAAATGTTACATCGCGTATAGAAGGAAGAATTGATAAACTCTACGTGAATTATAATTTTCAAGAAATTACAAAAGGACAAAAGCTTTTTGAAATCTATAGTCCTAGTTTACAAACAGCACAACAAAATTTACTTTTTTTAGTCGAAAATGATTCCGAAAATGAATTAATGATTAATAGTGCTAAACAAAAATTAGAATTGTTGGGAATGAATCAATCTCAAATTAAACAACTAATAAAAACTAAAAAAATTAATCCAAGAACGATTATTTATAGTAATGTAAGTGGATATGTTATTGAAGAAAAATTAGCAAATTCAATGTCTTCAACTATTAATTCGATGGGTAAAGTTTCGAGTTCAACTGAACAAGAATCCAGAGATTTATCGATTAAAGAAGGGATGTACCTTTCATCGGGTGAAACGATTTTTAAAGTAATAAATTATAATACGGTTTGGGCATTGTTAAAAGTCAAGGAACAGGATGAAAAAAACCTTAAAATTGGTAATTCAGTTTCAATATCTTCTCAAACAAATAACACAATTGTAAATTCATTCATATCATTTATAGAGCCAGTATTTGAAGAAAATGAACGTTTTGTATCTCTACGTGTTCCGTTAAAAAATTTAAATAGACAGTTTAAAATTGGAGAATTTATTTCAGGAGAAATCAATGTAGGTAAAATAAAAAGTTTATGGATCAAAGAATCTGCATTAATAGATTTAGGAGATGAAAAAATTGTATTAATTAAGTTCAAAGATAAACTACTAAAAGTAAAAAAAATAGAAACAGGTATTCATTACAAAGGGTATGTTCAGGTAAATAAAGGTTTAATGCAAAACGATTTGATTGCTGAAAATGCACAGTTTTTAATGGATAGTGAAAGTTTTATAAAAAAATAAATATGAAATTGAAAATACAAATGATTCAAAGTGCATTTTATTCAAGTGTCTTAAGTATTCTGTTACTTATAGGTTGCACAACAAATATAATTAACGAAAAAAATAATGATGTACTATATACTTGTTCAATGGATCCTCAAATTATCGAACATCATCCAGGTAAATGTCCGATTTGTAAAATGGAGTTAACCCGTATAGAATCGAAAAATCAAAATCAAAACTCTTTGACTTTTAGCAACCAACAACTAAAATTAGGTAATATTAAAGTTGATATCTTAAAAAAACAACTTTTATCAGAAGAAGTAAATATAAGTGCTAAAGTAGTTTTAGATGAAACAAAATCTACAATAATAAGTTCTCGTATTATGGGGAGAATTGAAGTTTTAAACTTTAAATCCATTGGAGAAAAAGTAAAAAAAGGCGATTTACTTTATCAAATATATAGTGAAGATTTAGCATCCGTTCTCAAAGACCTATTTATTGCAAGAGAGCGTATGTTGAAGTTAAAAGATAAATCAATAGATTACAAACAAATTTACCTGTCGACTAAAAACAAATTGATTCTTTGGGGATTAAATGAGAATCAAATTCATAAAATGGAAAAGAAAGGTGAAGTTCCATATCTTGTTCCATTCTACAGTCCGATTGATGCATTCATAACCGAAGTTTCAATTCAGGAAGGAGAATCAGTGATGCAAGGTCAAGTAATTTATAAATTAAACGATTTATCAACGGTATGGGTTGAAGCACAGACATTTCTTTCAGAAACTACTTATTTAAAAGAAGGTCAAAAAGTAAAGGTTTCATTAGAAGATGATCCATCACGTTCTTATTCCGCTGAAATAAAATTTATTAGCCCAGAAATGAGCAAAGGCAGTCAAGTTAATATTATTCGTGTTGAATTAAAAAATACTAAAAATGATATTCATCCAGGAATGCTGGCAACACTATCTATTCTATTATCAAATTCAAAAACCTTAGTCCTTCCTCTTGATGCTGTTTTACAAGAAACTCAAGGCAATACCATTTGGATACAAAATGATAATGGCTCTTTTGAAAACAGAATGGTAAAAACTGGAAGACAAAATAGCAGACAAATTGAAATACTTTCTGGTATTAAAGAAGGTCAAAAAGTCGTTTTTTCAGGAGCGTATCTAATCAATTCAGAATACAGATTAAAAAAAGGAGCAAATCCAATGGAAGGTCACGATATGAAAGGAATGTAAAGGTAATATGGTCTTCCTCCTTTTCGACCTTTTACAAAGAAAAACTTATCTGCAAGGGTATATAAAACACTCCTGACGTCGTGCCCTTGCATATACCATTCCAAGCCTATTCGTCAGAATTCCTCACTACGGCTTTCCATTAGTTTTCTTTGTTACATCCTCATACGTCGTCAGTCACGGCTTCTTCATCCCCCCAAACCCCATTATTGTGAGTTTGTTCGTTATCCAATCGCACATGCATCTTCGCAATCACTCCATCCTCGTCACTTTTATTGGGGGTCTGACGCCGTTTGTGTTTGGCTCGCCTGCTAAATCGCTCAGGCTTCAGGTTTGTCACATTTTTTGCAACCCTCGTTCACAGTCGCTTTGTTGTATTTCGGCGACCGTAACCGTCTGCCTACATACATCAAAGCCGCTTAACCACTCCGCACACAAGAGTATTCATTTTTCCGCTGCTCTTCAAAATTTCATACACTTGTCTTTTTCCATCGCAGAGGCAAAAAAATTCGCCAAACCTTCGTGCATTCTGCAGAGGTCGTTCCCGCGCTTCCTCATCCTTCGTCATCGCTCTACTCTCCCCCCTTCGCTCAACTCGCAGTCGGCTCGCGCGCACAGGCAGAAATTCATTGCGTAGTTATTATTCTTCATTCAATTTATTATTCATCATCCATAACTAATAAATACATTCTTCTGCCTTTTTCCCAACACACAGCTGAAGGCTCCATTACCTTAAGACTTTTATTTTTTATCAGTAATCTTATATAATTCCCAAATGTTCGCAACCCTCACATTTGATTTTCGAGCATTGTAAACAATGCCTATACAGATATGCTAGCATCGTCTTTTTTTTTGAACGTTAGCAATACTATAATCTCAATTGCACCTAGTAATTGGTTTGATTATATTTTGTGAGAATGTAACGTAAAAGTTTAATTGTCACATTAAGACTTTCGAAGTATGTAATAATGGGGAAAATAATATTACCCCCTCATTCCCAGTAGCTATGTCATTTCTCCTAAAGTCGTAATGCCAAAGCAACTTTACCATTCCCCACACAAGAGTATTCATCTTTCCACTGCGTTACAAGATTTCATACACTTGTTTTTTTCCGCGCTATCGTGTTTCGCTTCGATACAAAATGAATCATTCAGCTTTATAATCTCATTTTTAAATTCTGCATCAAGGAATATAAAATCAAAATAGGTCGCAAATTTAGTCAGCAATCACACAATTCCGCCCACACAGGCAGTAAAGGTCAAGCCCTTCGGGTTTTGAAAATAAAATGTGACTCACTTTCCTTGATTAAATTTTAGTATCAATCATCACTCTATATATCTGATATTAATCTCACCAACATTTTTTTTCCAAAAACCTTGACAGCCTTTCCCTTTGCCTCCAGTGGAAATGGCTTTCTTTTTTTCTTTTTTTTCTTTTGAAAAAATTTATCTGGGCGAAGCCCTAAAAGGGCGAGCATAATTTTTTAACCGTGAATTATGTATAAACGCACCAATCCAGCAGTGATTAGAGCCATTTTGAGAGAAATGACTAAAGAGGAACTCAATGCAGAGTTAAAAAGCATCTTAGAAAATGCAAAAGAAGAAACGAACTGCAATAAAAAGCATATGTACAAAAGTCTGTATCAGTTTGCGCAATCTTTAATTTTAAGTAGATAGTTATGATAAAGTTCAAATTATCTACTTATCGAGAAGGAAAGGATTTTAAAGGGTCTTATTTCTATATTCTGAACAAGGGAAATAACAGTGGAAAGCCACTATTAGCCCCTTGTCCGAATTGTTTTGTTTGTCTCTGTGAAAATGACCAAGACAAAGAAGAATTGTACTGGTTATTATTTGGAATGTGGCAAGGAAAAGCCATTCACCCACATTTGATTGGTTCCGTTATACCATTTATTCGTCTGCGTGAATTGTCTGACCTCATCAAAATAGGATTAGAAAAATTAACAATCAATCCCGAAAAGGTCCGAAAGAATATTTCAAAAATCGTTCAAATAGAAAAACACCAGGTCAACATTCAAAAACAATTAGACTTAATCAAACAAATGAAACGAGCGTTAATTTTTGAGGTGCTGCGATAGCACCTCTTTTGATAGGTTAACCTACTTGTATTTATAGGTAGTTGTATTTACTTTGGAGGAATTTGGTTATATTTAATCGGTAATCTCTAATTTGTGGCGGTTAGCAAGTTATTAGCTTGTTGCAAATATTCACTTTTATGAGGATTATAAATTAATTTAGGGCAGTTATTCATAAATCATAACGTAAAAAATAATGTTAAATCCAGATTTTAATTTCGTCTATTGGATAGGCGGATTTTTTGCATTAACAATAATAATATTCTTCGCAAGAAAATACTGGGGTATTCTTGGGCATATATGGGAAATATTAAAATTAGTATTTAACTACTTTTATATAGTACTAATCCCTATTCCTATTATTTATTTAATGTATTATTATCTGTTTTTTGAAGTAAAAAATAAAGACACTTACATTTTTAATAGTATTTATTTAATTCATGATTTAAAAAGTCTTTCATTTTGGTTTTTTACAGCTGGTGCTTTTTCAGCTGCAACTAAAATTATAAGTAATCTTAAAATATTCAAAACTCAATTTGAGGAAATTATCTTATCTGAAAAATTCACCAATAAATTTAAAGATTTACTTTTGTCAGATGAATTTGAAAATCAACTTACTAAAAATTTTGAAATACTAACATTCTCGCAAGAAAATCTAAATAAACAACCAAATTTAGATAATATTTGGAAAGATGTGACTT
>Ga0247722_10000892_pt1 | contig 17284 bp, 11 predicted proteins | sample MSEWelMarce3H_FC_FD_189094 | JGI IMG/M metagenome (GOLD analysis project Ga0247722, IMG submission 189094) | Subsurface sediment microbial communities from gas well in West Virginia, United States - MSEEL Well Study Marcellus 3H_FC | ecosystem: Environmental > Terrestrial > Deep subsurface >... | reverse complement strand
TATCTATTATTAGTAATAAATAGTCCTTTATATATGTACGCGAAATAAAAAGGACAAATGAATGTTAAAATATGCGATAGCGGGATAATATGTTATTAATTTTACGAACGATCCTGATCTTTTCTAAATTGTAAGGTCGTATCGTGCGAATACACTCATCAAATGACATCCATTTCATTAGTCCTACTTCCATGATGTCGTGCGCTTTCTTCGGCTTCTTATCTAAATCCACCATCGCGAGAAAATACTTCTGTTTGTAACACTTCATATCTGACCCCATAAATATCTCTTCGAATGGTGCTATATTTTGTATTACATTATCGGTCGTGATATCATATCCGGTCTCTTCAAGACATTCTCTCAGAGCACATGTAAGGTCTTTTTCATTATAATTCCTGCGCCCTTTGGGAAATCCCCATTCGGTTTCAATCCATCGTGTGGTAGATTCTTCGATAAACTGATGAAGCGTCTTTACACGTCCGTCTTTCGTTCGTATTCCGCCCAACACCTGCCGGTATTTTTCGAATGAAATATGTTCTTCGTTTTTATACTGGCTTCCGCGTGTATATTCACCCCATAATAGGCGCCATAATTGTTCGAATGTAAGGCGGAGCAGACTATCCTTTTCCGTCATCGTCATTTCATCAATAATGCGCTGGATATATGCTTCGTCGTTTAACGAATATTTACCGCGTATAAAATCGACAAACCCGAATGAGTCGCGGCGTCGTATCATGAGAAATTCGGGTCCGGTTTCGCCGCATCGAAATGCAATTACCCCGATACTTGTTATTGGTGCGCGACAATTATTATAAACGTGATTCGTGCGATTACAATTGTTACAGAAATACTTGGTTGTCTCGACAGTAGATGAAACATTTTTACCTCGGTAAACAGCTGCTCCTCCTCCGTTGGCGGTTCCTGCAATCGCGGGAGACGATTTATTGTTTACTGTTGTTCGTAATTGGCTAATTTCAAGATAAGATAACGCAGATTTAGGATTGTTTACTTTAACGACTTCTGGATTATTTTCTGTTTCTGTTTCTGGTTCTGTTTCTGTTTCTGGTTCTGGTTCGTGTTCTTTTGTAAATACTGAGATTACAGTCTGGTCCATCTTCAGTATGCGCTTATCGTAATTCTAATATTGTTTTTATGTCGTTTCAATATAAGCGATTTTATGAAATTAGATGCAAACATATGGGGGCCGCATTACTGGTTCTTTTTAATGACGACTGCCGTAAATTATCCAGACCATGTAAATGACGTTGTCCGGAAAAAATACTATGATTTCATTCAGAACTTCCCGATGCTCATTCCTGATCCGGAAATGTCGTCGGAGTTTGAGAGAATGTTGAATAAATATCCGGTGACACCTTATTTAGACAACCGTGATTCATTCATTCGCTGGGTTCATTTCATTCACAATCGATATAATGTGATTCTCATGAAAGATGAGATGCCTTTACACGATGCGCTCGAGAGATATTACTTACATTATCGCCCGAAACCGATACAGATATTAGAGGAACTTAAATATCGAGAGAAATTGGTGTATATGTTGGTGATGGCGGGTATGGGATATGCGGCGTATTATTATCATAATAGGTGAGAAAATGACGACTTATATGCTCGGTGATTTATTCGCTGCTATATATAACTGCTTAAGAAATGGTAAAGACTGAATACATCGTATTTATTATTACGGCTGTTCTTATCGTGAATACATATTATGACGGGCATTTGATAAAGATGTTTCAAAGCAATCAAAAATGGATTAAGATGGCGACATTTGGTTTCGTGGGTCTCTCACTCTTCATGTTTTTGCGCCGGAATCCGGAAAACTCTAGGCAATTGTTATATCACGCCAACGATATTATTAAGTATATGCCGATAAGTAAGGGGACCGCGGATATGATAACACCTTTTTTTGATATGACGGGGGGTCCGCCGGGGGTTCCGCCCCCCCACGACGGTGGTGCTATAGGCGGGGCGATAGGCGGGGCGATGGGTCGTGCGATGAGTAGTGCTATAGGAGCACATTCCGCGCAACCAATAGCACGGCCGTCGTGGGGGGGCGGAACCCCCGGCGGAACCCCCGCTGAAAAGAGACTACTCAACTCCGGCAAAAACTCTAGCAAACGTAGTGTTAGTGAAACCAAGAAAAAGTATGTCGCTGCACAACAGGGATGGAAATGCGGGGATTGTCAACGTCAGCTTCCCGCTTGGTTTGAAGTGGATCACGTAATTGCTTTAGAACATGGTGGGTCGAATCACATCGATAATTTAGTTGCGTTGTGTCGCGACTGTCACGGAAAAAAGACCGCGATGTCGTTTTTGTAATTCATCGCCTCCGTTAATTGAGGTCATCCGTAATCGGATCGACATTATTATATCTTATAATTATAACTGATTGTTGTTATCATTATAACAAAGTGTAAATGTCAACAGCATCACCAGAAGCAATAGCAGCAACAGCAGCAACAGCAGCAACAACAATAGCATCAATAACAAGTGATACTGGCCAACGCGAAGTTGATGCCGTAAAATCTATCCAAGAATCATTCCATATTGACACATTATTGAATTATCTTCCGATAATTGTACTCGCCATAATAATATTAATCGGGATCGTTTCATCAGATTTACTAAAAGATAATTGGTCTATTTTCGCAACATTAGTCATCGTGTTCATTTGGGTTACTTTCGTTCATTATGTGTCTCCGAAAAAATTTCTTACAATCAGAGATGAAGACCCCCCATCCACTTTTTTACCAAAACTTACGACTCCATTTGATATTTCATCCAATTGGTTTTTATATATTGGAGTACCGATTCTTATATTTGGCCTAGGTCTTGGACTCGGTTTTGGCAGTATTAATGTATCAAATAGTGGAAGAAATTACGACCCGTCGGTTGGTATGATAACTGTAGGTTCAATCATGCTGGCTGTAGGTATTCTTTATTTTTTATTTCTTGCGCTCAAATACTCTATGTTTAAGGACACATTCAAATGGGTAATTGACAAATTTAATGTTTTACCTTTACCTCTAATTATACTATTAATTATAATTGGAATTCCATTAGTTGTGCGCGGTAATGAAATAAAATCGGATTTCGACGGTAAATTAAAGGATGACATTTACAATACAGATAAATTTCAAGAATCACTCGCAATATCTGGAGCAGAAACGATGCTTGGTATTGGTACATTTTTTCAGATTGCGGTTTTTATAGCAGTTGGGTATTATTTGTGGAAATATACAAGCACAAATGAATCCTTAGCAAAACCATTTTTAGGAATCGCTGTGATAATTATTGTTGGTGCTTTATTAATATCGAAAAGTATGGGAGCGCCTGGGTTTGAATCGAGCGATAACCCATTTGAAAATAAAGCATTTATGGTTCACGCCGTCATTTACTTGATAGTTGGGGTCATATTTTTAATAATATTGGTTGGACAAACTGAGAAAATTGAGGTATTAACAAAAGGTTTTGGTGGTTTGAGTGTAGTACTAATTATTATGTTTTTTGTGTCGGCAGGAGTTCAACAAGGCAAAAATAATGAAGAGATGTACATGGCTAAATTAACAAGCGATAAGGACAGTGTTTATTATAAGCAATTAAGAGATGAAGCAGTAAAAGAATTAAAAAAAAGAGATTCAAATGCGACAAATGCTGATATTGAAGCTGCTGTATCGAGCCGTTTGAATAAGTTACGCAATGAATCACAATCGCCTACAGATGCTATCATGTGGACATTTACGATTATTTCATTAATTATTGTGGTTTTTATCGTAAAATCTTTTAATAATAGAATATCATTAACTAATGATATGGCTATTAGCAAAGACATTACACCCAAAATAAAAGACATTACAGCCAAAATAAAAGATGACAAGATGCTTTCAGATGACTGGGATAAATTATTAACTGACTACGACAGTATCAGCGTTTCCATCCGTTTCGCCAAATGGTTCTCATTCGTCCCGTTCTTGTCGGTTATATTACTCATATTGTGGGTATCTATCCTTTTTACGAATGTAACAACATCTCCAACTACGACGAATTGGATAGGAAAGACATTCTCAGGCGACATGTTTCCACGCGTGAAAGAACTCATCGACGCATTTTTCATCGTCATTATCGTCGGTCTTTCATTATGTGCGATTTTATTGCTGCCGATTGTCAAGGAAATGAATGCTGGTGGACTTGAATCGATTCTGAAATTCGCCGAATCTGTTCAGGTGTGGCAGTTCAATAAGAATGATTCAAACCCCATTCGGGGTGGATGGGTTGGTTTCTTCACGTTTATCGTCGTATTCGTCATTTGTCTCTCGTGGTGGTGGGATTATTTGGTGAGAATAAAACCGGAAAAAGAGGCAACCACCGGTGCGTCATTACCTATCGTTCCCGATAATTGGGGATGGGCGATCGCATTTGTGGTTCTTCTCGCAATTTGCGCGATACCCACTGGTTATCATATCTTTTCTGATGGTATTGTTGAAGATTTCGAAAAAGAAAATGTGGTGAAACGTATCTTACGACAACTTATGACAACTATTTATCTTGTACCGTGGTTGATTATCGTGTTGTTCCGTGCCGGGTTATACTCAGTTGCGTCTTTGTCCGGTATCCCCGATATTGTCAAGAAACGCGATGAAACCATCGACCTATTGAAATTCTGGAAATGGGATGCCAACAAGACCGACCTTCGCATGTTTCCGACTAATAATGATCGCCCAACTCCTAAGAGCGTTACATCGATTCTCTCTGCTGCTGAAGCCAAGGCTGCTGCCGCTGCTGCTCCTGCCGCTGCTCCTGCTGCTCCTGCCACCACTGATGTCGGCATCAACGAAACCAAAGTAAGCGCAATCGGTAAGCTTATCAAAGTGATTTTGCTGACAATTTCATTCGTCATTCTAATTCTTGCGATTATTTACTATGTCTATAAGATTGACGCCGAATTCATTAATAAGAGTGGTGACGCTGATGCCACAGCATCCGGTGGTTTCGCAGCACAAATGAATTCGCCCACCGCACACACCATCTATGTTCTTATCGCCATCGTAGGTATTGCTGGTCTCGTCGCATATCTTCGAGAGAAATTCAAGACGGCCAACAATAACAAAACACCCGAAAACTATTTATTCGATGACATGAAAACAGAAGACGAAACAAACCCGCTCCGCCAACTCGCATTTGGTGCTACGCATATTATTTACGTTATATTGATGATCGTTGTTTGGATATATGACCGCGACAAAGATGATAAGAACTTAATGTCAGTTACGGGAATGACCGTTCTAGGTATCGCTATCCTGTTTTTTCATTATGGATTAGAATTTATCGATACATTAAATCCTAACAAGAATGCGGCGGCAACTGACGCGGATGGCACAGCGAAACAACCGCCATCGGTCGCAGACCTCTTTACGAATATCCGTTTCATCATCAACACCGTATTCTTCATCGTGTTATGTGCGCTTGCGTATTACAAACAGCACGGTGTTATGGTTGTATTGATACTCGCCATGTTCATCTTTCATCTCACAAAATCGGTAATCGGACTGAAGCTACTTAAATTATTATGGCTAGGCATTATTTACATCCCCTGTCTCTTCCTAGACTTTCTTCAATCGTCACAAGGCGCGGTAGGTGATACAACGCGTCCCATCTGGATTATCGTCGCAATCGAATTGGTCCTTATTGCTATTTTGTATGGCGGACCATATCTCCTGAACTATATCGGCGCGTCGGCCTCGCAAATCGTTGCTGCACCTGTGAGCTTGAAAGATAAATATGATACGAATTTAAATACACAAAGCCCGCAAATTTTTATTTTCCACAATACAGGAATCGATCGAACACCTGAAGACAAAGTGGCGAATTGCCCTGCGGAAGAAAAGAAGCGGTATAACTACTCTATCTCGGGTTGGTTCATTTTAAATAACACAGTCGATAAGGGCAACAGAGATTTAGACATATTTAATTTCGGCGATGTTCCTCGTTTAACATACAATACATCTACGAACCAAATGAAATTGTGGTGCAACACGTTGGATATGTCTGGTAACCCATATACAACGGCACAAATGATATATAATTCAAAGGCTAAATATAACGCTATTATTTCTGGAAAATCAAAAGAACAACAAGCTAGAATAAAGATGTTGATCGATAATGACGAAGAACTTGACGCAACAATTCCTCTTCAAAAATGGAATTACTTTGTAATAAATTACAACGGAAAAACGATGGACTTCTTTTTGAATAACAAACTTATTAATAGGAGTGATTTCATGATGCCAGATATTCAAATGAAACCAATTACTATTGGTGACGGCGATATAACAAAGAAAACGAAAGGATTGAACGGGTCGATTTGTAATTTCTCATTCCACAAGGTTCCATTAACAAAAGAACAAATAAGATGGACCTATACTATGTTGAAATCCCAAGACCCGCCTATGATTGGAATGACGACCATCGAAGATGATGTCAAGGCAGCCGGGTCTACTACAGTGTATGCGAAGTAAATAAATGTATGTAATAGAATAACGGTAATATAATATCTATAATATTTATACGAAGATATGAATTCAAAACTAGTTCTAGCAGTTATCGTAATTCTTCTGCTATTGTATGTCATTTTTAAAGCATTAACTACGACTTACACTACTTTAGGAACGATGCAAAAATGGTCAAACAAAACCACTTTACAAAGTTCAAATCTACCTAGCACATTTAAAGCAAATAGCGCTATCTCGATTTGGTTTTACATTAAGAAGTGGGTCAACGGAACAGATGTCGTACGGTTTCATAATGCCGCAGGAGGATTAAGCGATGCTAATACAATATTCCGCGTATTATTTAAAAATGGTACAAATACGATCCAGATTTTTCCAAAGAGTGGAACGACCGATTCGCAGTTTGATTGTGAAATCTCGGATTTCCCTCTTCAGAAGTGGGTTAATCTCATCATCAGTTTCAACGGTTCCGCGATGGATGTCTATGTCGACGGTAAATTGGTGAAATCGTGTGTTGTCAATACCGGTTCGCGTATTCAAGAGACCCAAAGTATTGTTTTAGGAGCTGAAACTACGGATGACGTGGGTTTTATCACAAATGTCAAACTGAAGGCGGCACCAATCGCACCTCAAGAAGCATGGGATATTTACTCGCAAGGTTTTGGCGGAAGCCCCTGGAGCGACCTTCTCAACAAGTATAAGGTGAAGTTAAGTTTCATCGTTGATAATCAGGAACAAGTTAGTGTTAGCACGTAATCGCGCCACAAGCATATCGTAGTTTCTATGATTCACACAATACTTTCATTTCTAGTATATGAATGTATTGTTTTTTTATTCGATTATATTAGTAACCAATTGTAAAAAATATGAATGACAGCAGCAGCAGCGGCAACGATGAAGGTGGGTTTTTAAAAGGAATAACATCTAGTTTTTCGAAACCAAGTGATGCGGGATTTTCATCATCTGGAACATCTAGTGGAGGTTTTGGTGTGAGGGATTTTATGGAATCTAATAGCCTGGTCGCAAAATTTGCTTTTATTTTAATGGTGTTTATAGTGTTTTCTGTGGCGGTGAAACTGTCCATTATTGGATTATCATATTTTATGCTTCCATCTACGTCACCGTATGTATTGAACGGAACCGCGAATACGGAAGATATGGCGATGACTATATCACAAGACCCGTCCAAGCCAGATTCGGTTTTTATTTCACGTTCTATGAATGAAGATGGAGGTTTAGAATATACATGGTCGGCGTGGTTTTTCATCAACCAAGTTCCACTTAAAAAAGATAAGTATTCAAGAATCTTTAGCAAAGGCGGTGAAGGAACAAAGTCATCTGATGATGGTATTTATTACCCCAATAACGCCCCAGGGTTATATATCCGCTTTACAGATTCAGTAACAGATACTAACCCTGACCGAACCGATAAAGGTGTAAACGTATCTTTACTTGCGGTTGTGGATGTTACCGGAAAAGGTGAGGGGGGTAGTGGCAGTCGGGATAATTTACACGAGAAACTTATTGCTACCGATATTCCAATTAAAAACTGGGTGAACGCGGTTATTCGAATTACAAACAACGTTATCGATTTATACATCAACGGTCGTCTAGCTCAGCGACGCAAAACGGCCGGAATCCCCCTTCAAAATTATGGAAAGGTGAATATTGGCGAAGATAAGGCGACCAACCGTTTTAGTGGATATATTTCTACGATTCAGTATTTTAATTATTCTATTGGTGCAAATAAAATCAAGAGCATCGTTGATGAAGGGCCTAACATGAAGATGATCACATCAAGTGGCGACGCGTCAAATACAAAGAACGCGGGTTCTTATTTATCAAATAATTGGTACATGCGGTAATATTTTTTTACGCTCACATATCAGCAATACTGGTGTAAAAAAATATAATGGGTGACGTTTCTCCGACATGGACACCATCATTACAACAAGACAGTCCAACAAGTGATGTTTATTTTATCGGAGACTATGGGCATCGTTATAACGTATATGCTTTAAATTATACAACAACATTTACGCTTTTACCGGGTACTTTTACATTACCAAGTACATTACCTGGTGTGGGTCCTCGTGACACAGATGTACCTGCTGAACTTGTAAATCGGCGCGGGACGCTTATTGGTGTTATTCCACTTATCAATTTAACTTCAAACAATACAAGCACCGGAATCACTTTTTCATTCCCGACAAATAATTACGCAGTATCTGTGGTATCATTCAACCGCGACTATTATGTTATTCCACAGGCGTCTGGTAGCCCTGGAAACGTTCCAAATATTGGCGGATTATATAAAAATGGATCAGGTGCGGCTGATATCCGTCTTCCTTATCGAAATGCCCTTATTATCAACGGTATTTTCGATAGTACTGGTGGATATCGTTATGATAATCCGTCGATGATCGTTCGCATGGAAATAAAACAGGCGGCAACAATAGCCGGTGTCAGTCCGGCTTACTCCGAAAAATCGATATTCGTTCCACTTACGATTACGAAAACCCGAACAAATATCGGTTTAATTCAACCCTTTACGGGTATCGGAAGCGATATATCAAATTCAATACCAAATGCGAGCGGTAATATCGTACGCGAATACACGAACGGTATTATTGATTTAAATTTCACGGATTTTGCAACAACAGACCGCAGGAATATACAGGATGGAACGTTCGATTATACTCAAATAGAATATTATTTACAGGTTGGTGGTCCAGTTTTGAGGACATTCACCAAGAGTAACGATTTTATAGAAATAACCGGCAACCGAATTAGAATCAAAAAAACTACTATATTGCCGAATGGCAATCACACCGATATTTCTATTAAATTTCTCCAAGAAGAAACACCTATGTATCAACGGTCGGTCCAACGTATTGGTGATGAGTCCGGTTACCTAACAACAATTCGAATTATTATCAATAAATCTACACCTGAATTTTCGAATCAGTTCCCTATATATAATACGGGTGATTTAAATACGATTTACAAATTACCTGACATGAATAAAATGACATCAGAAGGTTCATTTATTATTACACCACCAACTTCAACAAATACAGATACAGACGCAAGTTTTAGTTTTGTTATTTCTTCATCCAACGAAAATTTATTGAAGATTACCGTTACAGGGACAGGCGCGTCTACTGTTTATAGAGCAAATATCTACGGTTCGGGTACAGCAATCATCACCATCACACAGCCAGCAACCACAAACTTTAATCAGAAAGTTGCCACATTCAACGTAAATATATTTGAAATAACCCCATCAATTATAAATTGTAATACTAATCTTTTTTATACAAATCCATATAATCGCCAGTTTTGGACACGTTTTAAACCGGAATGTCGTTCATCGAATTTGGTGGATAGTGTAACCGGTCGACAACTTTCTGTAAGCCAGGTCGATGAAGTGTATGATATGCGACGTAAGGCTGAAATCCTTAAATACAATAAAAACGTCGGCGGATTAACAAAAAGTCAGAAATATGCAAAGGCGTCCCGTGGCGAGCTAATGAGAAATATAGGTAATTCTACGAAATATACAACTGATGCTGCTAACCCGTTTACGTTGATTTGTCCTCCGTCTGCGTCGAATAGTCGATTATTATGCGGCCTTACATCTGCTTGTGGTGTTCCTGGGAAAGAGCGTTTATTATGTTATGATCCGTCTGTGAATTTGTATAATTACAAGCGCACATATCAATATGAGGCAGGTCTTCAACTCACATCGAATATACCTACCACATTATTGACCGAACCTACAAATCTGCGTATCAGCAATTATGATAATGAGAATAAACGCATAACATTAACGTGGGACGCGCCTGATTCGAATGGCGGATTTCCGATCACCGGTTATGTAATTACTTATTCGGTGAATAATAAAACATGGGCTCCGTATGAAAGCGTTTTTCCATACAAGCCTCCGGCGGGAGTCGTTCCTACATTTAATCAGATTTCTGGCGAGATTAACGGAAATTCTGTTGTTTTTCAGAAAAAACCGGGTTTAGTTGATGATATTGCGGATAATACTGTATATTATTTATCGGTATTTTCTGGGAATGAACGTGGGTTATCAAGCGTGCCCGCCACAATCACTTTGAAAACATCATCGGTTCCATCGATTATATCGGATTTTGGGTTTACAAACGCACCTGACGAACGTCAAAATCTTATGGTCGACTTGAAATGGACCGACCCAACTAATACTGGAGGTAATAATGGATATAACGGACCTTCTATTATTATGTACAACTTGTATTATCGCAAAATTCCAGATACAGTATGGACAAAAATAACACTCAATATAAGTAATGTTATTATTTCTTCTGCGGGAAGTCAGACTCGCCGTTATGTTTTACGGGATTTAATAAATCAGAGTAAATATGAAATCAAAATAGAACCTGTAAATAGTGTGGGTGTTGGCCCTGAGTCGGCCATTATAACCGCGCGAACACTAATGAAACCTGGCATACCGAGTAATGTGATTATGACAACGAAATATGGATTACTCCCGCTAATAATAACAGATACTAGCCGAAACTATATTAATATCACATGGAACAAGCCTGACTCGGGTGGTAGTGCTATTAAATATTATAATATTACGATTACACCACCGGCGTCAATGGGTTCAGTTATTACATATCCATACAACGTGGTATCCACAAATACGATGACATCATATAGTGCCAATATTGGTTTCATTAGTAATTCTTATTTGGTAGATGGTTCATACTCAGTTGTAATTGGAGCGTATAATGGTTACGAACAAAGTAACGAAAGTAGTAGAGCGTTTGTAACTGTTAATCCAACATCGGCAAAGGCGTTTATATTCAATATAGACGGTTACTATAGTCAATCCGGATTAGAATATGCGCTAATGACATTTTCTATCAATTCTCAGTGGCAGCCGGCAAACCCGATATCTTATGTACGAATAAATGGATTGAATAATCCTTATTTGGCTTATCTTAATAGTGATAAACAGCCTATTTCAGGAACTGGAGAACATAAAATAATAATACCGTCATTTTTTGGCGGTACTGAGATTATTATTGTTGGAACCGAATATTCGATTACCATAACACTCGTATATAGTGATGGACAACAACAAACGAGTGAATTATTTCAATACACCCCCGAAATAAAATATTTAACAACGTAATCTATTATTCTCTCAAAGTAGGATCGACGCAAATATCTTGTCGCGAAAATACTTGTCCAGACATACATTTATCGCCGGCTTCTACTTTCACGCAACTTCGAAATCCTCGATCCTCTCCAATATAACAATAACCGGCTTTCCCGGATTGATGTTTCTGAGTTACACTCGTGCTGTCGTCGGCGCGCGGCGCTGGGCCAGTATAACTTCTATCGGCCTTATCCAAAAATGTGTATTTTGTCTCGTCATTTACGAATCCCGGCTTTTTATCGCTACTATTGTTCATACCAGGTGGGACCGGCGGTTGATGTGGCTCAGACGATGATGACTTGCGGTGAACCGCCGCTGTAGCCTTACCGTCGCTCTCGTCGCTGTCGCTGTCGCTGTCGCTGTCCGAGTCGACGTCGTATTTTTTACCTGTTGCGCGAGATATTAGCTCTTGTCCTTTCTCTTCCATCGATTTGAAAAATACGGTAATATTATCCCCGAACTCCCCCATTCCTAAATGAAAATCTCCATTATTTGATAAACTACTCCACATAAACCATAGGATTACAACGATAAGGATAAACTTGATAAGGGTTCCTATAGAAAAAAAACTACTGTTGTCGGCGTCATCGGCGCCACCGTTACTGTCCGATACATCGAGAGATGGCATGTTCACATCTTTGAATGTGTCTTGAGCCTTTTCACGAATCCCGGACAATATATCCGATTTTTGCATTTTAGATGCGAAAGATAACCCGCTATTTGCACTTTCATTATTTGTGGGCGCGCCAATATTCGTGAATTTAAAATTAGGAAGTGACATCCGTGTATATACAGTAGATATAGAGATTATTCATATGGACTATACTTTTTTGGTGCCGTCGGTGTCTGCGGCGGCGGCGGCTGTGGGGTATGTTCTGATTCATTCTCCGACCTATTCCGAACAATAGTATTCATCGAGTTTAGAGCCTCTAACCGCTTAATAGTACGCTCTAAATCTCCGTTTTTGTCTCCTGAATAACCCGACGATGAAAACAGATAATCGGTATCTGGACTAATCTCATGTTGTTTTATTTGCTTATAAATCGAGCTGATATTTCCAATAGCACTTTCAATCATTATACGGTCATTAATCATTTCGATTTTACTGTCGTATTCCGTAGTAAGAAGTGAAATAGCAAAGTATATGAGATAACGACGCTTCTTGCGAACCCCCGGCGTGAATCGAATACAGTATAATCGTAACAGACTATTCACTATTTTTTGTGTAAGGAGTGAATGGTCTTCCGCGTCGTTACTTCGCGCTATAATCATATCCCATATCATCCATATAGGGTCAAATTGGAGCTTATCATCGACCGGGATATGTGATCTACGTTCGCATCGACACGTCTCTTTCTTCGCCTTGCAAATCGTCTCAAACTCTACGATCCATTCCACCCAGTAGCACGCTAAAAGTGTATTTTTAGAGTCACGTGAGATATGATATGCGAATTCATTCATAGCTATGAAAATCTCCTTTGGGTCTCTTTCTTTAAAAAACTCCTGAGCATAATCCACGCGCGGCGCCTTCAAACGCTGCGACATCGTGGCAATATCGTATTCTTCTTTCTTCTTTATTTTCACACTATCGTATTTATGCTGTCGCTTCGAGTTCGAGAGAACACAAACGATTTCCGCGAATAATGTCCGCATCTTTTGGTGATTTCGTAGTCGGAGTTCATTCCCGGCGTAGCCGTTGGATACAATCGATTTGAAACTCTCGTATCGCATCTCAATATAAAGCGGTAATTTAGGATTCGCTAAATGAATGTACTTGCTCGCAAATGTGATAATAATATCCCAGAGTTCGAGATAGTGGCCCGAGCATACAAGTTCTGCGCTCCAGTAACACGCTGGTTCTATTTTAGAACTGGATAAACTATTCAATAGTTCTTTGCGTACGTCCGTTTTTTTATAAGACGAAAAGGTTATGCCTCTAAAGTCGGATTCGCTTCGAATATCATTTATTTCGTTTGCGTCGGCCATACTGAATAATATAAACCAGTCTATCGTTATTATGTCTATGGTTTTTTTTCGTGCGAGAATAACGATAATATTTTATATCGAAATACTAGTAGTGTATATTAAGATAGATGGCGTCATTATATAAATCATTTTCCGCGTATATTCAATCCATATCACGATGGGAAATCCTTACATTTTTATTCATATTATTGATGATATTCTGTTTTATTAAGCGGGATTTATCGAGTCATGTTGAAGGTTTTGAACAACAGGATAAATACAAGGTATATGAAAATGATACGATCTATGATAATTTTTATGCCGATATCTACGATGAGCTCTTCATTCAACCGAATAAAATAGAGGCCGAAGTGGACGAGATTATTCATATCACCGGTGCGTTGGAAGGTTCGGAACGCGACAAGAAGAATTTCAAGATTTGTGACATGGGGTGTGGTCGCGGGCATCACGTGCATCAACTAAAAAAGAAGGGTGCTATGAGTGTTGTCGGATGTGACAAATCTGACGCCATGCTTCAAAATGCGAGAGATTTATACCCTACGTGTAAGTTTATTAAGGGCGATTTTATGAAACCGATGCTATTTAGTGAGGAAGAATTTAATGTGCTAACATGCTTTTATTTCACTGTATATTATGTCCAGGATAAGCGCGCGTTCCTCCGAAATTGTTATCAGTGGCTGAAACCCGAAGGCTACCTCATTCTACATTTGGTGGATCGCAATCACTTCGACCCTGTTGTTCCTGGTGGAAAACCTCTCTTTATTGTCTCTCCTCAGAAATACGCGAAAGAACGTATCACGAATTCTCTCGTGAAGTTCCGGAGTTTTCAATACAAGTCTGATTTTACAGCGCCACCTCCATCGAAAAAGGGGGGCGGGGGCGGCACGGGAGAGAAAAATATCGGGAAGTTCGTCGAAAAGATAACCGATGATAAAACCGGTAAAGTACGAGATAATATTCATACATATTACATGCCAACCAATCGGGAAATGTTGGAAATCGCGAAAGAAGTCGGTTTCACCGTAACAGGACAGGTGGATTTGATTCATGTTTTGAACGAATATCAGTATTTGTATATCTTAAAGAAGGTCGCGTAGGTTGGCGTATGTGTTTTTATCCTTGTAATATAATGGAAGAAGGTGTGGCATCGGTGGTCATTCCACCCTTTCTGTTTCATTATATTATCGTGTTTGTATGCATGACATTTATCATTTGTGTTTGTGTATTGAAATTCAAATACTTATATTGGTATAGCCAGCCGTTGACGTTTCGGTTTACGATACAGCGGTTCAGCGGCGGCGGCGGTGGCGGTGGCCGGCGGCCCCAGTCAAGTATTATGAACCCATTATCTCTCGGCGATCGATGTTATAACGCCGTAGTTTATCCGTTTTTGAATAATGTAAATCATACGAGTGTACGGGTCTATAGATGCGGTCTCGACGAGAGCATTAGCGACGCCCCGTTCGAGAGAATTGCAGACTTCTTATCTCGTCGAGAGACGGAAATCATAATGCCCGGGCGGCGAGAGATTAAAATGAATTCCTATATGTGTATCCCTGAAGATACACTACGCATTATTCTCTCGCAGGATACGTTTGGTCTCTCGGTGTTTATCGGCGTTCTTAATGACCCTACGACGCGTGGCGGCGGCGCTGATGTAATAAAAGGAGTATCGATATTAACACCCAGGATTATGTTGTCATTTGAATCATCTTCAACGTCGGTTCCTTATCGATCTGTAAGCATTTATATGTGCGATTATCTAGCATGGGATAAATACATGGTCGGGGAACGCGAATCTCTCGAACTTCTTGAAACAACCGAATATATTCAGAAGTCTCGAGAGATTGCAGGAGAGCAAACATTATACCGATATCGCGAAATTCCATGGTTTGTTATTCCGTTTTCGACAGTGTATTCTTATACGTTTTCTATGCCAGAATCCGCGGCTAGTTACAACGCCGGCACCGGCATGTCGGTTGTCCCTGTGTCATCATCAAATTTCGCCCTTTTTTATTCCTTTGTAAATGAATGTTCGAGAGATTTTCGGTGTTGTATCCTTAACGAACTCACACAACTCCAATCTCTCGTTGATCACGGGGTGTATCGTATTTATATGCTGATATTCAACCAAGTTCGCGTGGTTGCGGTGTATTTGTTTGCACCTTCATGGATGAAGACGATGAAGCCGCAGTCCTCTATCATGTCTAAAACCGGGACCAAGAAGCGGATGACAACAAAGGGAAATCGTATATCAGATCTTCACAAATACATATCAAATACATCTACAGCTCTCGTAAAGTATATACCCCCGGTTATTACGCCCAAATACGACGCGTTTGGAAAAAGGATCACTACGACTACGACTACGACTACGAGTACCGTCGCAGAGACCGACAAAAGTATTTTATTATTGATGTCGTCGATCCAACATAAAACATTATGTGATAAAACCGATTTCGTGTCCGGGTTTCAATTAGCTGCACGAATGGTATCGTCAATTCATACAAAAAAGGAAGACATATGTATTATGATAGATACGCTGGCACATAACTATCGTTTGATTGATGAGATAACTGCGTCAGGAACGAATGCGAGCGCGTGGAAACTGTTATCACAGGATAAATGGTATTACATTCTATATAATGCCATTATACATGAGCAAACGTTGTGTAAAGATATTCTAATTATCTGAATTTATCTTCTGTAATATTGCGTATTTGCACGTCGGCTTAACCCACCGATTCCGCCGCCAAACATACCACCGCCACCGAGCCCTTTACCTGCACCACCCGATGCTGCATGTGTAAATGTATCAACTACAAATATAATGAATATGCCTAAAAAGCAATACAAGACAAGTTCTTCGATAACGTGACCGGTTTTTTCGTCCTTCTTCTCCTCTAGCATATGAATGATATAGTTCAACTTTTCAATCAGGGCAGCATTCGTTCCGGACATATTACCATTAGCGCCGCCACCTCCTGCCAACTGATTTGCGAGTGTTTCGGCATAAGGCACGAATTGTTCGTAATACTGTGAGGCATATGTACTTGATTTCGAATTTGTGCTAAATGGTGAAGTGGTTGTATTGGCGGCGGCGGCGTCTTTCTTTGGCGCACCGGAAATTCCGGTTAATTTCTCAAAATACGGCGAAACGCCTGCGGCGGCGGCGGCGGAAGCAGAGTCCATCCCTTCTAATAATGTCGATGAATACGATGACGACGGATTTAGGGAATTCATCTGGGTTGTTTTGCGAACTACTTGTTGCGGCGATGTTTTGCTAGATACAGTTTCTGCTCCTCGAATAATTCCAGAATGCGATACGTTTGTCGCATAAACACCCATTCCTTGTGCTGGATACGACGGAAGAATCGACGACGACGACTCATCGGGGTCTTCTTCACTATCCTCCCCGCCTTTACGGTGGATATTCTCAATATAATCCTTGATTTGCTTCATTTTCTTTCCGGTCGATGCGGCAAGTTCATTCGGATGATTATTCGGTTGTGTTGGCATTTCTTGATTTCGTGGAATCTTTAGGGTTCGATTTTTA
>Ga0247722_10000891_pt1 | contig 17307 bp, 11 predicted proteins | sample MSEWelMarce3H_FC_FD_189094 | JGI IMG/M metagenome (GOLD analysis project Ga0247722, IMG submission 189094) | Subsurface sediment microbial communities from gas well in West Virginia, United States - MSEEL Well Study Marcellus 3H_FC | ecosystem: Environmental > Terrestrial > Deep subsurface >... | reverse complement strand
GATTCATCATCACCATTTCCCGACTTTAAACCACCTACGTGAAATCTATTATTTTTTTTGTGTGTTTTATTTCGTCTTTTATTTCGTCTTTTATTTCGTGTTTTATTTATTAATTTTCTAAATAGTTTATTCCTTTTGCGTTTTCTACTATTTATTGTGGGTTTCATTTATATTATAATATAATACTATTTTTGTAACAAAGAGATGATTAGATCAATAATATATGTAATTTATGACAATTATAACTGCGCGTCATCAGTCTATTTTATTTGTCATAAATTTAACAGTTACTCATATTGACATCGAATGCTTTAACAATTTTTATACCGAAACGTGATACATTTCATTTCTAACTTTATCATTAATTTTATCTGCTTCTTCTAGAAATCTATCCCGGATTAGGGGGTTTTTCTTGAGTTCTGCCCTTTTTTTAAGATCTAGTATTTGTTTATTCTTTACAGTTTGTCCCCTCCTTCTAGCCGAAGATAACAAATCCGCTTTTATGTCCGTTTTTCGTTTATGTGTTTTTATTCTCGATTTCGCGTTATCAATATTATCAAGCTCATCGTATTTGTAAATATACTTTCTTTGTTTTCTATAATTTGGGGCTTTATTTACTACTGCCATTTTATCTTCAACATACATCTCGTATGGATAAACTTTGTCAACGTCTGGCAATACATAAGATACTTCACCGGTTTCATCCTTTACATAGTATGGTTTTCCTTTAGAATCTATCTCCTCGCTCCAACCTGGGGGTATAAGAGGTTTATTCCAGTATGATACTCCGTGGTTAGTATCTACATAATATGTTAATCCCGAACTATTATCTTTTGCCGTTATCCATCCTGTTGGCAGATCTTTCATTATTGTTCTTTTTGGATTATATACATCAAAGTCCATTTCTGGAAATAATTTGTCATATAACTGAGATACCCTTTTCTTTTTATATTCTTCGACTACTTCTACAAATTTGGGATAACTATAGAAACTCTCAGGCCCAGGTTTTTTTTGTAAACCTTTGTTACAAAATTTTAGTATTTTATTTACCTCTTCTAGATAGTCGTGTATTGCTGTTAGAAGTGGAAAGTTTGTATCATACGCATAAATGTGAGAAGGTTCTCTAAGTAAAGGTTTTATGTTACTAAATTCAATAAACAATACATGAATAACTCGCCATATTTTTAAAAATTGTTTATAACACTTATCGTATAATTCTTTTATCAAGTAAGTTTTTACCATAATTAAATTACGTGTTTCTTCGGTGTTAATATCAATATTTTTGTCAGCATCTATTAAATAATACGGAAATACAGTTTGTGGATACTGATTAAATGAAAATAAACTAGACATTATTTTTTCTGGATAATCGATAAAATATGAAGTCTTTCGAGCATAAAATGATTGTAAATTATGTAAAAACATTACGAGGGTATATATATCCTCCGGTAACATTGCCGATGGTTGTTTTATTATACTACTTCCATTACTTTCATATAAATTAGTAATTGAAACATGACGAGCAACTTTATTTTGATAGATATACCCCGATATTTCTACAAGAAGTCTTGAAAAGTTTGAAATATATTTTTTACCTTTATGAAGGATATCCATGTGTGGGATTATATCTTGTTTTTTCACAGGTAGATATTTCATACCGGGTAATGGGGGGACATAAGGTGATTCGTCCTGAAATCTAACAGCACAAGAAAATAATAAAATATTAAATATTTTATTTTCTTTTATAGCAACTGGTAATATTGTATCGATTAGATTAAATTTTGTGCTATTTGTAAAAAAATTACTACCAGGATATAACTTAAACATTTCTTTTTTATATAAGAATTTTTGCGATTTATCTTTGTTATAATCTACAGGGACTAACATCCCCATAGTATACATCGATCGCATTGTCTGAAACGTTATTTTATGATTATCTACTGTTTCCGAATCTGGAAAATGTCCTTCGAGTTCTCTATCGTGTGTTATATCAACAAGACTAAATGTATTTTTTGTTTCACAAGCAGGCATCTCACTAATACTATAATACTTACACAAATCAGAGAATGTTTTTTTTCTAAGATTTGCTCCCTCTTCATTATTATGAAATAATATATTATATTTTGGTTGTCGCATAAGGTCGTTTACTTTTTTAAACAACTTATAAGGCACTGTAACAGATTCATACGTGCTTCCAAATTCTATAAGACGAATATATTTCTTTGCTAGTATCTTTTTTTCTTGTGATAGTTCGCGCCCTAGACTTCCGTGGCATTCAATAAATACATATTCATTTCTTAACCCTGGTCTTTTTTTCATTCCTTCTACATACATATGATGTGTTATAGGAGGAGGATTGAAAAAAGGATGTTTATTATATCCTAATGCTTGAAAACTTTGCGGGTCAGCAGTATGTAATGTTGTATTAGGGCTCATTGTATCTATCCCAGGAGCTATCCCCTGTGTTGGATTGTTTACCGACGCACCTAAATTTCCATAAAAGTTTTTACATGCCTCAATAAATAATTTTATGTGAGTTTTATTTGTATATAAAAGGCGACTTTCGATTGCCTTTTCAGATGATGCTCCTATACAATCTATTAAACCGTCGTGTAAGTCTCCCCATACAAGAGCATTACCAAATAAAGGGAGGATATTTATTCTACGCATAATAAGATATAAGTTAGGGGCAAGGGTCCAATATGCCATATGATGATATTTCAAATCTTCTAAAATATGGTGTTCCTTGCGTGGCAACAATTTATCTATACTACCTGTTTTAACTGTTAATGGCATTGGTTCAGCAGGTTCAGGTTGAGGAACTAAAGTATATTTGGGTATCGTTATATCTTTTGATGGGTTCCTTGGATCAGGTATTAAAAAGAAATCAACGCTAGTGCTATTCGGGTCTGCTGGATCTGATAAATATGTTACTTCATTAATTACTGATTTAGGTGGATTATATTCTGATGCGCTGGGGCTACTTTTACTAGATAAATTATAGGATCTAATTTTATCACCCATATCTAATGAAGGAGGGATTGGCGGAGGCGTATTATTTTTTGGGTTCTCTGCTTGTTCGTGAGAAATAGAAGAAATAGATGGATATAACTTGGAATCTGGTATAATCGGAGATATCTTATGTTGTTTTTTATCATATGTTTTTTCTGAGCGAAGCGTTTTCAAAGGACTATGACGAGGTGGTGATATTTTAAATAACTCTTTTTTAGGTGAACCACGAATGGGTGAACGACTGCGTGGTGGTGCGGTTGGAGGTGAACCAGTAGGAGGTGAACCTGTAGGAGGTAAAACGGTAGGAGATGATTTATTTCGCGGTGAAAGAACCCGAGGACTTTTATTTATAGATCTAGTTTTTTCTGATTCAAGACCACCTATATGAAATCTATTACCTGTTTTACGTGTTTTATTTACTGCTTTTCTAAATAGTTTTTTCTTGTTCAATTTTTTACTATTTTTTTTAATTTTCATTTATATTATAATACGATAGTTTTATATTTTAGGATAATAAAATATATGATCAGTAATATTTGTATAATATATTAAAATCTATTTTAATATATTAATCCGATTATTCAAAACATCTCCAAAAATACCTATCTAATAATTTTACAAATATACTTTGCCATAATATGGGGGATATGCCAAATACCCCGGCAAGCGGACGCCTTCCTATTTAGGCAAGTAAGCCCCGGCAAGCGGACGCCTTCCTATTTAGGCAAGTAACTCAACTATCCAAAACATCCCCCAAAATACCCAACTAAGAATTTCAACAAACAACTAATGCCTCCGCTTACCCCATTTTCATATTTTTACCCAATAAAAAACAGATTTATAATTCCACAGCATTATGGTCGCCACGTGACCACGACTACAAATACCAAACAAGATCATAAAGGTAAGCCGCGGAATATTGGGAGGGCGGACGCCGAAGTGAATGAAGTGAATCGTTTTTTTCAAATTTAAAATGGAAATTTCAAAAATGGACATTTATTTTTGTCCATTTTGCAAAAAAAAGTTTTAGATTTGAAAAAAACGATGCATTCGTCACTCAGACCATAATGCTCACAATCACTTTTTTAAGATGAAAATTTTGTTACGATAAACTTTTTTCAGAAAATGGACATTTATATTTAAGGAAAAGGATTTAGGCATTTTTGTTAACATAATATATAATATGTTAACAAAAATGCCGAAAAAAAATGCCGGAAATTTCAGCTGCGACAGTTGTGACTTTGTATGTAGCAAGAAAAGTAACTATGATAAACACCTACTGACACGCAAACATAAAACGTTAACAAAAACCGAATCTGTTAACTTTAGCGCCGAAACTTTATCGTGTCATTACTGTCACAAACAGTATACCTCGAGGGTCGGCTTATGGAAACACGAGAAAAAATGTAAGGAAAAACACGATATTTCACTTAACGTGACTGGAATAGATGCGAAAATTTCAAAATCTGAAAAAGAATTAGATAACGAAATGATTACAAAGGACATGTTTATGGAACTTATACACGATAATAAAGAAATGATCAAAATAATTAAAGACCAACAAGAGCAAATAAAGAGTATGATCCCGAAAATGGGCAACACAATCAATAATACTACCAACAATAACAACTTCAATCTCAATTTCTTCCTTAACGAACAGTGTAAAGATGCTCTCAATATTCAAGACTTTATACAGTCACTCAAAATAACTTTCGAAGATTTATATTTCACAAAGAAACATGGTATAGCCGAAGGACTTAGTAATCTTATGATAAATGGTCTTAAAGAACTAGATGTTTATAAACGCCCCATACACTGCACTGACCTTAAACGCGACATCGTGTATATTAAGGATCACGATAAATGGGAGAAAGACGATAATAAGCAGATAATTAAGAAGACGATTGAAAATGTAGCAATTAAACAGCGTAATAAAATAAGCGAATGGGTTGAACTAAATCCTGACTGGATAGAGACTGAAAGTAAACAACTAGAATATTTAACACTTGTTAATAAAATATGCGAACCTATAGAATATGATAATAAACTAGAGAAGAAAATAATGAAAAATATATCGAAAGAGGTCCATATTACAGATATGAAGAAAATGTAGTTATTTATTAATTATCGAATATGTATTAAATATTTATTCATAGTGTATTGTATAGTATTATATACAAACAGTATGGAAACCAAAGAACAACTTGTTCAACAGATTAAAGGATGGATGGCAAATGACAATGAAATACGAGAGATACAGAGTAGACTCAAAGAATTAAAGGAGAAAAGAAAAGGTTACTCCGACAATTTAGTAGAAATTATGCGCAAAAATGAAATCGATTGTTTCGATGTAAATGATGGGAAACTTATTTATAGTAAAACAAAAGTCAAAGCACCACTCAATAAAAATACACTCGTTACATCTCTTATGAAGTATTTCAAAGACGACGACGATCAAGCGAAAGAACTTTCACAATTCCTTTTAAACTCTAGAGAAGAAAAGGTAAAGGAATCTATACGCAGAAAAGTTCAGAAATAATAATATTTCTATATTATAATTATACGCATAATTCTGTTATAATTATAATTTAACATAAATGTTACCTGTATCATATTTATCCAAACCACGCGGTGATGATGACTACCTCATTTCAAAGAGAATGAAAAAATTCTATAAGTCGCCAGAATTGGGAGAAAATGCGAAATTACCTTCTAATATTAAAAATAAAAATAGTGACATATATGACACTACATATGATGGAGATAGTTATAATGTTGAAAATTTATTTGACTCCAATGGTGAAATTGAAGATCCCGACATTAACATTCAGTATGAATTAAAAAAGAAATATAACCCATTGGTAACATCGTCGCGAAATGTAAAATATCCCTTTTCTGAAGCCGTATTCAAACATCGTCAGCATGATATTGACCTTTTAAATGAAATCGGATTTGAAAAAAAGTCGGATCATAAAAATAGAGATATTATTATCGAATTATGTGTATACCATATCAATATAAATGCTCATAAACCATTTTTAGAATTTATGTTATATAAATCTAATGACAATAATATTATGTATTTCCCCAGCTTCATATATGACGACACAGTCGATAGTATACTTGAAAAATCAGAAAACATTATAGATAATATATTATCAGAAAAAGGATCTTTCGAATTTAAAGGTAGAATCACTCCATCTGAAATAGAAAACAATATACAGGACGCTGATATAGATAGTCGTATTATTTTACTATTTGAAATAAAACAAACCAATTTAGATGTTGTTCATATGACCAATCATCAGCATTTTTGGTGGGCAACGGTAAGTGAAATATTTAATTATAAAAAAGTTATGTTTTATGAAATAAGTAACACGTTAACTGATGTATTTTTGTCTTGCGTAGATATGATTAAAATTTACTATAAAAGATCGCTAATTGAAACACCGGGTATTTTTTATAACGGTAATAACAAGAATGTTACAAAATATAATGCGGTTCTTTCATTAAACAAAGCACCCCCTGAATCAAGATATGGTCCTTATTATTATTTTACAGATTTACATACAGCAATGAAGTATGCGTGCTATGGCGCTGATGGTAAAAAAAGAAGTAGTGCGGATGGAGCAGGATTTGTTAGATTTGTTGTTTTTCACGGTAAAATGAAAATGTTTATGAAAAAAGATAAGATAGATGATTCTAAAATGGCGACATATATTTTTGAAAGATATCCTGTTGAAAAAAAAACAGGGCAGTTTAGAGACAATGATTGTAAATGGACTGATAACTATAACTCGGTATATAATGGATACCACGATATACAATATTATACGCGAAAAAATAGTAAGAATAAACAAGATAATTATGCGGATACGGATACGGATACAAGTGATGATAGTAATAATAGTAGTGATAACGATGAGAACGATCAGAACTATGATGATAAAAATGATCTTGGTGTATATTTACAAAAAACATTAGAATCGGAAACATATATTAAGACAAAAAAGAAACGTGTAACTATATTTTTAGCAATGAGGTTATGTATCGACGAGTATAGTTTTCAAACACCGATTTCTTATCATTATATAGATATTAAAGAAGGTGAAATCCCCGAGGTTTACGACTTTAACTTCAAACAGTATAAATTATTATAAGAATATAACAATATTACAATATTATAACAATAATACAAAATTATATAATTATTAATATATCAATATATTAATATATTAACAATAATTATTCAGGATGAAATTATCTAGCTTAAAGATGTGGCTTGTTTTGATACTCATTATATCATTTTTAACACCAGCAATTAATGGAATTCTGGGGTTTCTTGGCGTTGATAAGAGTGCTTACGAAAGTTATGTTCTATGGGGGAATGCTCTTATTATATTTTGGTTTGTATTAGACGAGGAACGTTCAAAAGAACTTTTATTCGCGTAGGATGATCGGGAGAGGGTGACAGTAACAAGATTATAAAAAAGCGTGAAACAGCAAGCGCGGGAGAAATGCGATAAATGCCGTGCGTTAAATCAATAATCAAAATCAAAATAACATTGTAAAGAATGAAATATTATATGTTTATAATATATAATATTATGGCAGCAGATATTATTGATTATAATACAGATTTAGAACATTTATTAAAATTACACGCCGAAGAGTGTGAATCTTTTTCTATATTACATAGATTCTCTTATGAAAAATATAGCGAGCGTTCTAACTATATAAATATTCCAGTTATTATTTTATCAAGTGCGATTGGATTCGCAACCGGTATTGACATAGGTTATGATAAGATGAATATTATTCTCGGTGTAAGCAGTATTTTTGTCGGTATAATTAAGTCGATTGATACATATTTTCAGCTGGGGAAAAGGTCTGAAGCACATCGGTTGTGTTCATTACAGTTTCAACAAATAAATAAGAAGATAATGATTGAATTGTCACTGAAACGAGAACAGCGTATATCAGCAAAAGATATGCTACAAATCATCAAAACTGATATAAAAAATCTACAAGATATTGCGCCTCTTATTGATGAGGAGATTATTAAAATGTTTAAAAAGAATTATGGCGAAGAAGACCCAGTCACAAAAAAGATTAAATTTAATGCTCATACGCCGAATTTGTGTAACGGGTTGACCCAAGTAACGGTGAATGGTGATAAACCAAGTAAATATGATGATAATAATGGCAGGAATAGACGGCGGCGTAGATCACATGATCGTAGAAGTAGAGGATCATCGCGAGGGTCCGGATCTTATGATAGTGACAATGATTCAAGTGGCGGAGATAGCGGTGATGGTAGAGGAGGTAGAGGTAGTAGGGACAGTAGAGGTGGTCGTGGAGGTAGTGGAAGAGATAATAATGAAAGAAGAGGAAATAAAGATGGGAATATTTCTAGCGCAAGTGCGAGTTCGGGGTTTATGAGTTCTGTATCGAATTTCATACAGAAGGGGGTTAATTATATTAAAGGTAACACGCCGCCTCCTACTCCCCCTGGTCATTTATCTGATAACCATAGAAGTGATAGAAGTGATAGAAGACATTCGAGTCGTCATCATTCGCCTCGCACGGGTAATAAAAATGATACCTTGTCATCACCGCATGGAGATAAATATAATACAGTAATAGAAATAATGGGGACAAATATAGCGGAAAACACCTCTGGTATAGTTTTGGCAAACAAAGAAGTAGGAGAGTTAGTTAATATACCTATTTCGTCTATAAATTCCGTGTCAAGTTCCACGCCAAATTCTGGAACAAATAGTGTAAAAAATACACCGTATATTGGAGGTATAAATCATCAATTAGCAAACAATTTGCCAGTAGATTTTACTGTTCTTAATATTTCCGATATACAAGAGTCGGCAAAACAACTCCAACAACTCCAACACCTCCAGCAACTCCAGCAGCTACAGGAGCTTCAGCATAATTATCAGAGTCAAAACTCGCATCGTTCAAACCAATCCAGTCAATCGCATCGTCCGGCAGTTCCAGATGCTGTAGCGGTAGCTGTAACATCCACATCTAGAGCAGTGTCTCGTCGACCATCATCATCTAACACCCCTTTACGATCAACTCCTTCAATTTTGAACCAACAATCTGTTCAAAATATAAACGATGATAATGGTGCAGGAACAGGGTTTGTATTGACTGCAGACGTAGTTTACAATAATACTAGTGATAATATAGAAACAAATATTGCGATAGAACCACCAAACCTTATTCAACCAACCGAAACCAATGAAAATATAGTTGTAGAGGTTTTACCAGTCAATGAACAAGAAGTAAAACCTGATGCTGTCACAACTAATGTGTCTAATGTGCCAAATCTGTTACACTACGACATAAACGAAGACGAAGGAATGATGTAGAATGTTTGCCACTTGGCTATTGAACCCATATTATTTTTAATATAATATTTGTAAAATTGAAATAAAGACATCTTTATAATATTATATTAAGAGCTCTCGTAGTTACATACTACCACACCGCACCACCACCACAACCACACAATGGAACGACGTCTAAATAGCAAGCTTGAAACTTACATTATCGCGTTTAAAAATGATATTGTAGCGCGACTACAAGAAGTATCGGGCGATCTAACAAGCGACCATTCATCGCAGATTGTAGCAGATACTCGCGCAAAATGTAACGCTATCATTGGATTCGTATACAACTATGAAAAATTGCGACTGAATAAAGAGGATTTTATGAAACGGAAGCGCGTGAAAAGTGTTGTCCCGATTTATGACCGATGCTGCGCTAAACGTGCCAGTGGCGAACAATGTACTCGTCGCAAGAAAGGCAATGAGATGTATTGCGGAACACATATCAAGGGAACGCCCAATAGCGTCATGGAAGAACCTAGTGGAGAGACACCGACGACGAAAAATGTCAAGGTCGATATTTGGGCACAGGACATTAAAGGAATCATTTACTATATCGACAAGGTGGGCAATGTATATGATACCGAAGATATTATGAAAATCGACAAATATCCTAAACGCGTTATTGCGAAGTATGCCCAGGATGGAGCTGGGAATTATAGCATTCCATCTATTTTCGGAGGAGGGAATGCTATTGTTCCAATGGCGACCATGGTTGGTAACTGAAAATATTAATAGATACTATATACAGTTTAGTAAATAATAATATATCAGTTAAATACATAATAATATTTTTTTTTTAATTGATAAATGTCATCTGACCCATTCGGACCAAATTATCAGGAACTAAAACGAAGCGACTATGATCCAAAAGCATTTGAGAAATATGTGAATGTCTTTAAATCATAAATCAATATATAATACATACTTAAATGTTTTATGTATTATATTAATTATACAGTCGAACACCGCATACCGCACAAAATGACATCTACTTCTACATACTATATGGCACCGAATCGTGTCAGAGATATTTGCGTAAAAGTGGGCGACACATGGCGTCCTGCTGATGAAGCGCAGAAAGCAGCATATGTTGCTTATAAATCAAGAGAACATTACTATACTGAGACCCCGCATACACACGAAAATGGTATAACTATATTCCGCACAGAGAATGATCCATATATGGCGACATATTTTAAGCTAGAAGGTTCGACGCGGAATGCGAAATACCCAATCATAGATATGAATGATATTTCGGTGTTTTTAATGGACGGCGCAACCGGCCGTGGAAGCCGAAATGGAGCAGGATGGGTAAATGCTCGAAATTATCAAGCATGGGCATATGCTGATTTTATATATGACCATGCCGTGCGTAAATGTTATATGTCTAAATATTCTACATATTTAGCATTCCCTCCTGGATTTGATCGCACAAATGTAGTAACAATTGATATAGACGATCTCCCTCCGAATATTATTTTTTCTGTTTCTAGAAATGAGAATAATAGTGTATATTATGAGCGAAATGATAGTGGAGGATCGCGCGTTAGAATGTGCGACAATGAATATGCTCGAGTCGGATTTCTTGGGTTTTTTACACGAATAACAATGGATGTGGGAATGATTATTGAACCTCCTAACAACAATCATAATAACTCCGGTAATAATGCGTCAAGTGGTATTATTTGTGAATTAGAAGTTCCACCGCTAATCGAAACATCGATAGAAGAAGATCAGTGTATATTTTGTTATGAGTATGTAAAAAATACGAAATTATCACCTTGTAATCACGTAATTTCATGCTATAGGTGTATCATGAAGTTGTCAAAGCCTCAATGCCCTGTTTGTAACGAGCATATACATAGTATTTCTAAAGCATAGATTATATTATGATCGCTTAAACATACGCGACAAGCAGTGAGAAAAACACGATTTTGCTACATGCTCGGCAACAACCTCTATCTTATTTATATTAAAATTTCCTTTTGACGCGTCGACAATAAAGTCAATAGTGTCTGATACTACATTTCCATGTATAAGATTGAGAGCTTCCAACTTGTGTTCTCCTAACAAACCCGTTTTGTCATTTGTAAAAAGATCACGTAATAAATTGATTACGAAGATCTTTTTATTAGGACCCGACTCCTTTGTTTGCTCAACAATAGTCATAGCAATTCTAAGAAGTTTCATAATTGTTTCCGGAGATATAGTATAATTACCATTTGTGATTTGTCTATGAAACTCTTCTTGGCAGTATTTGAAATCTTTTACTAGTTCTGAAGCGGTAGTTTGCGATTGAACAACATTTGTAGACGCTTTGTTATGAACGCTTGAGTCGGATTCAGATGTCGTAGTAGTAGCAGTAGCAGCAGGCTTTGGATCAACGTGAGGCGTGTTATCTACATTAACTTTTATCATGGACTCGTCAAGAGGAGGCAAATTTAGACCACCAATTAAAGATGCCTTTGTCTCAAGTAGTTCAACCAGTTCAATATTTTTTGGATTAGTAGAATCCATTTTTTCAGTTTTGTTGTTGTCATTATCATTGTCATCATTCTCGTAAGAATTTACAAACACTGGCGAGGATACCTGTGACGTATGAACAATGACAGGAGAATCTGGGCCTGTATTTTCCATTTTTTACGTATTTACTATTTGAGTAATATATATTATATAGGTAAAAAGTTTATATTGGTTTAATTATATATTATATATTTTACGAAAAAAATATATAATATAATATCTACTCTGTATAATTCTCACTTACCCATACGAAGCTAATTAAAACGGTGCTGTCGGGGTCCGGTCAGTAGCACCTTTAGGATGATATGGCGCCGAAAGCATTCGTCCTATTCTCGCACATGCTGGTGAAGCGTGACTTGAAAATGTCTCATCACCAATAGGTCCTCCTGAGCAATAATCATTTTCATCATCGTAAAACTGTCCATTAGTCCCACTTCTGTGATACATTCCAATAATAGCATCTCGCGACAAATGGCGCAACCTTGATCCTACACCTCGCGATGATGGTGTAAAATCGGATACAATCTTGTCGTCTGCGGCAATAGCAGCGGCGGCGGCAGCGGCATCAACGCTAGCAACTTCGTCATTGTCCATGGAAATTTTTCCTTTCGGAGTCTTAGGAGAGTCCTCCTTTAGCACTAGAGGCGCCGAGCCTCCACTGTTAAGTGTGCGCATTGGTGGTTGATAATAACTGTCATCCAATGTATCTTCGTTGGTATTGTCTGAATACAAATGATGCGCACTTGGCGCCTGATGAAGTGGAGGCGGCATAGAATGAATGATTTCGCTTTGAAGGGGCGTTATGTCATTGATAGTTACAGCGCGTTGCTGAATTTGTGATGTCTGGCGTGCTGCGACATATCTTTCTCCGATATTCATCGCCATTAACCCGTTAATACAGACAAACAAGTCGTCGGCCAATTGGATGATAAACGGGTCTTCAGTAAGCTGCTTTTCAGTCGCGTAAGCGAGGAATTTTTCCTGGAATTCGGTTACCAATTGGAGTAATCGATCTTTCTCGTTGATTCGTGCGTCGTGCGTCATACAGCGCATATTTTTGAAGAACTGGAGAGACTCATCGATGGTTGTAATTGTATCAAGACGCCATAACTCTTTCTCCACTTCGGCATCAATTGTTGCTGGCTCGCTGTCATGAACATATTCAATTTGTTTTGTAAACATCAAATGCTGGTTGTCAATATTCTCCATGGATGTGTAACTGAAACTACATTCAACTGAATCGACGCCCCATGGGAGGCGAGCATAAAATGTCCGACTTGAATCGTAGGCAAAGTCGCACAGCGACATCTCCTTTGTCCATTTCATTGTCGCAAAATCATAGAACTCTAGATTCGAAACAAGTTTTACGCCGGTGTATGCCGCATTGACTGCCGCCCAAAGAATTTCACCGAAAATACATCCCGTCTTTTCGATATCGTCGATGAACCATTGTTTTGAATCGGGGAATTTTGCGCATAAGTTACCCAAAACGGTTGAGTCGTGGTCTGTTCCGTATCCCACCATAACATGAGTTGGTTGCTTCATTCTTTGGCTTGCGTCTTGGAATTGGACATTAAGTGTAGACGCAAGTGCTTGGATGCTCTTGTCACCCTCGTTGTTTGATCCGTCTGTGAGAAACATGTGAATTCTGTGGACAAACTCTTCTGGAATACTTTCATCGCGTGGGATGTGTGTGCTTTCGAGTGACATTAACCTAGACATTTCTGTAAAGCATTTCATAAAATTGGTCCCACCGGTTGGAGTAATTCGCTGGATTGTTTCAATGATGGCATCGCGATTATCGGGTGTAACTCGCGTAGGTAAAAGCGCGCAGCTTGCGTGTGAATGAAATTTGACAATCGCCAGGTAGAATTCAACATGCGGAAATTCGGCACTTTGCTGGACAATATATTCAACCATATTTACAAGAGTGGCATGGACGAAATCCATCTTTGTTCGTGGTCCAGCGGAAACACTATTATGATTCAATGGTATTGCGTTTTCGTTCATTGACCCAGATGCGTCAATTGAACAATACATGACTACGCGAAGTTTCTGTGGTGGTGCTGCGGCAATGTCACCCGTGCTAGCCATCAGTTCTGGAATGCGTATTTGAAGAATTCCGCGATTATATTCTCCATCGGCAGGAGGATTGGGTTTTTTGTTTTGAATAACTTTGAAGTTGGGGAACATTTCTGATTTGCTGTCTCTGCTTTAACTAGTTTATATTTATTTCTTTGATATCGATTCAATTTTTCGTATTGTGATATTATTCAACAATGTGAAAAATAATAATTAATTAATAAATGTTAAACTCCGTATCTATTAATGTAACGATTTTTAGTATCTTTTTGACCTGGTTGATCTTTTTGACTTTTTTGTTTTATGTCTTCTTCTAGGTTGAATATATTTATGTGTTTTTTTATGTGACTGTTTTCTTGTATTATTCTTTCTTTTACCGCCTTGTTGGTTTCTGCCTCTAATGGTATCTAGGTGCCGTAAGAATTCGTCACATTCATCTATATTATTAAAATTTATAGTAAATGGTATGGTAATAGATGTAGGAGCTAATGAAGGAGTTTGGTGTATTGCTTCTCTCTTTGTAGTGATTTTTACACACTTAGACGAGGCAAAATTTCTAGCGGTATTTTCTCTTGCTGGTGTAATCGAATCCCTACACGTCTCTCTCATGTCTATAGATCTGGCGACATTAAAATAAAGCACTTCTCGTAATACAGTAACGTCCAGCGTCGCTGACTGTCCATCTATTGTAATAGTTACGCCTTGATTAGTTATCGTTAATACAGTTGATTTTTGGACAGGTTTTCGAGGATGTTCTGGTGTATATTGTATTGTTACATTATATACTCTGTTGACAGCGGCGGCAGCCTCAGCGGCAGCATCAGCCTCAGCAGCAGCACTATTGCCTGGAGGTCTTACGCTTAACCCACTTAAGCTCCGAGCCAAATTGCCCGTAGGACTTTCGGGACTTTCATGTTGTGCCAACGGTAGTGATGCGAAGTTTGTTCTTAAATTCTTAACATCACCTGGTGATAAGGATAAAGGAGAAACCGGTAAAGGAGTCTTACTGAATGGTATAGGAGAAGCAAGACCTGGAGAAGCAAGACCTGGACCAGCATCTGAATTCTGACTTTCGGAATTAAATGGGTCAGCGTCACTATTGAACAGTTGCCTTCTTTGAGAACCAATAGATGATAACCTTGATCCTAAAGAATCTAAATCATCCTCGCTGGAACTTGAATATGCTGGATTAACCGATTCTGCCGAAGATATGTCTACTTCTGAACTTAATGGTAATACCTTTAGTTGATTTTCGCTACTTTCATCCACAAACAGTTCGACATCTTCACCCTTAATCCAACGTTTTCTTTTTGGTTTTAATACCTTTAGTGGCTCTTTGCTACTTTCATCCACAAACAGTTCGACATCTCTATCCTTAATCCAACGTTTTCTTTGCGGTTTTGGCCTTTCTGCTGCTGCTGCTGGGGGGGCTTGTTCGGCCTGTAGTAGAGCTAATCGATCACGTTCCGCTGCCGCCGCTGCTTCTGCTGCTTGTAGAGCTGTTTGGCGATCACGTTCCGCTGCTTCTACTGCTTGAGCATCGCGTCGTCGTTGAGCTTCTGCTGCCGCTGCCTGTCGTCGTTGAGCTTCTAATTCTGCTGCTGCTTGGCGATTACGTTCTGCTGCTGCTAGGCGAGCTTGGTCTTGTTGTAGAGCTTCACGGCGAAGACGTTCAGCATCTTTTTCAAGATTGTGTCGTCGTTGAGCTTCTTCTGCTGCTGCTTCAAGCATGTATTGTTGTTCTGATACCAACCTTATCGGTCGGGGCGGACGCATCGAACCTCCGCGTCCATCTGCTAGTGTCCATTGGTTTGAACTACAATCAAGAAGAGCACGGTTACCCTGAAGCGTAGCAAAGAAACTATCCTTGCCTATTTCAGAAACAGGTTTGACCTGCCACTGCCCATTGAAGTGCTCCAAACACACATCAGTTTGGCCGCGTTTTATGTATATAAGACGGCCGTCCATTCCTTTACTAGTTGATGGATCAAAGAATCCGTTGACATAAGATGCGGCCGGTGACTCCGAAGCACCATATATGACAACGGAGACGGCTCTCTTATTCTCAGCTTCAAAGGAAGACTTTCGATGTCCTACATATATGCGTCTTCTCAAACTTTCTACTTCTCCAGCCCTTTCTACTAATCCTCCTCTGTCACCTGGATAAGGACCACCTTCACTTCCACTTGATGATGAGGATGATGACAGTAAGGATGGATTGGACGCGACTGATGCGGCCAGCGACGGTGGTGGGGCTTTAGGGGGGTTTCTCACTGTTTTAGGTTGTTTATCTCTTTTTTGTATTATTTTTCTTATATTACGTTTTGAAGGACCACTAGATCCCATATATTTTATATATAGTCTCAAGTCTCTATTTGAGAAATTCTGAACTCTTTCCTTGAGCATCAATTCAACCATTCTCTCATCTGCTAGATATTCTCTTAAACTTGTTACATTTTTTGGTTCAACAGTATCACAATGTTCTATAAGAAATTTAAGTCCATCTAAAGTAAGGCGTCCTCCGCGCAAAATCCTTTTGCGCGTTTTAGATTTTTTTCGGGTAAATTTCTGCATAAAGTGTATATATATATATAAAAGTAAAAAAAAGAATGATGTGAAGTGTAATGAGAAGTGTGTATATAGTGTGGTGTGTATAGCCTCGAACCTTGTGAACCCCTGTATGTGCGTGAATAACCCCTGAATAGTGTCGTATTAGTGTCGTATTAGTGTCGATATAGCCTCCATACCCCTATATACGGCTGGATACCCCTAAATACCCCATATAGCCTGGGTATAGCCTCCGTATAGCCTCGATACCCTTATATACCTCTATATACCCCCTATAGCCTCCGTGTAGCCCCCGTATAGCCCCTAAATACCCCCCGTATAGCCTCCATACCCCTAAATACCCCATATAGCCTGGGTATAGCCTCCGTATAGCCTCCGTATAGCCTCCATACCCCTGTATAGCCTGGTATAGCCTGGGTATAGGCTGGGTATAGGCTGGGTATAGGCTGGGTATAGCCTCCGTGTAGGCTGGGAATAAGGATGGGTATAGTAAAAAGCGCCTAAATAAATGGCTCCCCCTGGGTAAAAGGGGTAAAAAGGGGGTAGTAAAAAGAGTGTCTCCGTGGTAAAAAGAAAAGGGCAGTAAGCGTCTCCGAGACCAAAAAAGGGGCTCCAGAGGGCGTAAAGTGGCGGATAAATGGGGTAAAAAATTGAAACAGGCAGTGCGGTATGAAAAATTGAAATGCTGGCGGGGGGGTGTAGGGTGTGGGTA
>Ga0247722_10000890_pt1 | contig 17309 bp, 30 predicted proteins | sample MSEWelMarce3H_FC_FD_189094 | JGI IMG/M metagenome (GOLD analysis project Ga0247722, IMG submission 189094) | Subsurface sediment microbial communities from gas well in West Virginia, United States - MSEEL Well Study Marcellus 3H_FC | ecosystem: Environmental > Terrestrial > Deep subsurface >... | reverse complement strand
CACCAGAACCCCAAGCTGCGCCTACACCTGCGCCAGCACCCGCAACACCAACCCCGACTGCGAGTCCTACTATGGCAACAGCACAAACATCAAACATTGACCCAACAATTCAGCCTTACCTGTCTTATGGTTTGCAAGAAGCTCAAAAGCTATACCAAGGTGGTGGGCCTCAGTACTATGGTGGTCAGACTTATGTAAGCCCATCACAGCAAACGCAAACTGGATTACAGGCTTTAGAGCAACGTGCCTCTCAGGGTAGTCCCTTAACTGGTGCTGCTCAAGGTCAACTGCAAAACACCATCCAAGGTGGTTACTTGCAAGGTAATCCTTTCTTTCAAGGTGCGTTTAACCCTGCGGCACAAGCGGCTGAGTCTAAGTTCAAAGAAACACTAGGTAGCATTGGTTCTGCGGCTTCTAAAGCAGGTCGTTACGGCTCTGGTGCTATGTCTACCATGCAACAAGGTGCAAGTGGTCAGTTTGCTAAGACTTTGGCTGATACGGCTGGTGGTTTGGCTTACCAAAACTACGAAGCAGAGCGTGGTCGTCAACAAGCGGCTACGATGGCTGCACCGCAAATGGCTCAGGCTGACTACGCTGATATTCAGAATATGCTCAAAGCAGGTCAGATGCGTGAAGGCTACACAGGCGCACAGCAACAAGCTGACATTGATAAGTTTAACTTCCAACAGCAACAACCTCAACAGAACTTGGCTAACTTCTTGTCTGGTGTTTATGGCAACCCAATGGGTAGAGCGCAACAAACTGCTGCTGCTCCTCAACCATCTGGTTGGCAAAATCTATTAGGTGGTGCTGCTACTGCGGCAGGTATCTATAAAAACATCGGTGGTGCTAAAGGTTTGTCAGAACTGGGCAACTGGTTGAGTGGTGGAGGTTAAATCATGGCAGGACTATTAGATATTTTTGGTACTAGCGGTGCTGACACAATGGGTCTTTTGGGTATGTCTCCAGAAGACGTACAAAAGAATCGTGACGATGCCCAAGCCCAAGCACTCTACGCATTAGCAGGTCGCCTATTTCAAGGCGGTAGAGGTGGTGCGTCTATTGTTGAGGGACTTCAACAAGGTCAGCAAGCATACAGAACAGCTATGCAAGGTAGTCTGCAACAACAACTACAAAACGCACAGATTCAAGAGACTCTGCGTAAGCGTCAACAAGAGCAAGCGGAATTGGCTGAACAACAACGAATTCAGAATGTTATTAAAGGTGGTGTAACCCAACCGCAAGAGATTTATGGTGAGGATATTATGGGTCAGCGAGTAGGCGAGGGAATGACATCGCCTAGCTTTGATTTGCAACGAGTAATGCCTCAATTGATTACAAGCCCACAAGGTCGTAAATCACTTACTGAATTGTTAGCCGCACAAAAAGCTATGACTGGAGATACTTTTAATTTGGCTGAAGGTGCTCAACTTGGTCGTATTAACCCAATTACAGGAAAGACTGAGATTATTGCTACTGGTGTCCCTAAGAAAGAAAAAGAAGACATTGCTGGAGAAGTAAAAGAAGCAAGGCAAATTCTTGGTATTACTACGCCAGTTAACGAAATGACTGCAACTGAAAGAGCATTAGTTAAAGCATACATTGATAGAAAAGAAGCAATTAAATCTCCTAAAGTTCAAGTAGATTTAAAAGACCCAACTGCAGTAGCACAAGCTCAATTAAAAACAATTAACCAATGGCAAGGAACACTTAAAGACACTGGTGATACTACTGTTGCTGGTCGTGCTTCTGCCTTCTATGATGCTTATGGAAAAGCAAAATCAGGCAACACAAGTGCTGATGGCGCATTGATTTACAACATTGCAAAAGTGTATGACCAGACTGGTGCTGTTCAGCAGGGTGATGTAAACACAATTATTGGTAATCGTTCTATTCCTACAAACATTCAATTATTTGCCCAAAAACTACAAAAAGGTGGAACATTTACACCCAAAGAGCGAGAGGATTTGAAATCAATTGTTGATGGTATTGTCACAGAGCGTGAAAAAGCTCTAGAGCCAAATCTTAAAGTTTATAGAAAACTTAATCAAGATCAAGGCGGAAGCCCTGAAGCAATTATCAATCCTTTTGAATCTATTAAAAAACCAAGAAGTCTACAAGAGATTTTAGGTCTTGGTCGACCAAGAGGAGGTCAATAATATGGATGAAAATCAAAGAGTTCAAGAGGCTTTAGCTTCTGGATTTACTATTGAGGATATTCGTGCCGCTTATTTGGCGGATGGGAAAGAACTTCCATCTTCTATTAAATTATCAGAAGCAGAGACAACTGGAAAAGGATTATCTAAAGGCGCACGTCTTGGTATGACTGCTTTGCAAGGGCCAACTCTTGGCTTTGCTGATGAACTTTTTGGTCTTGCTGGTGGTGCAAAAGCATTAGTTCAAGGTCAATCTCCATCTCAAGGTTACACACAAGCACGAGACATTTATCGTTCTGGTGTTGAAAGCTACAAAGAAGAACAGCCTATTGGTGGTGCAGTAGCCCAAGGCGTAGCATCTTTGCCTTTAGGTATGTTAAACATTGGCAGAAGCATTGCACCCAATGTTGGCCCTGTCATGCGCTCTATTGGTTCTGGTCTTGGATTTGGCATTGTTGGTGGCGCAGGTGAAGCTAAAGAACTTGAGGATGTCCCACAAGAAGCCGCTATGTCTGGTGCTACAAGTGCCGTTCTGGGCGGTGCTACAGAAGGCGTAATGAAAGCCGTAAGACCTGCTGGACAAGTAGTATCTGCTCAAGTTGGTCGAATGATTCCTGAGTCAATTAAGGGAATGGTTGGAGGCTCATCTGTAGATATTGCTCGTAGACGTGTTGCTCAAGCAATGTTGCGTGATGGTGCTACTACAGATCAAGTGTCTGCTCGTATGGCTAAACTTGGTGATGATGCTATTTTGGCTGAGTCAGCAGGGTACAACACTCGTGATTTGCTTGACACAATGGCGACACTTCCAGGCCGAACTAAAAACTATACGGAACAGTTTATTCGTGCTCGTCAGGCACAGCGTGGAGGTCGTATCTCAGAAGCAGCGCAAGTACAATTATCTCCATCAGGTGAACGATTGGCAGATTCTGTAGAGTCATTGCTTAAACAGCGTTCTGTAGAATCCACTCCTTTTTATGACCAACTCAAGACTTTGACAGTTACGCTTGATGATGATCTTAAAAATATTCTTGATGCGTCTAAAAAATTAGGTGCATTCTCTCGTGCTGAGAAAATCTCTACTGCTTTGCAAGAACCTTTCTCACTAAAAGACGTAAAGAAAACTACTGATGCTTCAATGCCTGACTTGGATAAAGTTAAGCGAGGTCTTGATGATCTTATCAACAGCAAGTCTTCTTTGAATGAGCGTGGTGACTTTAACGAGTTTGGTCGTGCTGTTATTGAGTTAAAGAAAAACCTTGTCAAACGTCTTGATGACATGACTGTTGATAGCGAGACAGGAAAGTCTGTATATGCAAGCGCACGAAATGCGTATGCAGGGCCAAGCGCATTGATCTCTGCTGCTGAACTTGGTAGGACTGTTATCAATAAGCCAGCTTCTACTATTCGTACACTTGTTAAAGACATGAGTGACTCTGAACTTGAGTCATTCCGAGTTGGTGCTTATGAGGGTTTGCGTGATTTGGCAGGTACTCAATCTGGTCAAACTCGACTGCTTAATATGTGGAAAGAAGACGCTACTAGAGAGCGACTAAAAGAGATTTTCCCTAGTGAGCGTTCATTCCGTGAGTTTGCTTCTACGATAGCAGCAGAGGCTCGTAAGAAAGAGGCTCAGACAATTGGTAGAGGTTCTCAGACAGCAGGTCGTGAGGCTCGTATGGAAGACGTTGGTATGGAGACGTTGAAAGATACAGCCAACATTGCTGCTGCTGCCAAGACCATGGACATTGGTTCCTTGATAAATATGTTGTCAAACAACATGAAAAGAACTTCTGTTCCAGAGCCTGTTCGTAATGAGATTGGTAGAATCTTGATGAGCAGAGCAACAAGTGGCGATGAGATTCGTATGTTGCGTAATGCAATGGAAAAGATGAAACGAGAGCAAGAGGCTCAATCAGTAACAAGTGGCCTTATTGGTTCACAATTAACACCAGCCGCAGAGCCATTCACATCAGCTTTGCGTTCACTTCTTCAGTAAGGACTAAACCATGCCCAAGACAAAAATCTCAGAATTTTCTAGCACCCCTGCTAACAACACAGACATTGATTCCATTAACTTGGCCGAGGGTTGTGCGCCCTCTGGTATCAACGATGCTATTCGTGAGTTAATGGCTCAACTGAAAGACTTTCAGGTTGGCTCTGCTGGAGACCCTGTAACTGTTGGCGGTGTTTTAACTGTTCAGGCTGGCTCTGCTTCTACACCTTCATTGACAACTGCTGGCGACACAAACACAGGTATGTTCTTCCCTGCGGCTGACACGATTGCTTTTGCTGAAGGTGGTGCGGAGGTCGCTAGGTTTGATAGCTCAGGCAATCTAGGCTTGGGAGTTACTCCTAGTGCTTGGTATACAGGAGGGGGAAAGGCTTTTGAGACTTTTGGTGGAGCTATATATGCTTATAACTCAAACGAATTGGATATTTTTCAAAATGGATACTTTAACGGCACTAGCAACATTTATAAAACAAGTGCTGCCGCTTCAAGATATGAGCAAAACACAGGTATTCACAAGTGGTACACAGCCCCATCAGGCACAGCAGGAAACGCCATTTCCTTTACTCAGGCAATGACTCTGGATGCTAGTGGGCGACTTGGAATTGGTACTACAAGCCCTGCTTCTCAATTGCATATTTATCCTTCAACAGCCAATGTGTTTACAGAAGGTTTGCGTGTAAATCGAGAAGGTCAAACAGGTCAATACACGATTGTTAACTATGCGTCTGGTATTGGTCGGATTGTTGCTGTTGATTCGCTTTTTAACGCTCCTTCTCTTGGTTTCTTTACAAGTTCTGATGGATCAACACAAACGGAACGTGCCCGTATAACGTCAGCGGGTGACTTGCTGGTGGGGACTACGACTAGTAGTGGTAAAGTTACCATTGTAAATCCAACAAACGGCGCATTTACATTGAACTCCAGAAACACACAATCTTCTGGTAATGATGTTTACGGAATCGCATCTATTTTCCCAAATTTTTCTCCAAACAATACATCTTCTTTTTTCTTTTATGGCGCTGACAGCACTGCTGTGCGCTTAGAGGCTCGTGGAAATGGCGGTATTGCCAACTACTCTGCAAACGATGTCAACTTATCTGACCGCAGAGAAAAAACAAACTTTGCCCCTGCTAAGTCATACCTTGATGTTATCTGCGCTATTCCTGTTCAAACATTTAACTACATTGATCAAAATCTTGAAGAAGATGCTGGCTTGACATTAGGTGTGGTTGCTCAAGATGTTCAAGCTGTTGCCCCTGAGTTGGTGATGGAAAGTAACTGGGCAGGGAAAGATGAAGCACCAAAGATGCGTCTGTCAATCTACCAAACAGACTTGCAATATGCGCTGATGAAGTGCATCCAAGAACAACAAGCAATCATTAAATCGCAATCTGTTGCTATAGAAGCACTCAAGGCTCGTTTAGATGCCGCTAATCTTTAAAAGGAAAACATCATGTCTGTAACTTGGTCGATTAACACAATGGAACGTGACGTAGCTACTGGTTATGTCTCAGTAGTTCACTGGAATTGCACAGCAGTAGATGGAGAACACTCTGCCTCTGCCTACGCAACAGTCTCATGGGCTGAAGGCACTCCTGCCGTACCTTACGCATCGCTAACAGAAGCCACAGTATTGGCATGGGTATGGGAATCTGTTGACAAGACAGCTACAGAGGCTTCTTTGGCGGCTCAGATTGCTTTGCTGAAGAACCCTGTAAAGACCACTGGCACACCTTGGAGCGCATAACATGGATGACGTTGCAACAAAAGCCTCATCAGTAGCCACTTATGGTGGTGCTAGTAGTGCTGTCTTCTTTGGTTTATCAGCTAATGAATTTGGTGCACTCTGTGGTGTTGTGATCGGTTTTATTGGTCTAGTGGCTAATATCTGGTTCAAACACCAACACCTAAAGATTGCTCGCAAGGAAGCTGAGAAGTGAGTTGGTTGCTTGTACTCGCCCTACAAGCAGAATACCGATGTGTTAAATGGACATGGATAGGTGATGTGTATAACCGAAAGGTTATTTGCCTAAAGTGGGAAAAGAAGAAATGATACCCTTAGACCCTCTGAGTGCCCTAAATAGCCTCCAAAGTGCCATTAGCATGGTCAAGAAGGCTAGTAAGGTAGCCAATGATCTAGGCGGTCTTGCGCCCATGATTGGCAAGATGTTTGATGCAAAGAGCCAAGCAACAAAGGCTATGCTTCAAGCAAAGAGGGAGAAGAAAGGCTCAAACATGGGTGCTGCTCTCCAGATCGAGATGGCACTAGAGCAAGCCAGAGCCTTTGAAGAAGAACTAAAGATGTTGTTCATGCAAACAGGCAAGGTAGATGTTTGGAACAAGATCAAGGCTCGTCAAGCTGAGATGGACAGAGATGATGCCAAAGAGATGGCAGCCTTGAGAGCCGAGGAAAAGAAAGCCAAGAAAAAAGAGGAGGAAATGCAAGAGATCGCCATGATTATTGGTGGTGTTGCTTTTGTGCTACTCCTAGTATTTATTGGTATCAACGAGTTAATGAGTCTTTGTCCTAAAGGTGGTTGCGGTAGATGAACGAATACCAAAAACAATTCGATATGTTTTTGAAGGTGTTTATTTACCTATTGGTGATTTGGTGGTTACTTGGACTGCTTAGATTCTTACCTGACGATTTGTCAGACAAGATTGTCAATCTTTTGCTTGGGAAGGTTGGGTTAGGTAAATGAAAATTACCACTTATCAAGAGAACGCTCGTATGCTATGGGAGGCTCATAGGGTGATCCACCAACAAAATATGCAAAGGTTAGCAGAGTTGAATCATCAAGCCCAACACCAACAAAAGACCCAAGAGATTAAGACTCAATGGGTCAAGGCTTCTCAAGTGGATGTGATGGCATGAGATATATCTTTTTGATATCAGTCCTCTTTCTATCTGGATGCGAAGATCGCTACAGGTACTTCTGCCAAAATCCCGATAACTTTGTCCATGCTAATTGCCAGAAGCCTAAGTGCTTATTTACCCAAACTTGCCCTGAGTACTTGGTAGCCCCTATTCTTGAAAAGAAAGTCAACGATGTACAAGAAACAAAGACCAACAATTGAGGAAGTAGAAACCTATGTATGGGGTTTTGTGGTCGTTATGGTCACATTGATTCTTTGCTTTATTGTTATTGCTTTGCTCTACTCTGTTACTTTTGTGACTCAGCCCATTAAGAGTATGGCCCCGATTGATATGGCATACACCAAGATGCTGAACGACATTGTTCTGCTGATCGTTGGTGGTATTGGTGGGGTTATCGGTAAGAAGGGTGTAGGAACAGCTTTAAACGCCATCCAAGGCACTCCAACGCCTCCTCCTGCACCCACTCCAACTCCGAGTAACCCTGTATCAATTCAAACGCTTGTAACGCCTCCTACAAATACATGGACTTCAACAGGGTCAGCACCTAATTGGTTAAACTTTAAGAACCCTGATTTAGATGAGTCATGGACACCTCCTCCTCCTCCAACTACTCCTCCTGAATTGCTAGAAGCAGATCACGATAGAGAGCAATTGGCTATGGCTCGTAAAGAGGTGGGCTAATGTTTGGCATACCACTACCTTGGGTTCTGGTTGGTCTTTGTATAACCTTGTTTGGAACTTACCGAGGTGGATACCATTTCGGTTGGTCAGACAGGGATAAAGAGATGCAGATTGAGATTGCTCGAAAGAATGAGGAATCTCGTCAAACTGAACAGAAACTTAACGAACAATTAAACGCTACTGCTGGTAAACTTTTGGAGGTTAATAATGTTGTCACTCAGAAACAGTCTGCTCTTGATCGTGCTATTAGGGATGGCAGGGTGCGCCTCCCCACCGCCAGTTGTGTACAAGCCCCCACAAGTACCCCCGTTGCCGCCACAGATACAAAAGCAACCAGTGAACCTGACAGACCGACTGACACAGCTTCTGATGCCGACAGAGCAACCCTCCAAGCCATTGCCGAAATAGTGGCTCAAGGTGATAGGAATACTGCTGCACTTAACGCTTGTGTGGATTCATACAATCAGATGAGAGATTTGCTAAATGGTAACAAGTGAACAACTAAAGAAACTCCACATTGGTGAACAATGGTTGGATGCGCTTAACGAGACATTCGCTAGGTTTGATATATCTACACCTATTCGTCAGGCATCGTTTATTGGTCAATGTGGGCATGAGTGTGGTAATTTTAAGACACTTGAGGAAAATCTTAATTATCGTGCTGAGACTTTACAGAAGCTATGGCCTAAACGCTTTGACGCTGCCAAAGCACAGATGTGCGCCAGAAACCCTAAGTTGATTGCCAATACTGTTTACTCTAGCCGTATGGGAAACAGGGATGAAGCGTCTGGGGATGGGTATCGTTTTCGTGGTCGTGGCTGTATTCAATTGACGGGTCACGCTAACTACTATCACGCAGGTATTGCCTGTGGTGAAGACTTTGTGATGAACCCTGATTTAGTGGCTACACCTAAGTATGCTGCCATGACTGCTGGATGGTTCTGGAATACCCACAAGCTAAACCAGTATGCTGATGGTCGAGATTTCTTAATGATGACAAAAAAGATTAATGGAGGCACGATAGGATTGCAAGATCGGATTAACCATATCAATCATGCCCTAGAGGTCTTAAATGCCTAATATCCCTAACCAAGACGATGCACAAGTATTTGCTCAAAGTATTAAAAAATGGCAAGAGGTGCTGAATCTTGGTGACTGGAGGATAGAGAAGGGGATAAAACCTGCCAAGCAAGCAATGGCTTCTGTTGAGTTTAACGAGACTGCTAGGCTTGCTGTTTATCGACTAGGTGATTTTGGTGCAGAGAAAATAACTGATGAATCGCTAGACAAGACTGCTTTGCATGAGTGTCTGCATATTTTCTTGCACGATCTAATGATGGTTGCCACAGACCCAAAGTCCTCAGACGAGGATATTGAAATGCAAGAGCATAGGGTTATCAATCTGCTTGAAAACTTATTTTTTAAGGATTCTCATGGGGTCTAATAACGAAGCCTGTACAGATGCAGAGTTTATCAAGATATGGGGTGAACACAGGTCTGCTTCAAAGGTTGCTGAATACCTTGGTGTTGTGGTTAGGGCAGTCTATTTGCGTAGAAGGTTTATTGAGCAACACTATAAGATCAAGTTATCTGCTGATGACCATCGTGGTGCTAAATATGACGTTGATAAACCCAAGTCATTCTCACCTCTAAAGCAAGTTGATCTTGGAATCCTTGATGGGTGTGTGCTTGTTTTCTCTGATGCTCACTTTATCCCTGCACAACGATCTACAGCCTTTAAAGGGCTTTTATGGGCTATCCAAGAGTTCAAACCTAAAGCGGTGATATGTAACGGGGATGCGTTCGATGGAGCGTCTATCAGCCGATATGATGCGTCAGATATTCCACAAACGTCTGTCATTCAAGAGTTAAAGGCTTGTCAGGCTATGCTTGGTGAGATTGAGGAAGCAGCTAAAGAAGCAAGGCACAATGTAAAGCTAGTGTTTACATTTGGCAATCACGATGTAAGGTTTGCCAATAGATTGGCCTCACACGCACCTCAGTTTAAGGATGTTGTTGGGTTTAAGCTGACAGACCACATCCCTAATTGGGAGTTTTGTTGGTCAGTATGGCCTACACCAGACTGCATTATTAAGCATCGATATAAAGGCGGTATTCACGCCACTCATAACAATACTGTAAACGCTGGTGTATCAATCGTAACTGGACACTTGCACTCGTTGAAAGTCATGCCGTTTAGTGATTTTAATGGCGTGAGATTCGGGGTTGATACAGGAACATTGGCTGAGATTGATGGCCCACAGTTTACATATGCCGAACTAAACCCTAGCAACCACAGATCAGGTTTTGCAGTGCTTAACTTCTTTAATGGAAAGTTATTGTGGCCTGAGTTAGTTCACAAGTTTGACGAAGACTTGATCGAGTTTCGTGGTGAAGTGATTGATGTAGGTGCATTTTGAGTGCTTGGCTAATCATTCTCACAGGTGCGATCTATGCTTATATAGCTGGTGAGCAGCTATGGAAAGATAACCCACACATGGCTATTGTGTATGCAGGTTATGCCTTCTCGAATGTGGGTCTTTACTTACTGGCTAAGTAGACTCTTTGACGAACAATCCGTTAGGCAATAGTGTACCTTTCCGATTCTTAATCTGATCGTATGCAACTTCCATGCAGTCTACCAGATTTAAGTCCTGTAGAGCGCAGTAGTTGACCAAACAAACCATTACATCTCCTACTGCATCCTCAATAGCTTCACGATCATTTTTAATCGTTGCATCAGCTAGTTCACCCATTTCTGACATAGCCTTGAGAAGCTGAGTCTCTGGTGTGCTATTAGGAATAATCTTTCTGGCTTCAGACCAATGCAAAATTTTCATTTCTATGTTTGCATAACTCATGTGTTTTTCTCCTTTAGTTTGGCTTCAATGGCTCTGGCAAAGTGAGTGTCCGTGTGCTGATGAGAAGCCGCACACTCAGCCACAATCAAAACAATCTCTTCATCCGTCAGCCCTACCCATGTGCGCTGTGGTGTGCCAATGCTTACATTTCCAGTTACAGGGTCAACTTTTACTTTGTCATTGGAAAACATAGATGCTTCTAAAGCGTATGGTTTATCCTTCGCTTCTAGTTCCTCAATGCGTTTAGCCATGCGTTGTATTTCTTCAGTCAATACAGCTTGCGTGTCCCAGTCAGGATTGAATTCATTCGTTTCTAGTGCGGCTTTAATGGCGGTGATGGCTTCGTGGTAATCTTGAGTAAGCGTTAGACCATGAATGTTTGCATCACGCACTTGTTCCAACGCCTCCAATGCAAGGCGTAATGCTTCGTCTTTAGTCATGCTGACCACTCTCTTTCGTTTCTACCTGAGTTTGATTTAACTGTTTTACCTGTGAGATGAATAAGCCCTAGAACTTTCATCTCGTTTAAGCGTCTAGCGACTTGATTACCATCTAATCCAGACAACGAAGCTATCCCATCTTTACCTAAAGCACCATGAGTTTGTAGGCACTCCAAGATGATCTGGTGATGCTGAGAGACTACTGGTTTAATAGCCTCTGCTGCTTCAAAAGAAGTTAGTGGGTCTGTTGCTCTGACCATTGGGAAGTCAGGCATAACAAAAATTCTTTTAAATGCTTCTTTGTAATCCATTATTTTCTCCTTGAGGTGGGCGGTACTAACATTCGTCCGACAAAATTGTCTGCTTTCCCGCCCGTTAACATTAAATTTTAGAAAGGCGCATCTTCAAAGTCATCTCTTACAGATCGCTTTGTAGGTGCTTTAGCTTCTTTTTGATCTTTAGCTTTGACAGACAAGGACATGAACTTAGTTCCATCTTTGCCCTCTTTTAGCCATGCACTAATCCAGAAATCTACACCCTCTACATTGAGTGAGCCTTTGTAATGAGGAAACTTCTCATCATCCCTGCGGTCGTTCTTCCATAACGCACCACGATTTTCATTGTTGTATTCCATTTAATGCTCCTTTGTAAGCTGAAAACTCTTTATGCAACTTGTTAGTTGCTTCTATTGCTACTAGTTCAGCTAATTCTTTATTGTCGTAGTAACCAAAACTATGACACTTTGAATTAACCCTTAATTGAACAAACCATTTTTTATCTCTTTTGTGCCACATTACTCCTTTAATTCCACTTGTGTTTCTGGTACTTATTTTCTGGTTCATTGAATTTTGAGACTTTGTTGCTTCTCTCAAATTTTCAATACGATTGTTTGTTTTGTTGTTGTCTATGTGGTCAACATAGTCTGGCAAATATCCATGGTGATACAGAAAAATTAGTCTATGAGTTTTGTGCAGTTTTGAGTTGACATGGATTCTGTAATAGCCAGTTCTTTTATCCAATGAGCCAGCAGCCTGACCAATTTTTATTACATTAGCTTTTTGAACTTTCCAATACAAGATTCCATCTACATAATCAAAATAGTCACAGACTTCTTTTTGCGTCAGCATGGATTACTCCTTAGCCCTTTTAATTGCTGATCTTACTTTGCTTGGCAGTAATCCCCACAAGGCTATCTTTTGTTCAGACTCTAGGTTTTCTGCTTCCATTTTCTCAAGCCCTTGCTTTCCATCAAGAGCAATGAGTTCCATTGCCAACTCACGCAGGTAATTCATCTCCTCTGGTGGTAGCGTGTCTGCTATACCCTGTGTAGGCGTGATGATGACCTTTTCCTCTTTGATTGGTGCAGAGGAATCTAAAGCATCATGCTCTACGATTTCCATTGCTGTCATCCAGAGATACCTGCGCTGATATGTCTCTACAGCACCAAGATTCTGGATGGCGTGTGCCCCTTTTAGATTGGCTTCTACCATTGGCGAACTGATAGTAATGAAAGTGCCATCATCTACATCGGTGATGGTCAGATCAGCATATTCTTTAGTGTATGAGATAACTCCGCACAAACCTTGACCATGAAAAATCTCATTGATCTGGGGGAGAAAGTCTCCCAATTCAAAATATTGGTAGCCCGCGAACTTGTTATGCCCAGACTTCTTGAGAGACATTTGTTGCAAAAACATTCTTGCTTGCATTAACTTCTTATGTACCATCATTCTTCCTTTAAATAATCTTCAATCATTGCTTCTTTGTCTTCTTCATAGAGGTCTGCAAACTCTACAAAGTGGTTTTCTCCACAGCATGAGCTGTAGGTCTTTTGTTCAGTACAGTAGCAACAATACTCACCATGTGACAAATCTTTAATTGCGTCTTCTCTTGTCATTGGATTCTCTGCACTTGTTTAGCTACAAGCCATTTATCACCTAACTGGCGTACTGACTTCACCCATTGCTTTTGGTAGCCTCTAATGACCTCTGGAGGAGCATCGTAGCTGGCAAATATCTTACGAACGTGGGTTAAGAATCTTGTGTTCATGTTGACCACCATGCAACCAGTAAAACTGCCATGCCAACACCGATTGATATTGCTGTAACGTAATCCATGATTTTTTCAAAGTTCATTTTGTTTCCTTAAAAAGACCCACTTACGATTTGTTGTGGGCTGACGTCAGTATAGCAAACTAAACACACAGATCAACAATTATTTACTAAGTATTTTCCCTAGTGTATCTTTCTTTCAACAAACTGTTTACCTTGCTATACTCAAGAGATGGACAAACAAACTGCAATCAAACTTGCTGGCTCACAGAGTGAGCTTGCTCGTATCCTTGGAATCAAACGGGCGGCTGTCTGGCATTGGAAGACAATCCCCCTGTTACGAATCTATCAACTCAAAGAACTCAAACCAGAATGGTTTAAATGACACAAGAAGCAATAATTAAAGCCCTCCAGAATGGCCCACTTACTTCACAAGAAGTCTGTGACCTAACAGGTATGCCCAAGTCCTCTGTACTGTCTACAGCTAAGAAACTACGCTACAAAGGTGATCTAACCACCGAGGAGGTTCTGGTTGGTCGCTACAGAGTAGCTAGGTACACCCTTGCTGACCACTTGATTGAGAACAGGCCAAAAGACGAAACTCGCTGCTTGCTCAATCCTTTCGATATTCGCAATGCCAAGGGTATATTTAGCAAATCAGAGTATGCTGTGATGAACGCACAAGCTAAACGATTGCTTGGTAGACCAAAACCTGCGAAAGAAATTACCAACAATCAGTTTATTTGATACAATGTTTTGAAACACGGCTAGGTTGGGCTTGATCTCCCAACCGAAAAGCGAGCCTCCCCGCCTGCCGATTGTTTCTTTGTGTTAGTGGGTGGACTGTGCGAGGATGATATGCTTTTACAGCCAAAGAATTGGGCCGTCTTTCAACATTACAAAGACAGATGCCCTCCGTGGATTAAATTACATCGTGACCTGTTAAACGACAGAGTTTATATGCGCTTGCCTATTGCTAGCAAAGCAATAGCACCAATGCTCTGGTTGCTTGCAAGTGAGTCAAAAGATGGTGTTTTTGATGGCTCACTAGATGAGCTAGTCTTTCGTCTACACATAACTGAAAAAGAATACCAGTCTGGTGTTAAGCCATTGATTGATAATAACTTTTTTACTGTTGTTAGCGGAGTGCTAGCAGAACGATTGCAAGATGCTATCCCAGAGACAGAGAGAGAGACAGAGGCAGAGACAAAGAAAGAGAAGAAGACACTCGGCAAACGCCTCGCTTCTGATTTAACTTTGCCAATTGAATGGGAGCAGTTCTGTCAACAAACAAGGCCAGAACTTAACCCTACCAAAACCTTTGAACAATTTAAAGATTATTGGGTTTCTGCGCCAAAAGGTACAAAACTAGATTGGTTTGCTACTTGGCGTAATTGGGTGAGAACTACTCATGCACCTAAACAAAATCCTGCGGACATTGTTAGGCTCACAGTTCCATCAAAGAATGAGCCTGACCCTGCATTGGAAAAGATTAAAGCTGATGAAAAGAAGGCAGCACCTATGCCTGACTACATTCGTCAATTTGCTAAACAAATGAAAGGCGGTGTATGAATGAGTTGGCTCTTTTCGCAGGCGCTGGTGGAGGCATCCTTGGGGGAAAACTTCTTGGATGGCGAACAGTCTGCGCTGTCGAATGGGAGCAATACCCAGCAAGCGTATTGTGCGCCAGACAAAATGATGGGATTCTCCCGCCTTTCCCAATTTGGGATGACATACAAACCTTTGACGGAAAGCCGTGGCGAGGAATTGTTGATGTCGTATCTGGAGGATTTCCATGCCAAGACATCTCAGCCGCAGGAAAAGGTGATGGACTTGATGGTGAAAGATCAGGGATGTGGAATCACATGGCGAGGGTGGTTAGCGAAGTACGACCACAATTTGTCTTTGTGGAAAACTCCCCAATGCTCACTACTAGAGGAGGAACAAGAGTCATTGGAGATCTTACCTCGATGGGGTATGACACGAGATGGACTGTTATGGGAGCAGCCGATATTGGCGCAAATCACCAACGGGACAGGATTTGGATTTTGGGAAAGTTGGTCAACTCCAACAACAATGGATCATTTGCCTCCAAAGTCGGAAAAGGCATTGATGAAAGAGGCGACAATCGATCGACCAAATCGATCAAGGCCAACAAATCTGAGAGATCAAGTAAGCAATATGCAGAATTGGCCGACACCAAGAACAGCTGGCATGTGTGGTGGGACAGGTTCATGGGAACTACTGAACAAGAATACAACAAAAGAAGAAGCCAGATTGATGGGTGCTGGGAATGGTGGAAAGCTGAACCCGATGTGGGTAGAGTGGCTGATGGGGTGGCCGCTAGGGTGGACAGACTTAAAGCCATTGGAAATGGGCAAGTTCCATTGTGTGCCGCAACAGCATGGAGAATCTTAAGTGAGTCACGCTGACGCTATGAAACTACTAGACAAGGTGCGTGAAGGTATCCCATACCCTCTACACCTGATAAACAAAGCATTGGAATTAACTGGTGACTTACTCTCGCAAGACGATTGAAAACCCAAACGATAGGGTAATCCTTGAGCAAGCAGAAGCAAGGGAACTCTATCGTACTTGGGAAACAAACAAAGATAGAGACTTTGTGCGTGGTCGGCTTGAGCGAGCAGAACGAATCTATGGCTCTGGTGCTAGAGACAGGATTCGTACTTACATGAACAGAATTAAGGACGGGACACTTGAATGAGATACGCAGCTAGGGTAGATGCTAACCAAGAACAGATAGTTTCAGCTTTGCGAGGTGCTGGCGCATACGTTTGGATTATTGGCCTACCTGTTGATCTTTTGGTTGGCTACAAGAACCACACATTTCTCGTGGAGATCAAAACAGACTCTAGAAAGCGTTTAACCAAGCTACAAGCCGACTTTTTCGAGAATTGGTCTGGGAGTACCTTGGCAAGAATAGATAGCCCAGAAGCCGCATTACGAATGATTGGGGTAGTCAAGTGATTATCCAACTAACAAGCACAGAACAGGCGAAAACTAGTATTCGTCTTAATTGGGACAAGATCACTAAAGCCTTGGACTCTGGAAAACATCTTACGATGGAGATCAAGCTGGTCAGTAAAACTCGTGAGCAAGAAGAAAAATATCACGCCATGATTGGCGACATTGCCAAACAAGCACAGCACTTGGGTGCTAAGTGGTCTGCCGAGGATTGGAAAAGGTTACTGGTAGACCAATTCTTGCGTGAGACTGAAAACATACAGGGAAAGATTGTCCCTAACCTTGATGGCACAGGGATTGTCCAGTTAGGGCTTCAGACTCGTAAGTTCACCAAAGAGCAAGCAAGCGAATTTGTAGAGTGGCTCTACGCTTGGTCAGCAGAAAATGGAATTGATCTGTGATTAGGGAAAGTACCTAGTAAATAAATTGCACAGGTTTGTTTAGTTTGCTATACTTCACTCAGCCCAAGCAATTCGCAAGGGTACTTTTAAGGATTAAGAATGAAATACGAATTTGACACAACTGTTGGTGAAGGCTCTGTAATCGTTACTGTCGTCATGGAATACGAGCAAGACGAAGAAGGCACTTATAACGAGAACATTGAGGAGGTCTGGTTTGAGGGTCGCAATGTCATGGGCATCTTTACTGTTGAGCAATTTAAGGATATGGAGATCGAGGGTGCTATGCGTCTTGCCAAGCACATTTTAGACGAGGCAGATCACTCAGCTTCTGTTGACTACGACATGAGAGCAATCTAATGTTGCTTGGTTGCAAACCAAAAGAGCCTGATGCAAAGTGTAATAACTGCAAAAGGCTTTTTTTACCTAATGCAGTCAATGTCAAGAATTCAAAAGACAAGGCTTGCATTTATGTTCCTAAATCTTTACAGGTTAAATCGACATATCGTTAAAACATGTCGATAAAGTAGGAGAAAATAAACATGGACAAAGACGAAGCATTACGCCTTGCATTGGTGGCATTGGAAAAACTCTGGAACATCATTGACGACATAGACACTTATAGCGATATGGCAAAAGCGGATGAAAAGCTATATCGATCATTGGTTGAACGCAGACAGCGCCAGCGGTTTGAAGAAACTGGAATATCAACTGATGGCTATGAATTGCATGGGGGAGCCATCACCGCCATTAAAGCCGCACTAGAAGCGAAGGATGAGATTGACTGGAAGGACATGTACGAAAAGCAAAAACGCCGCAGTGAAATGTGGGTTGCTAAATACGAA
>Ga0247722_10000889_pt1 | contig 17315 bp, 31 predicted proteins | sample MSEWelMarce3H_FC_FD_189094 | JGI IMG/M metagenome (GOLD analysis project Ga0247722, IMG submission 189094) | Subsurface sediment microbial communities from gas well in West Virginia, United States - MSEEL Well Study Marcellus 3H_FC | ecosystem: Environmental > Terrestrial > Deep subsurface >... | reverse complement strand
CCAACGCTTTCTTCCTACTTTTAACTACTTTAGTTTCCATAGTCATTTTGTTAATACTTTAGATAACTGTTTCTTTTTGTCTTCAGCCTCTGCCGCCAATAGGTCTGGTAGTGCCACTCCCATGGCGGTTGCGGTTGCTACATCCTTACGGAATGGGTCAAAAGCTGCAAAACGTGAACGCTCATTTTCTGGGTTCATAGAAACATAAACATCGCTTAAGTAATTCTTTTTATCGCCTTCAATCGGCAAAGCGGTGTCATACACATTTTTAATTACTGCGTTGCTATACCCTTTTTTCTTTGCTTCCTCTACCTATCTGTTGGTGTCTGTAAATACTTGGAAATAATTGTCTCTCAATATATCTTGTTTCTGCTCTTCTACTGTATACGGCCTACCATTGATTACTTTGTCTTTAGTGACATTGGCTAATTGTTCTTCAAGGGCTTTTTGATTCTCTACGGGCTTAAATGGGTCAGTTATCCAATTCCAGTTTTTCTCTTTAGCGTCAACAACCAAGGGATTTTCCATTCTTAGCAAGTTTGCTTGCACAGTAGGTTCATTTTTAAGTTTGGTTATTCTTCCACCAACATCATTCTTTTGTGCGCTTTTGGCTTCTTGGTATGTATCAAATAAATATCTGTCACCCCCAGATTTAATTTCGTATTGGGCATTTCCGCTTTTTTCAGCGTATTGAGAGGCTATTTTTGGGTTATCTGTGTAAAAGGTGTTTTTGTTGCGCCCTGTGCCAAATTGATAACCTCTGTAAACGGACTGATCAAATCCCATAGCCTGCGCCCTCATTTCGGGCGTATTGTCTTTAGGCAACCCCAAACCACCCTGTTCAACAGGCAATGCGGCTCTCTGTTGTGCAAGGTCTAATGCGGCTTGTTGGGGGTAGGGTGATTGTTCTTTTTGTTTCTTCAGTGCTGTCGCTTGTTCCATATAAGAGTCAACAGTCATTGAACTAGCAGGATTGTTTTGCATTAAACCTTTTTCAATGGCGGTTTCAGATGCCCCAATGTCCAACATTTTTGACGCTTGCAACCTATCAATTATTTGTCCGTCTTTCGTCATAAAAAGGTCTTGATCAATTTCCGCGCCTTTGGGATAAATAAATTTACCGCCTTCTTTTCTTACTACGCCTTCATAAATAGCACGATTTAAAGCATCTCCATGAGTTCTGCCAGTAAATATTTTGTCCCCAATTAAAACAACCGCACTTTGTATTGGGTTGCCTTCTCTAACAATACCTCTTTCAGTAGGATTGACCGCAAACATCGCTGATTGAGGCTCTTTTGCTAGGCTTGGCAATATGGGTTGTCCTGCTAACAATCGCTCGTTCATAGCCATGCCAAGCAAATTACCGCCACCTTTTACAACTGGTGCTGCGGCCTTGGCTAGACCTGGCGCGATCATTGTCCCCAACTCTTCCATGCCTGCGGTCTCTGGTCGGGCTTGTGTGACCCTTTGAGGCATCATTCCCAATATGTCTGTGGTAGTTGGCATTACTGCTTTGGGGCTTACTTTTACCCCGCCTGCGCCAAATGATGTGTTTATGCCCATGCGTCCCAAGGTCTCTAAGTCCCCTACTGTGCCAGGCACTTGCGCCACTCCACCCCTTACTAATGATTCCAGATTACTTAACCCACCGCGCCCAATGTCAGCAATCATCCCCATAAGGTTGGGTGACTTGTTTATTGTCTGCAACGCTTTTAAAGTGTCGGGCGTGATGCCCCCTGTATCCATTGCATACGGGTCTAGGGCTTGGGCTAGTGCTCTGTAATCAGCCACGATTCGCTAGGGCTTTCGCCATCTCTTGTTTCTTATTTGCCTTGACAAACTCTTTGGCAACCTTAACAGGAATGTCGGCTTTCTTGGCAAATTCAGGGTTATGAGCTGCGGCTTGCATGAATCGTTTTTGTTTGGCAGAAGTGCTAGGCATAAGCGTTTTCCTTCATGTTGATCAGTCCGTTAAGCATCCTTGACTTGGTTTTGTGCCATTCCTGAGAATAGGCGCAGTTCTTGTAATGCTCAAACTCTGGGATGCCTAAAGTGTAATGCGCGATCTTTGCGTCTTGATCGTCCTCACCCACCAATACATTCCATTCCTCTGGTAACTCACCAATCTGATCATCTTTGAGCCACTCGAATCGATGTAGTTCACTTCCTGTATGGTCATCCACAAAGTCAGGGTCTAACACCTTGTTATCAGGATGCTCACAGTTCCACAGTATCAGGCTCGACCAATTCTTTCTTGGATAGTTCTCGTTCTTGGTCTCCATCGCTGTGCCGATGTATTTTCTTTTGTGCTTGGTAAAGTAATTGTGCTTAACTACTTGTACCGCCTTGGTGGGGTCAAATAACTTGTCCAGTTCGGCTATATCGGCAAGCATCAGCATATCGCTTGCGTCCATAAATATCGCTCTACCCTTGAACCCCGTAAAGAACGGCACTAGGAATCTTTGGTAGATAAAGGTGTTCGACCCGTCTCTTTGCTTGCCAAAAAAGGGAGTGATTGCCACCGCTTCTGAGGTTCGCTCAATCAAGGATTGGGTAAAAACATGATACCCAATAGCCTCCCGAGGGTCGTAGCCTGCAAAGATTCTGATCATTTGAGTGTCAGTTTATACAAAGTCGAATCAATTAAAGCTGCTATCTCGTCAATGATGTTTTGCAATTGGCTCTCGTCTGGCATTGCCTTACGATTCTTCTTGACATACTCGGAAATGCTTTCCAAATACTTCACAGGCTCTTTAGCGTTGTGAAAGTTCTCTGGGAAGTTCTTAATCTTTTCGTAACACCCTGAGTAGGCTTCTGCAAACGAATCTGTTAATTCAATGATCTCTGTGTAATACCCACCCAATGCCATGTGAACAGCAAATGAATCGGTAGAGAGGTGCATGAAGTGGGTAACAGTTCCCGAATGGAGTAATGTGCTTATGAAGTCTGCAACATCTTTTTGGTTTTCGTAAGCCATATATATCCTAAAAAGGTGGGGGAGAGCACCCCCCAAAGGCAACTGCTCTTCTTTATTTTAGCAAGGTTCTTATCGTTTCGTTCAATACACTCATCTCATCTTTTTTATAAACCTTCCATATTCTTTGTTGTCCGTGTATTCCGTTGTGCGCCCCTTGATGACAATCTTTGCACAAGGGAATGCAAAGGTATTGCTCGTGTTGGACGATGTGGTGTGCGTCACTTGGGCCACTCGCGTCACAGACCCCACAGTTCATTTCTTTGATCTGGGCTAAGTGCTTGCGCTCTGCTAGTGTGGGTTTATTGTTCAAAGGTTACCCCATGTTCTGCACCCCATGCGTGTAGCCACTCCACAAACTCTGACGCTTGCTCTTTAGTGAAATTGCGCGTTTGCATCCCTAGCTGCACAATGCCATTGCCTGCCAAATTAGGGATAACTGCGCCTGTTTTTAGACCATTGTCTTTGCAAAATTGGTCAACCAATAGGCGTTTCCAACTCTCAGAATCCCATTTAGCACCCAAATGTTGCGCTTGTTTGGCTATTTCACCAATCATGGCGTGGTATTTTTCTTCTTGGTCACGGCTTTTAGCTGCGTCCTTAATCTCTAGCGTCAATTGCTTGGTCTGCAAGGCTTTGAGCACCTTTGGCCATAACCCCGTCATTAGGGTTTTAGCCTGGCTTTCGTTTTTTAGTTGGAATTTCATTTAATCCCCACAAAAACAGGATATGCCTTCTTCATTTTGGTCAAACATATCGTCTTGTTCAAATGAATATTTGTGCATCTGGGCATAACTAGGGCGGTCTATGGCAAAGTATTTTCCATCTCCGTGACATCTTTTAGCCGCCTCCTCCTCTTGTTTTATCCACCACAACGCCCTTTCTGGTTTTTCTTTTATCAGGCTCAAAACTTGAGATTTTGGTTTCAACATACATAAATCGCAGTTTCCGTGCATTGTTTTGCCGTTTATGTTGGGCAATCCCAAGTCGAAAGTCTGGTTTGCCCAAAAATTACCCACTTCTTTTGACGAAACGCCCATTGGGACAAGTGGCATAAAAACTGTTTCGTGCTTGCTTTCTGGGTGTGGGTTAGCGCGAAACTTAGCCACTCGCCTTGGCTCATCAGCCCTGATGCCAATAAATGAATCCCATTCCGTCCACCCCAATGACTTTAAATGTCGGTGCATGGTTCTGGTTTTCATTTGACTAGAACAATACCTGGCTCTTCCGTTAGGTAAAGCAGGCTGAAACCAGTTAATTACCGCTTCAAAAGGCTCACCATTTCGACTTGCGGTTTGGTAATTAACTACTTTTGACAATTTTTCATCATTTTCCACAGCAAATTCCAACCATGTAATTTCTACATTCCAATTTTTTGAACAATCATTTACAAATTGCAATGTGGCTTCCTCTTCTTTGCCTGTGTTGCAAAAAATGACCTTTGCTTGGTTTGGCAGTTGCCCCCCCCAGTTTCTAATACTTTATGTAACATATATGCCGATGTTCTGCCACCTGAGAAACTGATGCAAGTTGGCTCTGTAATTAAAAAGGGGTTCATTCTGTCTCCTGTACCATGATGTTTGCGCCAGCAGTCTCGGCATAGACCTTAGTGATGTGCGCCTCTACGATCTGGCTGTCATCCGTGTAAACAATCCCATTCATTGCATCGGTAATACTTTTGTAAACATTATCTATATCCACTTTCTTGGGATATTCCACGCCCCGTAAACAGGCTTCCTTGCGCTTTTTGGAGTAGGAAGTAGGTACACCATAGCGGAGGTATAAAAACACAGTTAAAGCCCCTTGTAGTGGCTCTGATGCGCCTATTGCTTGTCGGGCTTTCATGGCTACTTGGGTTTCGTAGTCAATTGTCTTGGCATCCGTGTAGGTTTGAACAAATTGACCTCTACGGGCAAACCTTGGTCTGCTCTTCGGTACTGGGTCACCTTCGACCTCAAAAGTTACGATTAGTGTCACGCAGTTCTTTCAGTCTTTGTTTTATCAAGGTAAGCAGAATAGGAAAATCCTTTTGGTATTTCTTGATCATGTATCTGGCGTGTTCTATGGTCGCAGGGTTTTTCACCAGAATCACATAGTGTTTGGCCAGGTAATGCTCGAATATCTCCCGTGAGTCGTAGGGCTTGAGTTGTGAGAAATACTGGCATAAGCTGCCCTTCTCTGAGTCGGTCAAGATGGGCATGGGCTTCAAACTTGGTCATAACCCGTCCAAGATTCTTGCTGCTGTTGCATAAACGCAGGCAGTTTTTCGTAAAGAATTTCTACTTGGTCGGGAGTTAGCAAAAAAGTAATTTCTTTGCCAAACTCAATTGCCTCTTGTTCTACAACCAAAAAACCATCTTCAGAAACCCAAAATATTGTTCTTGGACTTCCTTTTAAATTTAAATAAGTATTCATTTTCTGGTCAACCTATTGATGTAATCTTTAACAAATGAGGGCATAGGCGCAACATTCCTTGTGTCTTCCTCGATCTTCACTAAGGCAGGGTCTCTAAAGTTCACATTGACATTGACTGTCATCTCAGGCACTTCAGCACCATCCCACCGCATTTGGTTGATATAGACCAAAGGCGCAGGAATAAAAACCCCATCGTTCTTTTTCCATTGGTCGGTGGTCTTCATCCATTCAACGTGTTTTATTATTTGATCTGCTTGTAGGTCAAGTTTTAACTTATCCCACTTGGCTCTGCATTGGGCTTTACCGCCCTTTCTAACATTGCTAGGCCATGCCTTCCAGAACTCTTCAAACATTCGTTACCCCTTTTTATAATTTCATAACGCTTACAAGAGTCACAAGTCCAAACCTCTCTGTTACCAGTTAACTCATATTGCCTTACTAACCCACCGCATTTACATTGCCTCATGTCTAAATTGCCTTTTGGTGATTGTTTGAGCAAAGCAAAGCCTTACCGCATCAAAATGAAGTTTCGCTCTGCTTCGATAACTTGCCTTTCGGAGCCATGTCATCGCATCGCATCGGACAGACTTAAAGGGTTTGAGGCGCATACGCGAGGCTCTTACCCATACCACCGAGTTCTATCCCTAGCCCACTCTCCCCGCTTTGGTTTGCTCGTGTAACGGGGTATCTCAGACCTAACCATCGACGTACCGCATTAGGTAGTCCAAAAGCAAAAACCCCGCAAGATGCTCTGTGGTCTTGGCTCTTGGCGAGAGCAACAGCAAGGCGATTGAAGTAATCCAATAGACTCGCTTGCCGTACGACAAGACCACACAGTACCCTGCGGGGTTTATGGACTACTTCATCGCCTAGATGCCACTCTAGACGCTTTAAATTATACACACTATTTCCTTTATGTAAACCACTCAGGTTTAAGAACTAACAACTGCCACATTCGCGCTTTAGGAACAGTCTTCCATTGCGAAACCGCAGCTTGGCTGATGCCCAATATGTCGGCAAGATCACGCTGTGAGCCTGCCAGACGGATAAGATGTTCTTTTGTCATGCCCGATATTCTACATAAGTAAACTTATTCTGTATTAGGGTAAGTCCCTACACACAACACTTAATCTAACTTATAATAAATCATGCCCACAGCACATCGCATAGGGTCTTTTGGAGATAGTATGAACTACGCAGACGAACACGCAGAATTTGATCGCATGACTTGTATATGCGACTTTACAGAAGTTGATTGCTTCTTTGACCCCTACTCGCAGAGTCTTCACTTTGCTTATATCGGTGGTCAGTTAGTCACCGAGATGCTACGCGACTTGGTTATTCAGAACTTTGAACGCCAATACGAAATTGCTTGCAAAGAAGAGGCAGACGCAAATGCCTTGGACTCTGCTCTTTCCCGTTACTACGCTAAACAGGACTACGCATGAAACACTCTAAATACATCCAACACGCCATCCAAGGCCCGTTTACATCCGACAAACCTACCTTGGTAGATCAGACGATATTTTGGTTGTCTGGCTTTGTCTCTGGTCTTATCTTTGCCCTACTTATCACAGGAAATTAACATGAAAAACATTGCTACTGCTTTGGTCAAGGCACAAAAGGCTTTCGGGCCTGCCTTAAAGACCTCTACAAACCCCCATTTCCGTTCACGCTATGCTGACCTATCCGCTTGCGTTGAGGCGGTTGTGGACGCTTTAAACGCCAATGGCATATATCTGTTACAGAAGAACTATGACTGCGCTGACGGGGTTATGGTGGAGACTGTGTTTGTCCACGAATCTGGCGAAATGCTTGAGTGCGGAATAGTCCACTTCCCTGCTGTTAAACATGACCCCCAAGGCTATGCTTCGGCTTTGACCTATGCCCGTAGGTATTCATTGATGGCAGCTTGCGGTATTGCCCCCGAGGATGATGATGGCAACGCTGCATCCAAAAAGCCTGCGGTTAAGGAAACCAAGGCTAACCACAACCAGATGCAAGACCACATTACCTCTATCAGCGAGTCCACCACGCTAGAAGAACTCCAGACGCGCTTTAAAGAGGCTTACAAGTCTGCGGGTACGGATAAGGAATGGTTAGAGGCTGTAACTGGTGCTAAAGATTTAATGAAAAGGAAATTGAAATGACTGAACAAATAGAACAACGCTCGGATGCCTGGTTCACAGCCCGTCTGGGCAAAGTAACCGCCTCACGGGTGGCAGATGTGATCGCCAAGACCAAATCAGGTTACTCCGCTAGTCGGGATAACTACATGGCGCAGTTGATCTGTGAACGCCTTACTGGTCAACAAGGTGAATCGTTTACCAATGCAGCTATGACTTGGGGGACTGAGACCGAGCCTTTGGCTAGATCGGCTTTTGAGGCTTATGCGGATGTAATGGTTGAGGAAGTGGGGTTTGTACCTCACCCACGCATTAGAGACTCTGGTGCGTCTCCTGACGGGCTAGTGGGCGCAGAGGGTATGTTGGAGATCAAATGCCCCAACACCGCCACCCACATTGACACGCTGTTGACCCAAACTGTGCCAGGCAAATACATCACTCAAATGCAATGGCAAATGGCTTGCTGTGAAAGGCAATGGTGTGAGTTTGTGTCATTCGACCCTCGTCTACCGCAAGACCTTCAATTGTTTGTCAAAAGGGTTGAGTTTGACCCTGAGTATGTAGCAATGTTGGAGAAAGAGGTTATCCAGTTTCTAGCCGAGTTGGATGACAAAGTGAACAAGTTAACTAATCTGAAAGTGAAAAATGTCTAAAACCCAATACGAAATCTCTGTCATTACTGGCAAATACACCAATAAAGACGGACAAGAGAAAAACCGCTATCAGCGCATAGGCTCGGTAATTGAGACCAAGAACGGCCCTATGCTCAAGTTTGACTGTATGCCCATCGTTGAGGGTGGGTGGTCTGGTTGGGCATATATGAACGCACCAAAGCCAAAGGCAGACTTCGATGAATCTATCGACTTTTGATCACCCAAGAGTAAGAAATAGCGACCCAATGACAAGTTGGGTGGCTGCGGGGTCTGCCAAAGACCTTGCCAAAGCCCACGCCACCAAGATCATTCAATGCCTCAAAGACCACGGGAGTCTAGGCAAGGATGGTATTGCTCACTTCACGGGTCTAGAGTCCATGCAAGTTGCTAGGCGGTTGCATGAGTTGGAGAGAGAGGGGGAAATCTGCTTGACGGGTAATGTGGTTAAGTCAAAATCTAACCGCTTAGAACGAGAGTGGAAGATAACCCCAATTCAAAGGGAATTGCTGTGAACCCAGAGAGCATCACCAAAGAAATCTTTAATCTGCCAGAGCATCAGCAGCTTAGAGAAGATGTAAAAAAGTTTATTGTTAAACAAGAAATCTTACAAACCATTCAAAACTGTCCTATGTGCGCCCAACACCGAGAGGCTAAAAACCTTTGGAGAAAAGTGGCACTTGATCTTTTTACGAGGCAAAAATGACCCCAGAAGATGAAGAATTCCAAAGAATTTCGCGTGAAATCAAACGCAGATCAGAAGAAGATGACGATATTCAAGAATACAAAAAGCCTTGGGTAAATCTGACGGATGAGGAGATTGCAGAGTTCGCGGAAAGAATGGAAGCATCAGACCCAACCGATAGTTTTTGGCGTGAATTTTCCCGAGCCATTGAACGCAAATTAAAGGAGAAGAACTTTTGAACGCCTTTCACAAAGACTTTATGAAGACCTACTACCCTCATTTTTGGTCAGCACCAAGAATAGAACCTAAACGCAATGTAAGGGTACGCCACTTTTATGTGTTTGCTAGGGCTAGGGCTAAATGAGTTATCTAGTAGGCTCTTTGCCCCCTTTAAAATGCTTTATACGCAAAGAATTTCTGTATGACCAACACAAGGGTCATGGAGAGTTAGAACCCTGTATCTGGGTGTCTCTCAAAGCCATTAGAGGGCAAGTCTTTAGGATTGAGTCTCTCTTACCCCGTTATGGGGCTTTGTACGACAAGCTGCCCATCCACGCTTACTGTTGGAAAGATGGTGGTGATTTACCTATTGACGCTCTCCAGTTGTGGGATTGCCTTGGGTATCGGTTCACCATTATTGAAAAGGTCTTACTCAGGAATCTAAGTGTTAAGGTTTTCGGTAAAGACCGCCAATGGCACTTTGGAACTTATATGTTTACTGTGGACTTTTGTGCAGATCAGACCGACATTGATACGGGTTTTTCTGAGACCGCAGAGGAACACAAATCCTTTAATTTTATTAAACTCGACAACGGACAGTTTGCTTGCCAACCCAACAATCGGTGCATCTGGTATGACCAAAGTCTAGTATCAGGAACAATAACACCTGATTTCAATGTTGCCACCCAGACTTACTCGGTGGACGGGTCACGCAAGTGGGTTGCCTCAGATGATTGGTTTTACGATATAAGGAGTCGAGATGCTTAGTAGTATTCTGACAATTATTGTCACCCTCATCCTTGGTGCGTTAATAGGCGCAGGCGTTCTAGTCGCTATCTTGATAGTTAGCGCAGATAAAGACTAAAAGACCGCCAAAGCCTCATTGGTGTGCTTTACGCGGTCTTCTAGACCAATAATCCCACCATTGATCTTCTTGGTTAACCCAATCCAATCTTGGGCTTCTGCTAGGGCGTTGCAGTTGTGAGTAGCCCAATACCACCCTGCTGTCATAGCTGCGTACTGAGGCGTTCTTACTAGGTCAGGATTCATCACAAAGTCCACCCCACACGCCTTGCCTGCGTGAAAGAAGTTATCGTGTCCCGTTAACTGTAACCACCCAGAGCCTCGGAAACGCCATCCATCCCCACTAGCCTCGTCTCTGTTTCCCATGCGTGAGGCGTAAACCTTGTTTGCTATGGCTTTAGGATTTCGGTGGTAGGGATGTGCAGACTCCAAAGTGGGAAATCGTTTTGGCCATATCTTCATCAACCGATCTGCTGCGTAGTTGAGGTTTTCTTCCAAGATTTTGAACTTGCCACACTCATGCCCACATTGGGCGATAAAGGCGGCTTGTTGTCTAGGAGTAGAAATCCCCCACTTCTGAAAGGTGTCGTTTAGCACTTGAACCAAACTAGGGTCAATGTGCAGTTTTTGGAGTTGGTCAGCGTTTACCATTTACAGACTCCATCACTTTGTTGTAACTGTCGATACAGGCGTTGAGTTGGGCGGTGTTTCTGTCCCCTTGGGCGATGATTTCTGCAATAGCTGCAAGAGTCTGTCGCTCAGATTCACTTCCCTCTTGGTTGCTATTTCCGTTGGGAGGGGCGGGATTTGAACTGGTTTGTACGCAACTTGTGGTTTTGAGGCGCAGGCTACCAGCCCTAATAGCACGATCAAGAGAAGTCTGCTTTTCAGATATGGCATTGTTTGCCTCCTGTAACTTAGTGGAGTTGTCGTTTAACTGTTTGGTTAGTTCTTGCTCTTTAGCCCGAGCCTCTTCATTCTTTTGGGCAATCTCGGATTGCATCTCAGCGTCTCGCTCTACCCACCCCTTATGGTGGCCATAACCATAGAAACTACCGAGAGCCACTAAAACCCCAATGATGAGCCACGGGTTCATCTAGATGCCCGTTCTTTAGCAATTTCCTCACGCTCTGGGTGCAAGAAATCAGGCGGTGTTGTAGGTGGTGGAGGTGCTTTCCATTCCTCGTCCAAAGGAGGATTCACCCATGCAGGCAAGCCACTAGAAACAGTTGCTGGTGTAGTTGTTATGCCAGGGGTAAATGTTGCAGTAGGCGGTGGTGAAACTTTGTCAGCAACCGCTTGAACACCCTTGCGAGACATCACCCCACCGATACCGCCCACGATCAGCAGAACGATGTCGTTGAGCATCTTGGCAAACGATTGGTCAATTGGGGCCATGCTTTTAATGGGTTGCACGACAAATGCTAGGCTGTAAAGCATAAAGATCACAATACCCGCAAGGATGACAGTCACAATCAGGACTACGGAAGCCCAGACGCGAACTTCAATTTCCTCTTGGGTCAGAAGCCGATTGGGATGGAACTTGTGGGGGTTGGACATTTTTCTCCAATACTGGTGCAACAAGGTAATCGGGACAATCTTGGGTAAACAGGCAATCAGGTCTCTGACAGCGTTTAGCAGAGAAGTTCTTAGGGTCTTGGCAATAGTACCGATAGCGGTCTTCACAACCGACTAAAAGCAATATCACCAATAAGTATTTCATTTTTCCCTTAGTTCTCTAAGTTGTTGATTGACTTGTCTTTCTTTGCGCTCAATTCGAATCTCTGCCTTTTGAATCTTAATCCACATCATAATTAAAACAGGTGTAATTATTAAGACAATGGAAAGCATCACACAAACTAGAATCAAAATCCCTCTGTAAATGAATTTATCCATACAGCGTAAAGCCAAGAAACAATAATTAGCACTAAGAATAATCCCATGCCAAGTTCAATTTTTTCTTGTCTGAACCTTTCTTGTTTGTAAGCCTCTCTTTGTCTTTTAATCCTAATTTGTTCTTTTCGTTTGGATTGTTCTTTTTGGACTTTGCTATAAATTTGGTTGTAATTGTCCCATAAAGGGCCTAATTGTGGGGGTACGCTTGCCCCTCTCATCATCCCACTTAGTTTGACATAAGCCTGATCTAGTTCGTTCTTGTAAACGCTTAATTCGAGGATAGTCTCTGGGTCTGGGTCAACGCTTGCAAAGACTTCCTCGTACTTGATTTCCACATACTCGGTTAGTTCTTTGTGATGCCTAAAAAATGCCCCTAAATGCCCAATAAACTGTTGGACTATTTCGGATTCGTTGGGGATGTGGGTTGTGTAGACTTCCTTTTTCGCCACAGACTTGCCTTCTGGCTTGCCACTTGGCTTACTGTCTGGGCTTTGACTTTTAGGTTTGCCAAATAGCCCACTAAAGAAACCCCATATTCCTTTAGCGTCTTTAATAATTGTTTGAGCATCATCTGTCGCTTTCTTTATCTTTTGAACTGCTACCTTGCCCTCGGAGAGAGCCTCACAACAGTAATTTATCCCCTCATAAGCAGCTTGCATTGCTTTAAATGCAAGTCCAATCGTGAATGGGTCAAACACCGATCATTTTCTTGACAAACTCTGCTGCCACGCCTGGGCCTAGCAACACAACCAAAATCACCGCATACAGCAGATATTCAATCTTAGCCATGCGTTTGTCACCAACGGATAAAGACTCATCTATCCGTTTATAACGCTCACTACACAGGGCTTCGTGAACCGCGAGGCGTGTCTCAGCATCCTCAAGCATTTGAGGCGGTTTCCAAAGGAGATAGGTCTTCTGTTGTCCAAAAGTCTTTGGCAAGCATTATCTTTAAATGCTCTTTGTTACGAGCCAAGCAGTTTGCCCAATCTTCTGCTGTCATGCCTTCTGGCTGTCCAGCGTTAATCAGATTTACTGAGTCCATGCAAGCCTTGTAGTGCTGTGCAATTTGTTGTGCTTCTGTTAGTTCGTTCATATTCCCACCTTTGCTTTGAGTGCGGTAATTTCTGTGGCTTGTGCGTCAACTAATGCTTTGAGGTCTTTTATAGCGTTAATCATGTGCCATGTGAGATTAGATGTGTCCACTGATAACACGCCTGTTGATTCTTCTTTCACACAGTCTGAACACACTTCTTGTAGTTCTTGTGCTATTACGCCAAGTTGAACGCCTTGTTTGTCAATAACTGTGTGTGCTGGTAGTTCCGTAACTTCTTCTGCTGTGCGATATTCAAAGTTACGAACACGGATTTGACTCACGATGTCCAAACCTTCTGTGTTGTCTACAATATTTTTCTTTAGACGGAAGTCAGATGTGGTTGACCAAGATGAAGAATTGTTACCTTGGTATACACCACCAGTACTAGGTGCAATGAATCCTGTGCTTGAACCTTTTCCTGTTTGCCCGTTTGTGCCAATTACTATTTCGTTGTTACCTGTTGGCGCACCTGATTGAACACCAGTACCAATAAATGTCCCACTAAACCCATTTGTAAAGTTATTTGCACATTGGTAGCCTATAGCAACAAAATTTCCAGCAGAGCCGTTAACAGCATATCCAGCCTGATAGCCTACTGCTGTACAACTACCAGTGCCAGTATTAGAGTAGAGGGCTTGAGAACCAAGAGCAGTGTTATAACTACCTGTAGTATTTGAATATAAAGCAACCCTACCTACTCCAGTATTTGAACCACCTGTTGTATTTGCTTGTAATGCCCCAGAACCAATAGCAATACCATCTGAACCAGTTGTGTTTGCCGCAAATGTAGACGGTCCAATAGCAATAAAACTATTACCAGTTGTATTTGCAATAGCGGCTTGATATCCAATTACTGTGTTAAATGTGCCAGTTTGTGAGCCACCATTTAAAGAGCCAGAGCCAACTACTGTGTTAGTAGATACAGCACCAGCGCCTCTACCTACTGTTAGACCTGAGATAGATGCGTCATTAGCCAATGTCAACGCAGTTCCGCTAAATGTCATGTTGGCAGAGCCAGCAAACGCACCGCTAGAGTTGTATTGAACTTGAGTGGTAGAACCGCCAGGCGTTGCCGAAATGGTTGTCCATGTTGGTGCTACACCAGAGCCACCAGAAGTTAATGCTTGCCCTGCTGTGCCAGATGCACCCGTTAGCGTTAAAGCAGTTGTTAAATTTGCTGATGCAATGGTTGGGGCAGTACCTAATACATTGTTACCAGTACCCGTATTAGTAACGCTTACCAAACCCTTAGACGCATCCGTTGCCACCGCGCTAGATGCTGTCAGGCTAGTAAAAATTGGTTGTGCGCTAAATGATGCTATTCCACCCACATACAGATTCTTAGCAATGCCTGCACCACCCGCAGTAATGATTGAGCCTGTGGAAATGCTAGAAGAATCCGTAGTCAGGCTAGAAGTAATGCCTTGGGCAAAGGTAATCCGAGCCGTTGTGGTGGTCTGTCCGTCCTTGGTGATGGCGGTTGTCAGTCCTGTGGCTAGGTCAGTAGTCAACGCATTAAACGCTGAAGACGATATGACTGTGCCTGCTACTACTGGTTGACCAGTAGTATTGATGTTAAATGTTCCACTTCCGTTGTAACTCACAATAGCCACCTCCATTGAAAAGGCATATAATTAGAATTCTTACAGGAGGATTTATGGGCCATCAAGTAAAAACCATGATTTTGTGTTCTATTTGTTCTTTGCCGTCTGTTGCGCGTCGTTTGTGCCGCACTCATTACAGTCAAGCATGGCATTCTAAGACTTTGCACAATCATTTGGGCATATCTGAAAAAGATGCTTTTGAAGCGAAAATAGAAAAAACTGAAAATTGTTGGGTTTGGAAAGGCACTAAAAACCAATATGGTTATGGCATTTTTATGCTTGTTGGAGGCAAAACTGTTAGAGCGCATCGTTACTCGTATGAACTTTATAAGGGAGAAATACCGCCTAACAAGATAATCATGCACCAATGCGATAACCCGCCATGCGTTAACCCAGATCATCTTTGCATAGGAACAAAGGCTCAGAATAATGCCGATACCGCTAAAAAACGCAGACATAACTACGGAACTGATCATTGGAATGGCAGATTGAGCAATGAAGATATTGCCATGATCTGCGCCAGCACGGAAACCCAACCCGTACTTGCTTTGCGATATGGCGTTAACCAATCTCATATTTCAAGGATTAAAAATAAACTAACAAGGGCGTAACTCATGGCTTATTCCTTATTTTGACAATGCTTTGGTCATAGCGTCATACTTGATCGCTTCTTCAACTTGTTTACTTAATTGGCTTTTTTCCGCCATTTCTGATGCAGTTTTGGCAAGAGGGAAACGCAACTCGGCTAGTTTATCTAATCCCCTCATTACGACATTACCAGAGTTGGAGTAATTTACAGAGCCTGGCGGTTTTACCAAAGCATCTTTAACCGCATCTCTTACCTCAACCAAAGTCTCTCGACCTTGCTTGCCAAACATATAAGTTAATTTATCTTCGCGGTCTAGCGTATCAATAGCGTTATTGAGTTTTGCAAAGGATAGTTGACCGCCAGAGCCTTTGGTAAGTTGGTCTTTTAAATACTGTATGGTTTGACCCTGTAACTCAGCATAAGCCTGTTGCCCTTCTGCGCCACCCTTTTTCAAGAGTTTGGTAACAGTTCTCATTTCCTCTAAAGAACCATCTAAAACCACATGGCTAAACACATCATCTAGGGCAACGGCTCGGTCTTTATATCCACCGCGAGTACCTAATAGTTTTGCCACCCGATAGGTGTTCTCAAAATCATTGGCTAACTCTTTGCGCTGATTTCTAGCTGCTCGGTAAAGATCACCGCCTGCGCCCTCAGTTATGTCATTGATAACGCCCTTGACTCGTCCCATGTAGACAGAGGATTGCTCACCAGGCTTGGACAAACTACCCGCAGTTTGATACAGATTCTCAATGTCATCAATTGTGATCTGCCCATTAGTAGCCTTTTTCAAAGCATCCAACTTGGCTTTGATCGTTTGAATCTGAGGCACAGAAATGCCTTCTGGGGCGTTGTCTGTTAACCATTGATCAAGTTTAGCGGTGTCCACCACTTGTTTAGTCTCACCCGCTTCTCTAGCCTTTTGATAGGCTTGATCAACCAATGACTTTTTGTCATCAAACTGCTTGACTAGGGTTTTGTCAACAATAGAGCCAACTTTGCGATAGGCGGTAGGGTCGGCAAACTCTGCGCCTGTCTCGTTAGACAATTGCTCAAAACGCCTCAAAATATCGCCTTTTTGACCTTCTTTGAACTGAATCAAAGCCTTGGCTAATTCTGGCTTTTCTTTAGGAATGTCAGACTCAAATTGCAATTGACCTAAATCTTGGGTTTTCTCGCCCTTGGTTAAACGAATGCCTTGCTCTCTTGCTCTGATCTCTCTAGCCAATGGTTCGTCCACAGTAGCTGCGCCCATGCCTTGCATTTTTGGCTCGGGGGCTTTAAGGAGTGCTGCCATTTTTTGTGCGGTAGTGCTAGGGGCAACCAAAGAAGATGCTTGGCGCACCGCAGGCCCTGTCAGCGTAGAAAGGGCTGTCCCTGCGCTTGTTAGCGGAGTTGGTGGCACAGAGCCTAAAACCTTTGCCATCTCGCCTACCACCGCAGGCCCTGTCTCGGTGCGAGGTTGATAGAACTGCTTGCTAACAGTCTGAGCCATTTGCTCACCCGCTTGTCTGCCTTGTGGCGTTCCGTAGCCACCCGTAGCCTCGCCATACATCCTAGCAATAGGAGTGGTTACTAACCGACCAATGTTGCCTGCCACGATTGCAGGGGTTTCCACATAACCCATGATCTTGTCTTGCAAACTAGGCTCTGGACGCGCTTGTGAGGTGCTAACTTGACCAGGTATTTGGCTTGCCATTTGTTGAGGCGCATTAGCAGTCAGACCAACTTGTTTATAAAACTGGTCTTTGGGTATATCAGCGTAAAACTTTTGATGCAAAGCATCAGCCAATGCCACATCGGGCATATCGTTATATTGCGGATATTGACTGCGAACTTCTGCTAGTGTTGCCATTATCTGAGTCCTAATGGGTCACCTTGTGGGGCAGCATTTCGCATCCCTTGAGGCCCTGCTTGAATGTTCATAGCCTTAATTGCTAACTCCCGAGCCTTTTGCTTTTGAGCAATGACTTCAGGCGTATCACCCACTTGTGGGAAATACTTTTTCTCTTCATTGGCAAATTCAGATGCCGCAATAGCTGCACCAGACTCTTGGCGCAAAACCGCAGTAATGAAGTTTCTACGCGCTTGATCAACTTGTTGCTGTTCCGCGCTTGGGCCACCCAAAACGCCTGGCAATGGGTTTATTAATGCGTTTGTAGCGTCTTGGAGTTTTTCACCAATAAAAGGAGTTAAGCCGACTGTTCCACCAATTGCAGAACGAACTATGCCAGTATTGGTAACGCCCTTCTTTTTC
>Ga0247722_10000888_pt1 | contig 17318 bp, 21 predicted proteins | sample MSEWelMarce3H_FC_FD_189094 | JGI IMG/M metagenome (GOLD analysis project Ga0247722, IMG submission 189094) | Subsurface sediment microbial communities from gas well in West Virginia, United States - MSEEL Well Study Marcellus 3H_FC | ecosystem: Environmental > Terrestrial > Deep subsurface >... | reverse complement strand
TGGAGAAAGAGTTGAAAGAGCTGAAAGAGGGGATTTCTTTAGCGCCTGTGAGCGAGGACGAAGCAAGGGAGTGTGAGAAGTATTATGAGATTCAATTAAGGATTTCCCAGAACCAGAACGCAAAGAAGAAGGCGGCGCAACGAGAGTTGGCGGCTTGGGTCGACGAACATAAGGATGCGGTATGGGGGCCGATTCGTGCATCATACGATACTCACAAAGAGCTGTGTAGAAAGAGGGATTCAATTGAAGAAGAAATTTGTAGAACGAGGGACGTTCTTTGGCCACCTCATGACGCCACTTCGTGTAATATTCCTTCCGTCCTCGCTCGTCGTCGTCTAATGGAGGAATACGGATACGTAGAGAATGGATCTCTCTCACCGTTAGGACGACTGGCGTCTGAGGTGAATGAGGGTCACCCATTCTTGATGGCAGAGCTATTTGTTCATCAGACGAAAACTTTATCTCCTCTCCCCCTGAAAGATCTCCTCACCGTCCTGGCCCTGTTTATTGGCGAGGGGCGAGATGAGAACGTCTTCTGTGGATATTGCGAGTCTGTGTCAAATGAGATCAATGAGACCTTCCAACATCTCCATGCGACGGCAAAGGACATTCAGACCCTGGAGGCCAAATACAAGATCGCCTACGACCCGAAGTTCTGGGATCTGAGCACGGAGTGGATTGAACCCATCTCGGATTGGCTGAATAGCGAGGAGACCCTGGGACAGATTGCCGCAAGGCACGAGATCTTTGAGGGGAATCTTCAGAAGGCGCTCATGAAGTTGAGCGGTCTCCTGGAGGAATTCCAGGCCATGGCCACCATGTCTGAACAGGTTGAGATGTTGGCGAAGTTGGAGGAAGCACGGCCACTCGTCTTACGAGACATCGTGCTTTCAGAGAGTCTGTATTTGCGTATTTGAGGTCGCCTCAGAAAAACCTTTCGATAATCACAGGATATGTATAGAGAACAGCAATCACAAAGACAATCATCAGACTATAGGTAATGACCAAATTGGTCTCAGAGTTACCAACCAACCTTTTTAACACAATCTCAATGATGCCCCAAAGGGCGATCCACCATACCACGACCAAAAAAGAAGCGGCTAGAATTTTTGATGTCTCCATCTCTATAGAATGGTGTGACGAAAGACCATCCTCTCTTTCCAAAATGGAGTCTTCATATCCAGATACCATGTGAGAGAAACTTGTGTCTTTGGTTCTGGGATTGCGGTCAAGGACCGCACTTTCACCACACGCTTCCAGGCCGGAACATATACTCTAAATTTCTCTGGGCCGCTTTCAACGACAACTCCTGTCACTGGCCTGCTCTCCTTGAGTTCTGTCATGAAGAAGAGATCTCGACTAAATGCCTTGGCCTGTTTTTGGCGTTTATTCAGATGTTGGACGAGGTCATCTGTGACGACTTCGCCCTTGAGAATGCGTTGATTGACCAGATCGCAATATCTGCGAATGGGAGATGAAGCGTAGGCATAAGCGCCTGTGGCCAGGCCGAAATGGGTGGGATTACTGGCAGATGCCCCCACAAAGGTGGCGGAGTCGTAGGCCAAGAAGGCAAGATCTGGATCAATCTGGGTCCATTTATCCAGCTTTTCTTGTTCGGGTTGGGAATGGGTGCGGAGAATGCCTTGCCTCTTAGATCTTAGAGCTTCTCCTGCGTGTGTGTTATAGAGAATCATCATCGTTTCCACCCATTTATGAGAATCTGTTTGGCCGGTCAGGGCGGCCAAGACTTGGATTTCTTCACGGGTTTGGTTGCGGAAGTCTTCCTGGGCTTCGTCGTATGTGTAAGAATGATTTGTGGTGGTGACTGTTTGAAGCCAGGTGAAGTTGGTTGGTTGGATTTGGCCTTGGGCAGACCAATCAAACTGGAGACTCAGACAGAGTCGTGGTTGTCCTGGGAGGAGGGTGGCGGCTTCTTCAATATGGGCAGGGAGCATGGGCGCTAGAACGGTGCCTGTGGGAGAATAGAAGGAGGTCGCCTTCGCTTTTGCCATCAAGTCAACGGGATCACCTTGCTTCACATAAGCGGCCACATCAGCGATATTGATGCTGATGGTCCAGCCCGTTGCCGTTTTTAAGAAGGTGAAGGAATCGTCCACGTCCTTACATCCTGGAGGATCTATATGGAAGGTCCAGCCTTGGAGATGGACTCTTTGTGAGCTGGATTCAGGGGAGATGATCGGAAGACTTGGTTCGGTTTGTTTTTGTTTACTGGGACGGAGCTCCTTTTTACTGTCAAAGGCGTAGGTTGCCATGAGGACGGCGAGCTCTGACTCAGGGGTCGGATTACCAAGGATTTGGACGAGATTCGCTCGTGGGAGCTCTTTTGTCTGCGGGTATTCTTTTCCGTATTCCACGATGGCATGGACGTTGTCATTACGTTGGCTACAGCCAACCGCAAAAGGACCGAGAGATCTGTCATAAGGAACAAAGCGATAGATTGGTGTGCCGTGGGTTGTGATGCCGTAACGAACTTTAGAGCCGAGTTCAAGAGTACCGCCTATCCACGTATTTAGCATAAACTGCTTGGGACTTTGGCTAATAAAAATTTCAAACACCAATTTTTATTTGATTCTTGGAATTAAATAAAAGCCATGTCGCCCTGAAGAACTTATCCTAAGAAATCAACCAGACGCTTCTCCCAAACAATCTTAAACTTCTTCAAATACTGATCAAGCTCATAATATCGCCCAGCATCGTTCCATGAGATTACGACACTTACTGAGCCAGAAAAGCCAAGCAAATTTTTCTGGATGAAGCGGGTAGAATCTAACATGGGGGGTGTTACAGAGACGACATCACGCACGACACTATCCATGTAGGTAGAACCTTCTATCTTTTCTAGCCAGAGCCTGTTGCGAATCTTGGGAAACACATCTGTATTCGTGATAGTGACTTCCAGCTCCAGACTTCCATAGTGGGTCTGTGCTTTTAATAGTCCATACCACTGTTGATTTACGCTTTCGTATTCAAGATCCTCTTGTCGCTGGGCCAGAATGTTAACGTGTCTATCCAAGCTCTCCAGAAGTAGAACTGTCCTGGTGAGATTATTGCTAATACTTTGTGTTTCTTCTGATTGGATAGACGAGTGTTCCTTGAGAACAAGAATATCTTCGTCACAGTCACGGGCGATGGTGTCCGTGCCTTTGAGATCTGAATATACACTGAGTATCTCTTCCGCTAACTCGTTGATATCTTTCTTAACATTGTAAGCAAGGCTCATGAGGCCGCCTGCCAGAAGGAGCAGCAGGATTTGTGTAAAAGGGATCTTATTGACAATCCACAATGAGGGAATGATATCGGCGATAGCGTCCATTTCTATCTTGGGGACTGGGTTTTGGAGGCTTGGGTTATTTTCATTTTTTATAGCCATCAGATATATGCCATTTTCCCAATGAGACGCCGACCTTCACGAGAATCAATAGGGAATGATCCTTCTAGCGGATAATAGGATATCTCGGAAAGTGTTCCTATAGTTGGAAATCTGTTTAGACAAATGACTCTTCGTATATGACGAAAGCCAAGTGTCGTATATCTTTTAAGAATTCCTGGATTCTGTAAATCACGTGTATGAACACGAATCATTTTTGTGCTGTTATACATCTAATTCTAATTATAGCAAAAAATTGGCTGACAGATGAGCACAAAAATTGGGATTCTCGTAGAGAATCCACTTTATTTTTGTGCTCATCACAGATGAGCACAAAAATTGAATATTTTCCCACCGTTAACCAACAGTCCCCATGACGTTCGAGTATATCCGCACCGAGACCGGCGAGTTTCAGTGCCCCCATTGCGACTTCACAAAGAAGAATCAGAGTACCGTCCATATGCACATTAAGGCGAAGCATTCTGGCGCCTTCAAGCATAAGTGTGAGCATTGTGCTTACGAGTGTCCTGCTCGTCAGACCTTAGATAACCACATGGCCGCCAAGCATCCAGATCAGCTTGACCAGAGAGTTCGTGAGTTTGTCTGTCCTCATACGACCTGTGGTTTCCAGAGTTTGACCAAGGGAGGTCTACGTAGTCATTATCTCTTAAAACATCTGGCAGGATACACTAACAAGTATCTTGGCAAGACCGAGGAGGGAATTCAGTGTAGTCATTGTGGTACAGGCTTTCAGTCAAAGCCTTCATATGTGTATCATCTTGTTAATTGCCTTCCTGAGGAGGTTAGGACCAACCCCATTATTAAGAAAGGACTGTGTATTTAGCTTTGACCTGTGTCAGAAATATCTTTTTTAGATTTTTCCAGAACCTTAGTTCTGGAAAAATCGTTCGCTCAAACGGGCAGTTCATCTGTCCGTTTGACTGCGTTCGTCATATCATTCACATCAATAACAATGGAATATAAATGGTAGCCGAAGGCGGCAAAGGCCGTCATAGCCAGAAGTTCAAACGCCCATCTTGGCGTATCATATCCTTTGGCACCAATGAACAGAAGTAAAGGACCCACGGCCAAGGCATGAATGAGATTTATCCAGAGGCTAGGACTCTGCGCTTTCCACTTTAACATAGACTTGTACCCATGGTAAAAGATCAGAATAACTCCCAGGCCTGATAAAATAGTAAAGATCCATGGACTGAGCTGCCCACGGAGGATGGCCACGTATAAGAAGAAGGGCGCCACCAGGAAAATGTGAAAGAGGTGTATAGCGAGTCTAGATGACATTCTAGTCCTAAACAAGAATAAATCGTTGAAGCATATCATCAGCGTGTGATAATGCGCTTTCTACCCATGCTTGATTGACGGCGTAACTTTCTCCACAGACAAACACATTGGGGTGAGCCATAGGAATCGGCTGCATGATGCGACGACTTTCTTCCCTCACATCATAAAGGCCGGGCAACCAATAGGAGCATCCATGTTTCCAATGACACATCTTGAAGAAGGTCGGTTTAGGAATGCTTCGGTCAAATAGTTTCTCAGATTCGGCAATGATTCTATCAGAAACTCCCTTCTCTCCTTCTTTTTTAAGAATATCTAGCCAGAATTTTGTATCTGTATTATCTGTGTAAGAGGTCATGATGGTGCCTGAGGCGGCGGAGATCGGAATCACATTTCTCAGGGGAGAATCCGTGATGGTTCTTGGAATATCGGCGAACCAGGCCGGTTTAGGGAACACACCGTAAATGCGTAAGAGGGGTGTCATGGATAAATGTTTGAGGATCGGTAAATTCTTGAAGATGGCGATACCTTTGAGGGCATCGGCATGAATGGCGAGAATGGCCTTGGTCGCCTTGAAGGTTTTCTGGACCTTGGTTTTATTGTTCGTGGGTGTAAAATTGAGATAGACTTTGTCTTTAGTGGTCAGGGAGACCAGACGGTGTTCGGTGAATATGTCCACTTTCCCTTTCAAGTCGTTGGCCATATGATCCACCATAGAAGCCAACCCTTCTTTCAGAACATAGAAATAGCCCTCCCTTCCACCGAGTTCGTTTCTTAAGGAGTCTAGGGCAATATCTGCCCTCAAGGTGACAATCTCAGATGTGTAGGCGAATCGGCTTAACATCGCCTTCACCTTCTGTCCATCCATGGTGCTATAGAGAATTTCCTCAAGAGTATGGGTTTGAAGGATGGATTTGTCGAGTTTGTGTAAAATGGATACTATGTAGGCTGCCAGGGATGCCCACATATTCTTGGTTACTTGGGCCTTCATAGGATGCCATTCAGCGGCCTCTTCACTCGGGATTTTTATCTTGGTGAGACCGTAGTGGGCGACCAGCGAATTCACGAGGGCGTGGGAGCTGTGGATTCTTCCAGCGCCTTTTTCAAACTGGACGGCGCCCTTATGATAGGTTTGAATGCGGCCGCCGAGAGAATCATACATTTCCATAAGAGCGACTCTGGCTTTGGGAAATGCCTTTGTTATAGTTAGGGCGGAATAGAGGCCGGCTATGCCTGCGCCAACAATGATGAAATCATAATCCATCTATTATAGGATAAAAATTGGGATTCTCGTAGAGAATCCAACCTATTTTTTTAGCCAGATTCCTGGCTAAAAAAATTGATTTTTAGAAGTTGCCTGGAAATCAGTCCCACCATGGAAGGCTGTCACACTTTTGCCTTTACCCACAAGATTCGCCCTGATGTTTCTGGAAACTCTTTCGCCTCTGGCCTGGCAAACCTTATCACGGAGGATATGGTTCAGCGTGCCATTGATGCGATTAATATGTCGGTAAAGGATTTCCCAGATGCTTGGGAGTTTGTTCGCCAAGGGAATCTGGTGAAGGAGAATGAGTTGCCTATGCCATCTCATCCTTTGGCGAAGATTGTGTTTGCCCAGATGGCTAAAGATGATCACACTGGATTCACGGCTTCCTATACGCTCGCCATGGTCACTGACCTTTCTCGGCAGAGGGGTAAAGAGCTGGGGATTGGTAGGTAAGTTATGCTGCGGTGGCACAACGAAACATTGAATATCTATACACATTTAATACCTGGTCTCTACTGGCTCTGGAAGACTATGACTGTTATTCCATCAGGCAGTCCAGAACACGAGTTTTTGATCTTTGTTACAAATGGGGCTGCGGCGACGATGGGTATTACGTCTGGATTAGCGCATTTACTTCACATTGAAAAGGGCTGGTCCACTTTCTCACGAAAAATGGATTATCTTGGAATTATCGCCATTAATTATGCACATTCATTATTGGATACCTTTCTCTTAACAAAAGGCATTTGGCACAGTCGCTGGTTATGTATAGTGGGCTTTTTTCTTCAAACCATGGGCGCTCTGTTTTGTGCGCAACGAATCGTTACAGATATAGAGATTGGAAGATTCTGGGCGTTTGCCTATCCTGCGTTAACAGTTCCATTCACGTTGGCGGTGTATTGTGTTAGAGGGTCTGATTCTGTCGTTCAAGATTCTACACAAGCGTCGCTCAATTGTAGCATCCTTATCACGATTGCTGGACTCGTCTTTTTCAAAGGCGGGTTTCCTGAACGGTATTATAATCCTGGAGGAATCTTTGACAAATTCGGCAGTCATACCTGGCATCATATCTTTATTGTTTGTTCCATTGTGGCGGGATTCAAATGTCTCCCAAACCTTTATTTGCTAGAGTAGAGAAATGATCATGTATATCCTCTACGACAAGCATGAGATAGCTTATGTTTTATACGATTTGGAAAGAGCTATACAAGAAGCAATGCGATTGTCTCTTGTATTAGTGCGAGTTCGTGTGGGTGAGGGCGGGAAGGCGACATCAATGACTATTTACGACGGCGGGTTGCCTTACGAGCCTTAGCCTTTCTGGATTTTGCCTTTCTGGTCTTTCTCTGGCGCTCAGAAGACCCATTTGACATATTATTTGTTCCATACCCTCCAGCAGATCCAGAATTCTCATTTTCATTATTTGAACCAACTGGTGTTCCAACTCGTGATCTTACTGGAGGAGTATGAGGACTATTCACGTATTCAATCGCTTTTATAAACTCGTCATGTATTATTTTTACATCGTCATTACTGATTGGGAATTGAGTAATTAATTCTTCCAAATCATCTGTGCTAAATAAATGTTCAATAAACTGATCTTTAATATCTTTATTAAACCCTCTATATATATTATCATAAAACTCTTTACTATCTAATAATCTTCTGAAAACTTCTCCTTTTTTCTTAATTGTTAAAGTATTATACATAGTATTTAGTGTATCTTCCTCCATTCTACTTCTGTAAATTCTTATTAATCCAGGTGGCCACGGCGGCGGTATTGCTGCTCTGAAGATTCTCTACCTTTGCCGGTGTTCCTGCTTTTAATAAGACGAAGTTGGGAATACTTCTTACACCACAGAATCCAGGAGTATATTTATTCTCATCAATATCGCACTTATAGATGGGAAGATCAGGAAACTCTTCGTGGATAAACTCCATGTCCAAGCGCTTACAAGCGCCGCACCAGTTCGCCGTAAAATAGACGAGGATGGGAGACTCAACCTTGGCATACATCGCCTCAAACTGCTCTTGTGTTTGGAGGGGTATCATTTTTAGATCCGACATTTCTACTTGCCGAAAGAAGTAATCCACCACCGATGACCGCACCAAGAGCGCCCAGGGCAGTATAATCCAAGGTGTTAAATGTGTTTTCTTTTCTGGCTCTCTCTAGCCTTGCGCCACCCACCATGACGGGTCGCTGGACAGGAAGAGCAGAAGGAAGGGTAGGAACCGTTACAACAGGGGTAGGCGCCAATGTTCCTATGGTTGAAGCGAATCCAGGATTACTCAGCTTTGCCGTTGCGCTCGCCACAGAAGAGCCAACACCGCTCGCCAATCCAGAAGAAAGAGCGCCAACCTGTGCTGCGGCATCAGTCACTTGAGCCACCTTGGCCAAGCCTTTATCCACAATCACTTCTTTCGCCGTAGTCACAGACTCCACAATAGCATCCTTGGTATCTAAGGCAGCTGAAATGCTTTTTCCTATCCCTGGGAAAAAATAGGACAGGATGGGAATAATCATGCGAATGATGGTCTTGAACATAGTATCGGGAGGACAAGGTTTTATCTCAGATTGTCCTGTGAGCCTGGGACTATGTCCATCAGCATCCATTCCAAGGTAGGTGAAGGGGAAGAAGCGTTTAGAACCAGCCACCAAGAGATCGGCGGGATTACTAAAGAGAATCCAATAGTCGTAGAACATGGCGCATAAATAAAAGAGGAAGCCGAGGGGAATGATGGTTAAATCAGCGAATCTGGACACGGCGTTATTCGTATCTCCTGCGATCATTTGTGCCAGCGGAGCACATGGGATGAGCAAGGCATATAAGACAAACCATAGAGGATTAGGAGCTTCCCCCTTATCGTCAAGAGCCTCAGGTTCCGCCCACATTCCTTGCGCCAATCCCATAGCGCCCCAAGGATGTGCCAGGCCGTGTTTATTGAGAGTCTCGGTCGTATACCCACCAGAACTAGATAATTGGACCATGTCATATGCCCATAGATATCCCAGACTGAAGAAATTGGCAATTAAAAAAATAAGGGCTGTCTGAGGAGATCTCAGATATAGATGATGGAGTCCGAACATACCAAAAACCAGGGTGAACCACCACATGCCTGATTGGGTGAATTGGGGGTTACTCCAAAATTCAATACGGGTCTGGGATACTGCTGGGAATTCCCACACCATTACTACAGTTACGATAGAGCTTTGATTGCCGGGTTTCTACCCTTCAACCCCAGTGTCTAGATGCGGAACAAGATTCCGCCAAATCCATTCGTAACACGGAGGACATTGTGATTGAGTGCGTATATTCTCGCATTCGCCGGTCCTCGTGGCGGACTCACTGCCGCATTCATCTGAATCTGTAAGACAATGCTGTCAATACGACTGGCGTTCATACTTCCACTTGGCTGGACATCCTCGGGGCGGAAGCAGAAAGAATAGGAATACACATAATCATCAATAGGAATGACGGTGTGATATTGATATGGCTGAACCAGACGAAAATAATCGGCATTACGAATATCAAAGCGGTCAAAGCCGTCAAGGCGTAAAATGGCCGTAGTAATGAGATTCTGGAATCCCACTTGTGTGGAGGTTTCCCCAATAGACAGATTCGTATAATTGAACCACTGATGGGCATTCACCGCCGCATCTCTCTGAACGAGCCAGAACAGCTCACGGATAGGATGGTTGAATTCCATAGGAAGCTGGACCGTGGTTGCCGCCTTGTCTATGGAAATGCTGTTAGTGTATTGAACCTGCTCAATCAGATACTCGTGAGAATTTGCCACGAATCTGCGTCGCTCCTCTATGTCTAAATGGACGAAGTCGCCATACATATTGAAGGACGTGATGGAGGCCGGCTTTACCGTGACATCGCAAGGAACGGCGCCAGGGTTATCCACCACGAACACACCCTGGAGGGGGCGCAGCGTGATATTCAGACGAACGGGGTGGTATTGAAGGGCGATCAGCGGCAAGGCGAGGCCAGGATTCTTACAGAACCAGAAACGTAGAGGGACATAAAGACTGATAGGGCCGAACAGATTGACGGCATTGGAAGGGGCATTTCCCTGACTGGCGCCGTTCGTCTTTCCAATCATGTTGTTCCATCCCTGGCGCTTATCTTCAGTGATCACATAGTTCGTCCAGATCTCCATCCATTCGCCGGTCTGTTTATCAATTTCTTGTTCCCCAATGTCCAGACTAATTTCTTGAATGAGGGCGTGACCTATGGAGTTTGTGTAAGAGACTGGTTTGTTTGTCGTGGAATCATAAAGTGCCGGAAGAACAATCTCTAACCATAGAGGACCAAGTAAATCGCCTTTTCTTGGTATAACCGTCGTGATACGTCGGCCAAAATCGGCCTGATTATCAAATTGAATAATGGAAGACTCCATGGAAAAATTAGTATATCTTCTGTATACCATTTTGAACCATGTGACTTGGGGATTCCCTGTGAGAAAAACGTCTTGTTTTCCACTGGCCACAAGTTGTAATAATCCTCCTCCCTGTGTCATCTGATTGTGTCGGTGATTCTTGGTGAGGGTAATTCTCGCATTAGCTTTTCTGTGTAAAAAGGAGAACGATGTCCGATACGATAGTCCTTCGTAAAGTCTATGCCCTAGATTCAAATACAGGACTTTTTCTTTCTACAGGACAAGTCCTGTTAACCAACGGTCTCGGTGGAACCAATTGGACAGACATGTTATCTACTCTGGCCATTGTGGGTGGTCCTGTGCTGGTAGGAATGCCCTCCACCATTAGCACATTCTCCACCATAACCTATGATACCACCGCCAGCCTGTCCTCCATTTCTTCGGTTTTCCTCAAATCCCTGTGTAGCTTGGGTGCCCAGATTGATGGACTCGCCGGCAATATTGTCACGAACAACCTTGGCTCTCTTGGCTATGTGAGCACGGCAACTCTCAATGCCGCTATCGCCCAAGCCGTCAGCACCTTATCACAGAGCCCAAGCACCGTCAGCAGCCTCATTCCTTCTCTAAGCACCTTTCAATACGCTAACAGCTCCACGATTTCCAGTTTGACTGCTTCCTTGAACGCATCGTCCTTGAGCACGGTGGAGGGTCTCAGTCAGCTGGGATACGTCAATTCAAATCAGCTCACAAGTACGGTGGCTGGCCTTGGCTCTTCTGGATATGCCAGCACACTGACGGATTTCCGAAGCACCGTAGCCGGTCTCGGCTCTATCGGATATGTGAGCACGGCCACCCTGAATAACAAGTTTGACACTCTGGGTAATTGGTATGTGAGCAGTTTGAGTATGGCGAGCACTGTGGGCGGCTTGTCCACCTTTGGTTATGTGACGAATATCAATCTTTCCACGGCGGTTGAAGGAATCTCGGCAATGAAGAACAGTATTCGCTTTGATACTGTCACGAGTGTGACGGTGATTGGCGGGACAAATACCTTCACGAATACGGCGAATGTCATCTATGTGAGCACCTTTTATCAAAGCAGTATGGTCTACAGCGGGGCGTCACCAGGTGTTACTATCACAGGAAATCTGGTTACGCCGAACGCCATGGAGTTTTCCACGGCGATTCTAAGACTGGATGCCCTCAGTAGTTTCATTAATTCCAATTCTCGTATTACCGTGGATGTCTTCCCCACCTACGCCTTCACGAAGTTGGGAACAGGCGCCACAGCCACTACCATGTTGTATATGTCTACTATGCTAAAATACGAGCCGGCCACTCTTCTATATAGCACCACCACGACGAACGCCATGTTTGCGGGAACAACGCAAGTGAGCTTTGAAGGAAATCCGACAGTAAGAGTGGATTCGTCCAATATTTTCAATCAGCCTATTCGCCTCACCATCCCTTATGGGACGGCTCTGGATTTCACGAAAAGGATCACGCTGTATCATTACATGCCGAGTTCTATACAGAAAAATCAATTACAGAACGCCCTCCACAGTAATATCGTCACACCGTATTTCGGATCCACAGGGTCTGTTTTTGTGAGTGTCCAGAATTCTGTCTAAGAATTCTGTCTAAGGCCATAATACTGTCTAAGGGTAGAAGGGGATGTCCCGCAGAACAGTAGACACAGAAATAATAACCATTCGGCAAGTCAATGCCCTCACACCAACAAATTCCTTCATCCCTGCCCTCACCACACTGACATCCGATGGACAAGGAGGGACATTCTGGGCCATCCCTTCCAGCCTCGGCGGAGCACCTGCCCTCAACCAAGTGGTGGTGGATAATCTCCCCTTCCCCCAAACATCCACATTTAACACACTCTATCTATCCACCACGCAAGGTATGGGATCAATAACGAATTCCACCACAAATCTCATTACCCTGTATTCAAAAGGATTCACGGGCTTTGATATCAGCGGTGGAAATATGCTAACGTCATTTTCTAATTCCATTCTTTCTCCGACGATGAAACTAGTCGGAAGAAATGGCGTGAAGATAACAGGTGACCCTTTAAATCAAACCCTCTTTTTTGACACACAAGTTTCGGCGATTAGCACAGGAATCTATGGATACTCACAAATCAATATGATATCCAATGCTTCTACTGTCTCACAAGCGGCGATTCAGAATTCAAATCGCCTGAGCATGAGCGCCGGTTCTGTATCAACTATTCTGAATCTGGTCGGTGTTGGAGATATTGTGTTAAATGGTAATTCCACGAGCAATTCTGTCTTTTTGACTATTTCTAGTTTCAACTCCGCCGAGTATTTAACGATCAGTAGTCTTGTCTACGCAACCTATCCCTCATCCATGAGTACGGTCAGCACTTTGTTCAGCGACCGCTCATCGCTCATTACTTCCATGAGCACAAATACCGGTGAATTACTGAGTACTTCGCTGAGTTTCCAAACTCAGATCCAGAATACCCAGAATACTATGATGGACTTTTACACAAATATCGATTTATTCAGGCTACTGTCCACCAGTGTTCAGGCGAACAATGTTGTATTCAGTAATGCCTTAGATTCCGTCGTATCGTATAGTTCCAGTATTAACACATCCCAATTTACAAAGACATATCAAGGAGTAGTTGGATCAAATCAGCATATTACTGTGTCAACCGTCCAGTTTCGCCTTGATTCGGTATCGTCACTTGTTAATCAGGGGGCACAGTTTATGATGAGTTATTCTCCATCCATGATCTACAATTTCCTCATCACATCGGCAAATTTAGCCTTTGTATCAACCTTTATTGTGGCGGGAAATACAACGATTAATGAGGCGACCTTTGTTCGCCCTTGGTTTCTCCAGACCACAGATCCCGTTAATACGAAGCCTTATTTATACACAGATACCATGAAGTTTGTGATTAACAGCAGTAATATTGTAAACGCTCTTGATTCAACCTTTACGATTTATCACCACGTGGATGTGAACATGGTTTCTTATCCAAATGACAGAACAAATGAGGCGATTAATAATTTAACACCTGGATTCAATTCTCTGGCATACACGCTAACAGGGATGAAACAATAGATTTGAGGTAGATTAGAATGAGTTCAAGATTGACAGTAGACACCACGACACTCAAAGTTCGTGATGTGTTTTGTCTAAATAGTAACGCTGACTATATACAACCTGCTTCTATCCCGGTTATTGGTGATTTTGGCAAGATACAGTGGCTTTCCAGCATAGAATTCTTGAGCACCATCAGCGTGCCTGTTCTAAGCACCACAATTCTTGATATACTCGCCTCAGTTCGCCCTGGCTTTAGCAGCATGTCCACCATATTCGGCTCAACCACAACGAGCGCCTTTCGGTCCACAGTGGCCGGCCTCGGCTCTTCAGGATATGTGAGTACCGCCACCTTAAATAATGCTGTTACTGGTCTTTCTTACGACAGTGGGTATATTAGCACCACGACCCTCTATGATTGTTTCACGAATTTGGCGGATATGGGACGAATCACTGGATACATTGGACCCATGGTGAAGTTTCTTTCTGGAGTTGGGAGCAATTTGAGTAATGGTTACATCAGTACCATGAATCCTGGAAGTTACCATATCTATAAGTCCACTCTTGCTTATCCTGGAAGTTCCATTTTTCAGAGTATGGCTGATGGAGCCACGCTTAGAACAGGTCTTCTTAATATCGGCGGATATAGCAATAAACTGGTGAATACTTCCTTGATGCGTATTGATGTGAACGCAAATATATCGATGACGTATCCTACAGGTAGCGCTCTTATGGTTGCCGCAGGATATTATGCCACATTTAATGCCAATGGAACCGTTATAAATAATAGCAATGCCATGTTACTTTATACAACAGATGGAATTAATTGGGAACCATCGGCCTCGGCACAGAGCGTCTTCAAATCAATCACTAAGGTTGCCTATGATAGTTATATGAATAGATGGAGTGCAGTTGGCTCAAATAATTCAGACCAAGTTCTTGGAACAAGTTATGACGGAATAACATGGTTTGTAAAAGGTGTATCCCAAATTAATCCTATTCGAGCCATAACAATACGCCAAGGCCGTATTTTTCCTCAACTGCCCCTTGATAAACCCTTAATATTTATTGGAGGAACTCATTCATCTGGGCTCGATTGTCTTAAATATACAGATGATTATGGTGCTACGTTTTATACTGCCGCTTTACCAAACCCAGGTGGGGGGTTATCTTCAGAAACGATTCGAACAATAACGTATGGAGGGCTAACCTGGATAGCTACAGGAGTTAACATTATCTATTATAGCACAGATAACGGACAAACCTGGTCTTTTGTTCCAAATTCAAATTATAATGGGTTTGCTTCAATTACTGAACCAAGATGTAGTTCTTATAATGGCTCTGTATGGGTAATTTGCGATATTAGTAAAATTATTTATAGTTCTGATGGACTAAATTGGTATTTATCAAATAATACAATTTCTGCTACACTATCTGATATAGCATGGAATGGGAAACTATGGGTCGCCGTTGGACAGCTTGTCGCTGTAAATGAACCCTGTATTCTTACCAGCCCTGATGGGATAAACTGGTCTCGTTCCACAGTCCCTGAAGAAATAATTAATGAATCACTGCCATGTGTCAGTGTTACGTGGAATCCTGGGCTATCTACCTGGTATACTGTAACAAATCAAGGATATTATATTTATATTCTATACAGCCTTGATGGGATTTCTTGGTCTATACAGGAGAGTAACTATTTTAAAGCTAATCGTGCCGTAATCACCTCTATTCGTTCCGCTGTCGGCCTACCTAATACAAGTGCCAGCTTGAATACAAGTTTTAGCACATTCTTAACAAATTCGGCAAATAGTAATATCTTAGGAAAGCCTGTGAGTTTGAGGTTTAATGGAACGAGCGGATTAATGACAAATCTCAGTTTTATGCTCAGTTCCAATGATCTTGCCCCGAGTGGAGTCTATCCTAACCAACTCCAACTAAATCATAGGATGGTTAATGGTGCTGGTTCTAATGTTACACTTAGTGTCCAGATTCCACAGAGTGGAGGAGTGTTTGTCACGTTGGATAATACAGATTAGTAATATTCAACGAGAATAGAATGCAAGCAATTAAGAATATATGCCAACGGTTTTTATCCTTATTCGCCAGACGCCCTGTAGTTAAACGCCCCATCGTGGACGAATCAAAAGTGTATGAAGATTCTGATGACTGTAGCAGTTGTTGTGATTGCTCTTCCTGCTGCCATTGTGACCCACCACCCCCTAGAACGGACATCCTTCCCTTTCGGCAAGTTGAGATGCCCAAGGTTCCAAGGTTCCCCGCACCACAGCCGTTGGACGATACGGCCAAGGACACAGATACACGGCGTTTGGATGAGGATGAGAGCGAGGATAAGCGAGATGAATGCCTTGGTGTCCACGAAGAATAATCTGGCCTTCAGGAATCTCGGCGATATTTACGCTAACTGCTACCGCCAGCTTTTGCCTCTCATTGAGATGTTGGGTTTTGTGTAAAAGGGATTTCATGAAGTCTTGATAGGGGGTTCGTTTCCATAGTGTAGCCTGATACGTGAATACCAGCCTATCTAGATCAAAATCCAGGATCTTCCACTTGCCCCCCTTATACGGCAAGTCCATCTCGTGAGGACCAGGACAGGGCATGAGGCGCATAGATTTGACCTGGGAGTCGTCATCAAGAATTCTGAGGGCATCGGCGATCTCGGTTTCCATCGGCCGACCTTCCAGGAGAAAATCTTCTTGGATAGGGAAGACGTAACGAATCGTGTCTGGGAGAAGCGCCACGGCCGCCTCACGGCTCTCAAAAAAACCGGCTTTCGCCTTAGGAAGGGGGAGGATATTGATATTTAGCTTCAGAATCTCTGGATTCTCAGGCTCTTCTGTGGCGATATAGATGGGCCAGCTCATAGGGGCATATCTGCGTAAAAGTGTAATATGGAGATTGAGGAGGTAGAAATATTTGGGGGTGGTGTTAATGAGATAGGCACAGTCGCTGCGGTTCATTGGTTGTGTATTGTCTGAATTGCTTAGGCTGATGGGCTAGGCCCATCGGCCGATCGCTCCAACGGGCATGGAGCCCGTTGGTCTAGGCAGGTCTAGGCTGATGGCTTATACGAAAAAAGCGAAGAATTGCCATGAGTCTTTCTAATTTTACTGCTCCTACAAGGCCTGAGATTCCACCAAACGAAACCCCAATAATCGTAATAGTCTCTGCCACGTTTATTGGATTTCTATTTGGATGCGTGCTCGTATATTATTGTTGTCAATGTATGTATCCTGTTCGCAACCCTCAGCAATCGATAGTTGTTCGCAATCCAGTTGTGGCTGTATAAGACTCTGAGACAGCCTCTGAAAAGATTACAAATTCTTCTGCCCGTTTGATATATTTGAGGCCGATCCAATCAATCTCGTTAAACCTCGGTAAACTTTCAAACGGATCAAAGCTCACGTACACTTTCCCATTGGAAAGTTTGGTCATCTCATAGACCATCGTTCCTTTTCTTGCTTCGGAATAGGTGAAATGTACGTAGAGTTTCTCTTTTTTCTCAATGGAACAGTTAAAATCAGGAAACAGCTTGGAAAAGAGCTCATTCGCCTTTTTTGTTAAGTCCTCTAAATCCATCCACTAAGACATCTAAACATTTTAACTGTCTTAACTATAGAATGCTCGCCCATCATCCCAGGACAGGAAAAGAGATTCGTGTGATTCAGACAGATGCTGCCGTGTCAAGGGAGAACAAGACTCTTATTTATTCGGGAGAGCCATCCATCTGGGACACGGTATACGACGGGCTGTTAAGTGACGGGACAGGACCCACCTTTCGTCTCGTGCTAGATCCAGTGGATGCCAATGAGTTCAAGATGATCGCCACGAAGTCCAAGCTCGTCTTGCTATCCAAGGCGGCATTTGATG
>Ga0247722_10000887_pt1 | contig 17324 bp, 15 predicted proteins | sample MSEWelMarce3H_FC_FD_189094 | JGI IMG/M metagenome (GOLD analysis project Ga0247722, IMG submission 189094) | Subsurface sediment microbial communities from gas well in West Virginia, United States - MSEEL Well Study Marcellus 3H_FC | ecosystem: Environmental > Terrestrial > Deep subsurface >... | reverse complement strand
AGATTTACGAATCGGGACGATTATTGAAGCCGAAAAAATGCCAAAAGCCAACAAATTATTGGTCTTAAAAGTAGATACCGGAATTGATGTAAGAACCATCGTTTCTGGAATTGCAGAGCATTTTACACCAGAAGAAGTCATTGGAAAACGTGTAACGGTTTTAGTCAACTTAGCCCCAAGAGCTTTACGAGGCGTAGAAAGCGAAGGTATGTTATTATTAACCAATACTGCGGAAGGTAAATTGGTTTTCGTAAATCCAGATGCGGAAGGTGTGATTAATGGAGCGATGATTTCCTAATTTAAAAATTAAACACAGATTTCACAGATTAACACAAATTGAAAAAATCTGTGAAATCTGTATTGAATAAAATACATTATGAACCCAAAAATAATCGCATTTGATGCAGACGATACTTTATGGCACAATGAACCCTATTTCGATGAGGCGCAAGAACGCTTTTGTGTGTTGTTTCAAGATTATGCGTCGCATCAAGAAATTTTAGGGTTAATTTTAAATCATCAAGTCAACAATTTGCCGTTGTATGGTTTTGGCATTAAGGCGTTTACGCTATCGATGATTGAAACGGCTTTGGAATTAACTAATCATCAAATTTCGGGTAAAGGTATTGAGCAAATTTTAGCCATTGGTAAAGATTTATTGCAAAAACCAGTAGAATTACTTCCAAACATCACCGAAGTTTTAGAACAATTGCAAGGAAAATATAAATTGGTCGTTGCTACAAAAGGCGATTTAAAAGACCAGCATCGTAAATTACACGATTCAGGAATTGGTGCTTATTTTCATCATATTGAAGTGATGAGCGATAAAACCGAGTTGGATTACGAAAAAATGTTAAATCGCTTAGATTGCAAAGCGAATGATTTTTTAATGATAGGAAATTCCTTAAAATCGGATGTTTTGCCCGTTTTGAATTTGGGCGGACACGCCATTCATATTCCGTATCATACGACTTGGGAATACGAAAAAATAGATTTTGAAATTGAACATAAAAATTTCAAATCCGTTACCCAAATTACTGAAATTTTACCCTTACTAAAATGAAGCAAATAATAGACCTCGCTACTTGGAACCGAAAAGAGCACTTTGAATTTTTCAGCAAATTTGAAGAACCTTTTTTTGGCACTACTATCCAATTTGATTGCACAAAAGCCTATCATAAAGCTAAAGAATTAGGCGTAAGTTTTTTTGTATATTATTTACACAAAACTATTGTTGCCGTAAATAAAATTGAAAATTTTAGGTACCGAATAGAAAATGAAAATGTGTATCTTTTTGATAAAATTAACGCGTCTGCTACTATTTTACGTGATGATAAAACGTTTGGTTTTTCAGAAATAGAATACGATGAAAAACTAAGCAATTTTGAATCTAATTTTATTAAAGAATCAAGTAGAGTGCAAAACACAACTGGACTTTTCACAAGAGAATATAATGAAAACATTATTCATTTTTCGGCTTTACCTTGGGTGAATTTCACTTCAATTTCACATTCAAGAAATTTTTCAATACCTGATAGTTGTCCGAAATTTTCATTTGGAAAAATGACAGATGAAAAGGGGGTGAAAAAAATTCCAATGGCAGTTTATGTGCATCACGGATTAATAGACGGATATCATTTAGGTTTGTTTTTTGAAGAATTTGAACGTTTAATGAATGAATAAGAAGAGCACAAATAAGCACTCTTCTTATCCTTCAAAATTTAAACGGCATTCAAAATCGCTAAAATATCTTCGCCAAATTTGTCTGCTTTTTGTTTTCCAAAACCCTTAATTTGTTGTAATTCGTCTAAATTACTTGGCTTATATAATGCTAAGTCAATTAATTCAGAATTGTGGCAAATCATAAATTTCTTCTGATTTAATTGTTCTGATTTTTCAGTTCTCCATTGATTTAAGTATCCGTAAACTTGTTTGTCATTCGGAAGTAAATCTTCGTACGACTTTCGTTCTAATCGTATAGGTTTCTCCTGTTGCTCAGTTTCATAATGAACAATAACAGACCAATGCGCCGGCTCGCTTTCCAAAAATTGGGTGCTGGATTTTTTAAATATTACTGTTTCTAAAAAAGTGTTTAATGTTTGTTGATCTTGCTCTAAAAATGCAGGATCTATGCGGATAGAAAATACACTAACTTGCATCTGAAATTATTTACCGATTAACAAAATTTCATTTGCAATTACTTCTGTAATGTAGCGTTTGTTTCCATCTTTGTCGTCGTAACTTCTGTGAGTTAGTTTGCCTTCAATGGCAATGTCTTTACCTTTTGTAACATATTTTTCAATAATTTCTGCTGTTTTACCCCAAGCCGTTACACGGTGCCATTGGGTTTGTTCTACTTTATCGCCATTTTCTCGATAATATACTTCGTTCGTGGCGATATTTATGTTTGCTAATTTTCTTCCTCCTTCAAGGTTTTTGATTTCTGGTTCTTGACCCACATTTCCGATTAATTGTACTGAATTTTTCATAAGGCTTATATGTTTAATTGTTTATTTATTTCGCGTTTCGTTAAGTTTTAGCTTAGGAAAAACGCTTGTTTTATGGCGTGTAAAATTTATTTTTTTGTTATTTAATTTTTTGAAACGCAGATTTAATAAATATAAAAAATCTTAGCGTTGAAATGTAATTGTTATTTACTTAATAAAACCAACTCGTTCGCGACAACTTCTGTAATAAATCGTTTGTTGCCGTCTTTGTCATCATAGCTTCTATGTGTTAATTTACCTTCTATAGCTACGTGACAACCTTTAGCAATTAATTTTTCAACAATTTCAGCTGTTTTCCCCCAGGCAGAAATTCGATGCCATTCGGTTTGTTCCACTTTTTCACCTTTAGCGTTGGTGTAATTTTCATTCGTTGCGATGGTAAAATTGGTAACTTTTCCTGATTCTAAGTTTTTGATTTCTGGTTCTTGTCCTACGTGTCCGATTAATTGTACTCTGTTTTTCATGGCGTGTAAAATTTAAATATTTATATAAATTAAAATTTGTTTATCGACTGAACTCGTTGTTTCATTTCGACAGTGCAAAGATGTGGTAAGAAAAAAAGTTTATTCGGTTGTTATTCATTTAAAATCGATTGTAATTGTTTGTTGTCGTTTGAAAATGGAAAATAAAAAATCTAAAAGCATTCAATATTTCTATTTTTTTACTACTTTTATTGGACCTCAAATAAAAATATTATGAATAAAACGTGTTTAGAATGTCAAGATAAAATTGTAGGAAGAGAAGACAAAAAGTTTTGCAGCGATGGTTGCCGTAACGCCTACAACAATAAAATGAATAAAGATCAAACGAATTTGATGCGAAATATAAACAACAAATTGCGCAAAAATTATCGAATTTTAACCGAATTAAACCCAGAAGAAAAAACCAAAACAACCAAAAATAAATTAATTAGTAAAGGTTTTGATTTTGAATTAATTACTTCAATTTACACCACAAAAACTGGAAATGTTTATTATTTTGTGTACGACCAAGGTTATTTGGCAGTGGAAAATGAAAGTTATGTATTAGTAAAAAAATAAAATGAAAGTATCTATATTAGGTTGCGGCTGGTTAGGTTTCCCTTTAGCTAAAAAATTAATTGAAATTGGTTTTGAAGTAAAAGGCTCTACCACTACTGAAAATAAATTAGCTGTTTTGAAATCAAATAAAATAGCACCTTATTTATTGGAGCTTTCTGAAACTAAAATTAGCGAATGTATTTCTGATTTTTTGTACAATTCTGACATTTTAATTATTGATATTCCTCCAGGGCTGAGAAAAATTACAGAAGCTACTTCTGAAAAAACGTTTGTAAATAAAATAAAAACCTTACTTCCATTTATGGAGAATTCTACTATTGAAAAAGTGATTTTTATTAGTTCTACATCCGTATATGCTGATACTGCTACTATTTCAACCGTTACAGAAGAAAGTGTTTTGCACCCAGATACAGAAAGCGGAAAACAATTGGTGGAAGTTGAAAATTTGTTACGAAATAACTATAATTTTCAAACCACAATAATACGTTTTGGTGGTTTGATTGGCGAAGACCGAAACATAGTAAAAATGTTAACTGGAAAAACCAATGTTGCCAATCCAGATGCGCCAATAAATTTAATTCATCAAGAAGATTGTGTTGAAATTATTTGCGAAATACTAAAACAAAACTGTTGGAATGAAACTTTTAACGCAGTCGCACCCAATCATCCTACACGAAAAAAGTATTACACCGAAAAAGCTAAGCAGTTGCATTTGACTGCACCATTATTTAATGAAAATGACACTAATTTTGGGAAAATTGTTTCAAGTGAAAAATTAGAAAATGTTTTAGGATATACGTTTAAAAAAACAGCTTTATAAAAACTAATTTTTCATTAAAATAATCCATTTCCAATCTGCAGGATTTCCGAATCCAACACTTGGTGTATAAAGATATAAATGTACTACTCCAGTTGGATTTGAAATTAAATACTGTCTAACTTTTACTAAGTTTTGCACAGCCATCCAAACCTGATTGTAGTTATTTCCTAAATTTGGTTGTGGTAAAATATGATTGAAGCTTGTAGTAGGAAAAATAATATCATCTGTTAGGACTATTTGAAATTGATTGGCCGCAAGCATATTTTGTGGATAATTAATTTGTCCTAAACCCATCCAAACAATATTTCCATCAAAAAGAATTTGATTAATTTCATCATATTTCAACTTAATATTTCCAAAGTCAGCAGCTGGAACAGATTGATGTGAAATAGTAAATGAATTTGAATTTTCGGCATACGTAGTTTCTTTCCCGCCCTGAAACGTATTTGTTAAATAATCTACTTTAAGCAGTAAAACTTTGTTAGGTTCATTTTGAGTTTCCTCAGTAGGTGCGTTTTCTTCTGAACAAGATGAAAATAATGAAACGAAAATAAATAAAATAAAAAGTAACTTTTTCATAAAATTATTTTTTTTATATATATGCTTATTAATGAATTACTTATGTAAAAATAATGATTTTTTATTAAATAAATTAAACTAAAATCATTTCATCATATGTTAAAATAGTTTCGTACCCTTTCGAATTAAAATAAGGTGTTGGATTTTCTTTTGAGAGTACCATAACGAAGTCGCCGCCCCAAGCGCCTAAACTTTTTATGGTGCCTTTAAAATCAGAAAACAAACGTTCTTTTACGGTTTCTAATTCTAAAATATCGCTTAATATAATTTCGTGATGCACTAATAAATCTTTGGTCGTTTCTAAATTTGGTGAAAGCAGTATTCTATTTGTAATCTCAGAAATGGTTGCTGTTTTTTTGGTTAAAAACTGTTGCTTATTCATATAATTTTGAATCGCGTGACGGCTGTTTTGTTTCTTATTTAAATATACAAAATAAATGTTTTCCTTATATTTCGGATAAAAATCAACCACCTCAACAATGGGTTTCTCGTTTTCATCTAATTGATACGTTATTGGAAAATTATTACTGGCGCAAGCTATATCATAACCGCTACCACCAAAACTTTTCCTTAATAATTCAAACGCATCAATTTGTAACCATTGTGCAATATTATTTATTAAAGTAGAAGATGTACCTAAGCCCCAATTTCTTGGAAATGTGACTTCTGTTTCAATAATATATCCCGTTTCCGAAGTTAAAAAATTTTGATTTTGAAGATGGGCTTGATGTAAAATTTCAACTAAAGTATGTTTTATAAGATGTTCTTCTTGAAAATTTTTAGCCGTACGAATTTCCTCAAAAGTGAATTCTGATTCAAACCAAACACTTTTGTCAGCATCCAAACTGGTCCAAAATATTTTTTTTTCTACACACGAAGAAACGCGTAAATACTGACCAAATTTCGTTGGCAAGGCTAAAGCTTTGGCACCATTTAAGACCAAATATTCTCCAGTAATTAGGAGCTTTCCGTTAGAGTAGAATGTGTTTTTGTTAACCATATAAGTCATATAAGCTTTTTCTGTTTATCTAAAACTTTATAAAGTAGGTTTAAGTTTTTACTTCGTAAATTTAAGTGATTTTATTATTTAAATTCATTATTGTCCGATAAAAATCAAATGAAATTTTGAGCCTATTTTTTTGCCACAGATTTCACAGATTTTATCCTTGATAATCCACTAAATCCGTGGCATCCGTGGCATCCGTGGCAAAATATTTCATTAGATTACATCACATTAAAAAATTAGGCAAAATATAATTTAAGCAGTTAAACAATTCGTAATCATAGCTTTAAAATTATATCAAAATTTTTAATCGGACAACAATGATTTAAAAACTTATATGACTTATATGTTTATTTTTTTCTCAACGTTTCCAAAAAATCCACCACTAAATTATGTGAAGCGGTTTTGTTTTCGAAATGTGCTAAAACTTGTTGCTTTTCTTCTTTAGTAGCTTGATGCTGATTTAAGATATTATTCAAATGCATTTTCATATGTCCTTGTTGAATTCCAGATGTGGTTAACGAACGTAAAGCTGCAAAATTTTGAGCCAATCCAGCAACAGCTACAATCTCCATTAATTCCGTTGCAGAGGGATTTCCTAACATTTCTAAAGAAAATTTGACTAATGGATGTAAATTAGTTAAACCGCCAACGGTTCCTAATGCTAAAGGTACTTCCAACCAAAACGTAAATATTCCGTTTTCTATTTTAGCGTGAGACAGACTTGTGTAGCTTCCGTTTTTACTTGCAAATGCGTGAACACCAGCTTCTACAGCACGGAAATCGTTACCAGTTGCTAAAACCACCGCATCAATTCCGTTCATAATGCCTTTATTATGCGTTACAGCTCTGTATGGCTCTAATTCTGCGATTTTTACAGCAGTTAGAAACTTTTCTGCAAATTCATTTGATGTGATGTTGGCATCTTCATTAAGTTCCGAAATAGGACAAGAAACTTCGGCACGAACTACACAATTTGGCACAAAATTACTCAAAATACTCATTACAATTTGAATCGATTGGATTCCAAATTCTTCTGATTTGTTTTTAAATGTTTTCGCAAATTGTTCTAAACAAGAATTGATAAAATTCGCTCCCATACTATCCTTAGTCTGAAAAGTAGTGTGCAATTGGTAATAATTGTTTAATGCTGCCGTTTTATCTATTAGCTGAATATCTGAAATTCCGCCACCACGCTTTTGCATATTTTTGGTAATTCCTTCCGATTCAGAAAATAAAAACGGCTTTACAAAATTGAAATATTCAATAAGTTTTTGTTTATCACCTTCATACATAAAATGAACTTGACCAATTTTTTCAGTGCCTAAAATAGTCGTTTTAAATCCTCCTCGTGCTCCCCAAAATTTAGCAGCTTTACTTGCGGCTGCCACAACAGAACTTTCCTCAATAGCCATAGGAATGGTGTAGTTTTTACCATTAATAGTAAAATTTGGAGCGACACCTAAAGGCAAATAAAAATTTGTTAAGGTGTTTTCAATAAATTCGTCGTGTAGTTTTTGAAGTGAAGCATCAGAATTCTGATAGCTTTGTAATACTGCAATTGCTTCTTTTGGATTGGAAAAATGCTTTTCGGCGATCCAATTTATTTTTTCTTCTTTTGTTAGTTTTGAAAAACTTGTAGTATTTAGTGCCATTAATTTTGGATTAATTGACAAAGATAATAAAAGTAATTTTTAAAAAAATAAAACTTAGAAAGTAAAAAATTCAATATTTATTATGAATATGTCGTAAATTTTCACTAAAATTGGAGGTTTTTACAATCAAAAAATATGAGAAATTTTACAAGTATTCTATTATTGTTACTAACCTCTTCAATATCAGTTGTTGGGCAACAAAAATTAACTTTAGAAGAAATTTGGGGCGGCGCGTTTAGAACAAAAGGCATGGACGAATTGAATGCCATGAAAAACACCAACCAATATACCGTTTTGAATTTCGATAGAAATTCTAAAACTACTCAAATTGATTTGTTTGATTATGCTACTTTAAATAAAGTTGCAACCCTTATTGATACGAAAGATTTTGCAGCATTAACTTCTATTGATAGTTACACATTTGATCAGTCTGAGAAAAAGATATTAATTGCTACAAATACCGAATCTATATTTAGACGTTCTTTTACTGCAAATTATTTTGTTTATGATATAGCGTCTAAAAAATTATCAAAATTTACCGATAAAGCCATTCAAGAACCAACTTTTTCATCAGATGGAAATAAAATAGCCTATGCTTTCGAAAACAACTTGTATGTTTTTGATTTGTTGTTAAATAAAGAAACGCAAATTACTTCGGATGGTAAGAAAAATAGCATCATTAACGGAATTACTGATTGGGTATACGAAGAAGAATTTGCTTTTGTAAGGGCTTTTGATTGGAATGCTGACGGAACTAAAATAGCATTTATTCGTTTTGATGAAACGGATGTTCCAGAATTTTCAATGGATATGTACAACCAAGGATTGTATCCTACACAAGCTGTTTTTAAATATCCGAAGGCAGGAGAAAAAAACGCAACCGTTTCGTTACATATTTATGACGTAACTGCAGAAAAAACTCAAAAAATTGATTTAAGTACTTATTCTGATTTTTATATCGCACGATTAAAATGGACAAGTGATAAAAATGTATTGAGTGCTCAAGTGATAAACCGCCACCAAGATAATTTAGATGTTATATTTGTTGATGGAAATTCAGGAACTAAAAAAGTAATTTTAAACGAAAAAGACAAAGCTTACGTCGATGTTACGGATAATTTAACCTTTTTAAAAGACAATAGTTTTATTTGGACTTCAGAAAAAGACGGTTTCAATCATATTTATTATTATGACAAAACCGGAAAGTTGAAAAACCAAGTTACAAAAGGAAATTGGGATGTAACCGCTTATTATGGATTTGATGAAAAAAACAAAATTGTATACTATCAATCTGTAGAAAACGGTTCCATAAATAGAGATGTATATTCCATTTCAATTGACGGAAAAGCTAAAAAAAGACTGTCCTTAAAAACAGGAACAAACAACGCTACTTTTAGTCCAAATTTTCAGTATTTTATCAATACCTATTCAAGCGCTACTTCAGCACCTTACTATTCTTTAAACGATTCAAAAACCACTCAGGAGATTAAGAAAATTCAATCTAACGAATCTGTAGAAGAAAAATTAGCAAAATACAACGTGGCTTCGAAGGAATTTTCAACCATCACTACAGAAAAAGGGCATGTATTAAACACTTGGATGATTAAACCAAAAGATTTTGATCCGAATAAAAAATATCCTGTTTTTATGTTTCAATATTCGGGACCAGGTTCGCAACAAGTAGCAAACACTTGGAACGGAACAAATGATTATTGGTTTATGATGTTGACTCAAAAAGGCTACATTGTAGCTTGTGTAGATGGAAGAGGAACTGGCTTTAAAGGAGCAGAATTTAAAAAATGTACGCAAAAAGAATTAGGAAAATATGAAGTAGAAGACCAAATTGATGCGGCCAAAGTTTTTGGAAAATACACTTTTGTTGACAAATCTAGAATTGGAATTTTCGGATGGTCGTTTGGTGGTTTTATGGCGGCTAATTGTGTTTTTCAAGGTGCAGATGTTTTCAAATCTGCTATTGCAGTTGCACCCGTAACGTCTTGGAAATATTATGACAGCATTTATACCGAAAGATATATGCAAACCCCACAAGAAAATGCAAGTGGTTATGATAACAATTCGCCTATTTCACATGTAAATAAATTGAAAGGAAACTTTTTATTAATTCATGGTACGGCTGATGACAATGTGCATGTTCAAAACACTATGAAAATGGTAGAAGCTTTAGTACAAGCCAACAAACAATTTGACTGGGCGATTTACCCAGATAAAAATCACGGCATTTATGGTGGAAAAACCCGTTTACAATTGTACACCAAAATGACCAACTTTATTTTAGAAAAACTATAAATTAACCAATATTACTAAATAAATTAATTATGAGCGAAACAGTTAAACAAGGACATCCAAAGGGATTATACTTTTTATTTTTTACAGAAATGTGGGAAAGATTTAGTTATTATGGAATGAGAGCAATCTTTATTCTTTTTATGACTAAAGTTTTATTAATGAGTGATGCCAGCGCATCAGAAATTTATGGAAGTTATACCGGGTTAGTATATTTAACACCTCTTTTGGGTGGTTATTTATGCGACAAATTTTTAGGTAACCGAAGAAGTATTATTATTGGAGGTTTGCTAATGGCTATTGGACAATTTCTTATGTTTATGAGTGCCAATTTAGGTACAAATGGTGGTGTTTCAATTATGTGGATGGGTTTAACGGCTATAATTATTGGAAATGGATTCTTTAAACCAAATATTTCTACAATGGTTGGACAATTATATCCAGCAAATGACAGAAGAATTGATAGTGCATTTACTATATTTTATATGGGTATAAATCTTGGTGCGTTTTTCTCACCATTAATTTGTGGATCTATGGATTTCAAATGGGGATTTTTAGCAGCTTGTATTGGTATGATTTTGAGTTTAATTTTCTTTGTGATTTATCAGAAAAAATATTTGATTTCAGAAGAAGGAAAAGAAATAGGATTACCTGTTAAGTCGTTAGATTTAAAAAATATATTATTAATTGTTGGTTCAATTGGCATAGTGTTTTTTATGTTGAATTTCAAACAATTATTCAATACAGATACTGATATTATTGGTTATTTTATATATGGTGCTATGATTTTAATGCCTTTAGTAATATTAACTGATAAATCATTAAACGCAATTGAAAGAAGTAGAATCATAGTGATTTTTATTTTAGCATTTTTCGTAATTTTCTTCTGGGGTGCCTTCGAGCAAGCAGGAGCCTCATTAACTTTATTTGCAGATAGACAAGTTGATAGACAAGTAGCAATAATGATTCCTTCGTGGTTAATAGTTGGTTCAGGTATTGTAACAATGTTTTATTTATCGAAAGGATTACAATGGTTTTTTGATTGGACTTCAAAAATTAGATTTACCGTTTTTGGATTAGTTTCGATTTTATTATTAGTATTTATGTTTACTGGTCATATTGCTGATTTTATGAAAAATGAATTTCCAGCAAGTTGGTTTCAATCTGTAAATCCATTAGCAGTAATTTTATTAGCTCCAGTATTGTCAATTTTATGGGATTTTTTACATAAACTTAGAGCGGAACCAGCTTCTCCTTACAAAATGGCAATTGGTTTGGCTTTAGTAGCTTTAGGTTATTTTGTTATTGCAATAGCTGTAAAAGGTTTAGGTTTTGATGAAAAAGTATCAATGTGGTGGTTAATCGGTTTATACGTAATCCACTCGATTGGTGAATTATGTTTGTCGCCTATTGGTTTATCAATGGTTTCTAAATTAGCGCCATTACGCTTATCTTCATTATTGATGGGAACTTGGTTTTTAGCCAATGCAGCAGCTAATAAATTTGCTGGAACTTTATCTGCACTTATTCCACCAACAAAAGATGCCACTGGTAAAATTTTACCATTAGAAGACGGAACTGTGCCTTCAACTCCTTCGTTTTTAGGTATTGAAATTACTAATTTGTATGAATTTTTTATGTTATTTATTATAATGACAGGTATTGCAGCTGCTATATTATTTGTTTTAAGTTCTATGCTTCAAAAAATGCAACATAATGATCACATTGAAGGGCAACCTGATTTAGATAGATAATTTATAAAATATTTTTTATATCTTTCAAGCTCCGATATTATCGGAGCTTTTTTTTAACTTAAAAAAACAAAAATAGTATGTGGAAATCACACCCAAAGGCATTGCCTTATTTATTCTTATCTGAAATGTGGGAACGTTTTGGCTATTACTTAATGATTGGAATTTTTACTCTTTATCTTAAAGATGTAGAAGCAGGATTTGCCTTAACAGAAAAAGAAGCCTCCGATTTATATGGAACGTTTATCGCATTGGTTTTTTTAACTCCATTTATTGGAGGACTTGTAGCTGATAGATATTGGGGATATAAAAAATCAATAGTTATTGGAGGTTTGATGATGGGTATTGGATATCTTTTAATGGGTATTCATAACATTACTATGTTATATATTGCTATGACACTTGTGATTATTGGAAATGGATTTTTTAAACCAAATATTTCCACACTTTTAGGTAATTTCTACTCTGAAGATCAGTACAAAGATAAAAAAGATGAAGGATATAATATTTTCTATATGGGAATTAATGTGGGTGCTTTCATTTGTAACTTTTTTGGAGCTGCATTACAAATTCTATTAGGTTGGCAATATGCGTTTATGGCAGCTGGTGTTGGAATGTTTATTGGTGTTATTGTTTTCTTATTAGGCACAAAGCATTACGGAAATAAAACCGATAAAAAAGGAACGCAAGAAGGCGATATGCCATTTTATAAAATTGTTTTATTTATTTTAGTACCTTCTGCTGTATTTGGAGTAATTGGTTGGTTATTAAAAGGTGTAACTTCTGAAGCTAATCCATCTGGATATATTTTTGGTTCGGATAGTACAGACGCCTTTATTTTTGCTTGTATTCCAGTTATATTTTTTTACGGAAGTTTATATTTTAAAGCAAAAGCAGAAGACAAAAGGCCTATTGGTGCTTTGTTAACCATATTTTCAGTGGTGATTTTATTTTGGGCGGTTTTCAAATTAAATGGTTCGGCGCTTACTACTTGGGCAGACAGATATACAGATAGAGAAATCACAGGAACAACCAAATCTGTTTTCAACACACTTAAATTATCTAAAGAAATAGAGTATAAAAAAGATTCCACAGAATTATATGATGCCAGTTTTCGTATTCAAAAACTAAATGGCGAAGTTCAAAAAACAGTGGATTACCCAATATACTTTAGAAATGTAGCCAAAGAAAAACTACCTGAAGAAAGTTCAAAAGTTTCTATTTGGGCAACTAATTTAAGTCAGTCTATCAATCCAGGTTGGGTCATTATTTTAACACCATTAGTGGTTGCATTCTTTACCTTTTTACGTGGTAGAAAAAAAGAACCATCAACACCTACAAAAATTGCTTTTGGATTATTAATTTCTGCTTTATCCGTTTTAGTAATGATTGCAGCAGTTAATATGGGCGGAAACGGTTCTGAAAAAGTTAGTGTTTGGTGGCTTGTAGCAAATTACGGAATTATCACAATTGGAGAACTATTTCTAAGTCCGATGGGATTATCGGTTGTATCTAAGCTGAGTCCGACAAATATAACATCATTAATGATGGGTGGTTGGTTTTTATCCACTTCAATCGGAAATAAATTAAGTGGTGTATTAGCCAGTCTTTGGGACACGTACGATAACAAACAAGATTTCTTTTGGATTAATTTCGGGCTATTAATGTTTGCAACTCTACTTATGTTTGTGTTATTAAAACAATTAAATGCAGTAATGAAAGAAAAAGGAATTAACTAATGCAAACTATAGAAGAAATACAAAATTTTAAAGGCAAATACCCAAAACAATTGTGGTATTTGTTTTTCTCAGAAATGTGGGAACGCTTCTGTTTTTATGGAATGCGCGGTATGCTGGTAGTATTTATGGTTAACCATTTGTCTATGGACGAAGAAATAGCCAATTTACAATATGGTGCCACACAAGCTTGGGTATATGCTTTTACTTTTATTGGTGGTTTATTTGCCGATAAAATTCTTGGTTTACGAAAATCACTTTTCTGGGGTGGAATTTTAATGATTATTGGAAGTGTTATTTTAGCTATTGATCCGAAAAGTCTGTTTTTTACAGGAATTGGTTTTACAATCGTAGGTACAGGATTCTTTAAACCAAATATTTCATCAATGGTTGGGCAATTATATAAAGAGAACGATCCAAGACGCGATGCCGGATTTTCTTTCTTTTATATGGGTGTGAATTTAGGAGCTTTAATTGGAGGTTACATTTGTATCGCAGTTGCTGAAGGTTCCTTATGGCAATCGATTGTTCCAGAGCATTTAAGATGGAAAATAGGTTTTGGTTTTGCAGCTTTAGTAATGATTATAAGTTTACTGACGTTCACAAAAACGCAAAAAAGTTTAGCAAGTATAGGACTTTCTCCTTTAGAGCATCTTGAGGTATCAAGAAAAAAATTATTGGAAAACATAACTTATTTAGGTTCGATTTTAGTAATTCCAATAGTTATTATAATGGTTGGAAATACTGTTTATACGGATTATTTTATGTATGCGATTGGACCTATTTCTATTTTATATTTACTGTACGAAATGAGAAATTTCTCTTTAGTGGAAAATAAAAAATTAATTGCCGCTTTAGTATTTATCCTTTTTTCAATTGTCTTCTGGGCTTTTTTCGAACAAAGTGGTGGTTCCTTAAGTTTATTTGCTGCAAACAATTTAAATAATACTGTCGCTGGTGTAGAATTAAGTCCAAATGGAGTGAATAATTCTGCAAATTCCTTCTTTGTAATTGCTTTTGCGGCTTTAGTAGGATTAGTTTGGTTGTGGTTATCTAAAAGAAAAATAGAGCCTAATACCATTATTAAATTCGGATTAGCCTTTTTATTTTTAGCAGGTGGTTTCTGGATTTTCTACTATACTAAGTTTTTTGCAGATGCATCAGGTAGAACTTCTTTAGACTTATTTACCTTCGGATGGTTTATAATTACTTTTGGTGAATTATGTTTATCACCTATCGGTATGAGTGCTATGACCAAGTTATCTCCACAAAAAACACAGGCTGTAATTATGGGAATGTGGTTTTTAGCGAGTGCTTATGGACAGTATTTTGCAGGAATTTTAGGTGCTAATATTGCAAAGGCATCAAAAAATGCTACAAATTTAGAAAAACTAAATACCTATGCAGACGGGTATTACCAACTTGCCATTTACGCATTAATTGCCGGTTTGGTTTTGATTTTAATTTCGCCATTTATAAAAAAATTAATGCAAGATGTAAAGTAACTTGCTTTTTTAGGCATACAATTTGTATATATTTGTAAAATAATTTTATTGAAAAATATGAAAAAAATAATTTTAATATTCACTTTTTTAATTAGTGGATTTATCGCACAAAGTCAAGAATTAAAGTGGTATACAGATGTATCTGTAGCTACCGATTTATCTATTAAAGAAAACAAGCCAATGTTTTTATTTTTTACAGGATCCGATTGGTGTGGTTGGTGTATTCGTTTACAAAAAGAAGTTTTTAAAACCCCAGAATTTGTAAAATGGGCAACTGATAATGTTATTTTGGTAGAATTAGATTTTCCAAGAAAAAATGAACAAACAGATGCGGTAAAAATGCAAAATGCACAATTACAACAGCAATTACAAGTTAGAGGCTATCCAACGGTTTGGTTTGTTAGTGCTACTAAAACAGCAGAAGCAAAAGTAAATTTAAACGCACTTGGAAGCACAGGATATGTTGCTGGTGGCCCACAAGTTTGGTTAGAAGGCGCAAATAAAATTATCAAAAAGTAAGAATTTATTTCAATCTATAAAATCCCTTTTCGGCTGTGGCGTGAAAAGGGATTTTTTCTTGCTCACAAGTGGTCTTCCAGAGTTGAATGTAACTTTTATAATTAGAACCATCGGCAATTATTTGTTCGGGTTTAATGGTTGAAATTAATCGTTTCAAATTAATTTTTGGCGATTGTGTTAGTACCACAATTTCTGGTTTTTGTTTAGTAGTATAAACACCTAAACTATCAATACAAAGAATTTTTTTGTTAAAACTATATACATTTTTTATAGGTTCAATTCGATACTTTTTAACAAATTTTCCTCTTGTATACGCTTCTATTGAAGATTTAGAATTAGCAAAATCATCGGTATAAAATACAGATTCGTTATTTTTTGTATCAACAAACAGCGTGTGTTTCATACTATTAAAAACGACAAATTCATTATTATTTTGTTCGTTAGAATTCAGTAAAAAATAGCCCAACTGAAATATAATTATAGAAACTAATATAGCCTTAAAATTTTTACTTTTCGGGAAGTATACAAAATATACTATCGTACCAATAAGCAAATATAAAAGCAAAACTAACACTTCGTGAAAAGCTATGTTTTTGATAATAAAAACATCGAATTTTACGATCCAAGCTGTAAAAGCATTCATTAATTCAATTAAAAAATTGACTAAAACACTCAAATAAACCGCTACTTTCGGCAACAAAAAATTGAAAGGAATCAATGCTAATCCTAAAATTAAAATAAGGCTTGAAAGCGGAATCGCAATTAAATTAGCCAATAAAAACAATAAAGGAAATTGGCCGAAATAATATAATATTAGAGGTAAAACACCAATTTGAGCAACTAACGAAATAAGCAGTAATTCTTTGGTTTTTAAAATAATTAAATTTTTAGAATAACTGTATTTTCTAACTAAAGGCTGAAAAATAACAATACTTAAAACAGCAGCAAAACTCAATTGAAATCCAACATCAAAAAGATAATTCGGATTAAATACTAACAACAGTAAAGCGGAAACAGCTAAAGAATTATAAATATTAGATTGGCGGTTTATCATTTTGGCGAAAGCTAATACAGAAAACATAACCGCAGCGCGTACAATTGAAGCAGAAAATCCAGCTAAAATAGCATAAAACCACAAGATACATAACGAAATAAGAAAGATATATAGTTTTCCTTTTTGGAATCGAAGCAATGGTTTAGTAAACCAAAGTACAATTCCGTAAATTAAAGCAATGTGTAGTCCTGAAATGGCTAAAATATGAATAATTCCTGCTTGTGTATAATTAGTACTAATTTCTTTGGATAATTCTGTTTTTTCACCAAAAAGCAATGCCATTAATAGATTATAATTGTCTTTTTTAAAGCTATTTACATCATAACTTTTTAGTAATTTTGACTTAATTAAATTGATATAATAATAAAAATTTGTGTCTGTTGAAACACTAATTGTATTTGTGTCTTTTATTTTAATTTGATGAAAAACATTCTGATTTTTTAAATATTTAGAATAATCAAATTGATTTGGATTTAACGCGTTTTGAAGAATTTTTGGTGTTTCAAATGCCTTAACTTTGTTTCCAACCTCTATTTTTGTTTTCTGTTTTTTTGGCACATAAAGTAGTATTTTACCGATACAATTTTGCCCGTTAATGTGTTCAGCTTTTAAAATAAATTTATCATAATACGTTGTTGATTTTAACTTTTCGGTCACCAATCCTTGTATAAGGTTTCTTTCTAAAATTGAATTTGAAAAATGCGATTTATAATTTATTTGAGTGTTAAAATAATTAGACAAAACACCTAAATTTAAACACAAAAGCACTACAAAACTTTCAAAAAACAAAGAATTTAATTTCTTTTTAGTATTCAGAAAATATCCAATAGAAAACCAAATTACATTTAAAA